>Ga0315904_10000339_pt1 | contig 74439 bp, 45 predicted proteins | sample LakEriMetagenome_6_FD_203529 | JGI IMG/M metagenome (GOLD analysis project Ga0315904, IMG submission 203529) | Freshwater fungal communities from buoy surface, Lake Erie, Ohio, United States - Buoy 12 MA120 | ecosystem: Environmental > Aquatic > Freshwater > Lake | place: USA: Lake Erie, Ohio...
GCCACCACCTCGTTGTTGGGAAATTGGCAGGCGGAATTTGGCAAGTTTGCCCCGGGGAGGAAGGTCAGAATTCTGCATGGAAGCGCCAGAGACAAGGAGCGCGAGAAGGTGGCGGACGGGGAGGTCTTGATCACCAGCTATGGCACGCTCGCCCGCGACCTCGCGTGGCATCTCAAGCGCGAGTATCGGGCGGTGGTTTTGGATGAGGCCAGCCTGATTCGGAATCCGGATACCGATCACGCCAAGGCGGCGGCGAAGTTGAGATCGGCCCACCGGATCGCGCTGACCGGGACGCCGGTGGAAAATGGAGTCAGGGATTTATGGTCGGTGTTTCGGTTCCTCCAGCCCGGCTGGCTCGGATCACGGGAGAGCTTTAAGGAGCGCTACGAGGCACCGATTGCCGCCGGGGAGGGGCGGGCGGCGGTGATGGAGCGGTTGCGGCTGAAGGTCTCGCCTTTTTTGCTACGCCGGACCAAGGAGCAAGTGGCTCCCGAACTACCGTCGAAGATCGTGATCGACGAGTTCTGCGACCTCAGCCCGGACCAGACCGCGGTCTATCGCGAACTCCTGATCGAGGGCCGGAAACGGGTTGAGACCATGTCCGATTCTGGCAATCAGGGCGCGGCGCGGATGCGGATGCTGACCGCGTTGCTGCGTCTCCGCCAGACCTGCTGCGATCTTGCATTGCTTGGAAACGATCGATTGAATCAACTGCTCACCACCCGACGCTCCGCCAAACTCCAACGCCTGCTTGAATTGCTGGAAGAGGCTATTAATGGAGATCATCGAATACTTGTTTTCAGTCAGTTCCAAAAGCAATTACTAGAAATCGAGAAATGCGTTTCCGAGCGGGGCTGGTCAAGTTTGAGGCTCGACGGCCAAACCCGGAACCGACAGGCGCTGGTCGATCGCTTCCAGAGTCCGGACGGTCCTCCGGTGTTCCTGATCAGCCTGAAGGCGGGCGGATACGGCCTGAACCTGACGGCGGCCGATACCGTGATTCATTTCGATCCCTGGTGGAATCCGGCGGCCGAGGCCCAGGCGACCGACCGTGCCCACCGGATCGGGCAGACCCGCCCGGTCACCGTTTACCGGCTCCTCACGCGCGGCACGGTGGAAGAGAAGGTGGTGCGTCTGCAGGCTGGGAAAAGGGAACTTGCGGGGGCCATTGACGAGTCCGGCTCAGGCGATGCGGTCGGGTGGAGCGATCAGGATCTGGAGGCGTTGCTGCGCGGGTGAACGGGTGGTTTTTTCCACCGATTTTCAATGGCGGGCGGATTCGGGCTTGCGCGGCGGGGGGCTCCTCTTTTGACTCCGCCATGGCGGATATTTCCCTTGGACTATCATTTGACGACGTCCTCCTGGTCCCTGCCCTGAGCGAGGTGCTTCCCGGCGAGGCCGACCTTTCCACCCGTGTCACGGACGGGATCCAGTTGTTCATTCCGGTCGTTTCGGCGGCGATGGATACCGTTTCCGAACACGACCTTGCGATCGCCCTCGCCCGTGAAGGCGGCATGGGAGTGATTCACCGGGCTTGTCCCATCGACGAGCAGGTGACGATGGTTTCGCGGGTGAAGCGCTCGGAAAACGCGGTGATCTACAAGCCGCACACGGTTCGCAAGGAGGACAGCGTCGATCATGTGCGCGACATCATGGCCCGCAATGGTTTCTCCGGATTTCCCGTGGTGGACGCCGAGGGCAAGCTCGAGGGCATGGTCACCGGCCGGGACATCCGCTACCTCGACAATCCGGACGCCACCGTGGCCGAGGTGATGACACCGCGCGAAAAACTCGTTACCGCCCCACCGTCCACGGGTCTGGAGGAGGCGCGGCGCATTCTCTATCAGAACCGCATCGAGAAGCTGCCACTGGTTCACCCGGACGGCCGGCTTGCCGGGTTGATCACCGGGTCCGACATCGAGAAGCGCCTCACTTTCACCCACGCCGCCAAGGACGACAACGGCCAACTCCGCTGCGGCGCGGCCGTGGGCGTGGGTCCGGATTGCGTGGATCGCGGCAAGGCGCTCATCGAAGCGGGGGCGGACGCCTTGTTCATCGACGCAGCGACCGGTCACACCAAGCATGTCATGGAGGTGATCGGCAAACTGCGGGCGCTATCGAACGTGCCCGTCGTCGCCGGCAACGTGGTCACGGAACAGGGAGCGCGCGATCTGGTCAATGCCGGTGCGAGTGCCGTGAAGGTGGGCGTTGGCCCGGGTTCCATCTGCACCACGCGCGTCATCTCGGGCGTGGGCATGCCGCAGTTCACCGCCATCCGCAACGTGGCCGATGTTTGCCGCGAGAAGGGCGTGAAAGTCATCGCCGATGGCGGCATCCGCTACTCGGGCGACATCGTCAAGGCGCTCGCCGCCGGAGCGGATCTGGTGATGCTCGGTTCGCTGCTGGCAGGCACGCGGGAAAGCCCCGGCCAGACCGTTCATTTCCAGGGTCGGCGGTTCAAAACCTATCGTGGCATGGGCTCCATCGGCGCGATGCAGAAGGGGTCCGGCGACCGTTACGGCCAGAACAGCTCGGGAAAACTCGTCGCCGAGGGCGTGGAGGGCCGGGTGCCCTACAAAGGTCCGCTTTCCGATGTGATTTTCCAACTCATGGGCGGTCTCAAGTCCGGCATGGGCTACGTCGGCGCCTCGAATCTCACGGAACTGCGCGAGCGCGCCAGCTTCACCCGCATCACCGCCGGCGGCCTCCGCGAGAGCCATGTCCACGACATCGTCATCACCGAGGAACCGACGAACTATCAGCCGCTTGGCTGAATGGAAAGGCCAGGCAGTGCAAATCACTCGAAAATTGCTACGTGCGGCTGTTTGCATCGTTCTGATGCTGGCTTTCGCAGTCGGAATTACGCTGACGATGGACGATCCGTCATTAGTATCCAAATTTGTCGGCTATGTAAGTTGGGGTGGCGCGATGATTGCCGGATTGGCGCTGTTAAGGACGTTCCGTTCTCCTCCTAGGACGGTTTCAATAGAGGACACTGAACGAGAGCTGGAGCAGGCCGGATTGCTCGAAGTCCTGGAATTTCGCGCCAACAGGGCGATCATGGTGGAGGAGTTTGAGGATGAGGGGCTTCACTTTTTGATGGATTTGGGAGGCGGTAGGACTCTGTGTTTGTCGGGGCAATATCTTTACGACTACGAACCGATGACTGAGTTTGAAGACGGGGTGTCGAGACCGAGGGCGTTTCCGAATACGCACTTCCTGATGAAACGGCACAAGGTTGATTCATACACGCTGTCCTTGGAAATGCTGGGCGATTCATTTGAGCCCGAGGATGTTTTCCAGCATTTCAAAGAAGACGATTTCAAGTTTGACCGGGTGATGGAAGATGGTCAGATCATTTCCCATTTGACGTTTGATGAGATCATCAAGAATCATGGAAGGGTTTCATTAGGGGAGCGGGCGGGCCGTTGGGGCGAAGCACGAATTCCCAACGACAAAACATAAAAGAAGTGTTTCGAAGTCCGATATCTTCCGTTTCGAATTTAGAATTTAAGATTTAGAATTTTCCACCATGCACGATTCCAACCACGTCGCCGTCATTGATTTCGGCTCGCAATACACCCAGCTCATCGTCCGCCGCGTGCGGGAGTTGGGCTTCTTCGCCAAGCTGTATGCCATCGAGGATTTCCCGCACATCGGCAAACCCGGAGCGATCATCCTGTCCGGCGGGCCGCGCAGCACCAGCGAGGCGGATGCCCCGGATCTCGACTTCGAGGCGCTGAAGGCCTTTCACGTGCCGGTGCTTGGAGTGTGTTACGGAATGCAGCTTCTCAACATCAAGTTCGGCGGATCCGTCGAAGCCAGCGACAAGCGCGAATACGGACCGGCCAATCTTTTTCCCGCGGAATGCAAGGGGCTTTACGAAGGGGTCTCCGCCTCGTCGCAGGTGTGGATGAGTCACTCGGACACGGTGAAAATCCTGCCCGAAGGCTCGAAGGTCATCGCCACCAACCAGCACGGCACGCCCGTGTCACTGCAATGGAACGATCGCTTCTTCGGCATCCAGTTTCACCCGGAGGTCACCCACAGCCACGAGGGACTGCGCATTCTGCACAACTTCCTGCTCCAGGCGGAAAACCTGTTGCCGTTCCGCATTGATGACCTCAAGCGCGAGATCATCGACGGCATTCGCGAGAAAGTGGGCAACAAGCAGATCGTCTGCGGCGTTTCCGGCGGCGTGGACAGCACCGTGCTCGCCGTGCTGCTGCACGAGGCCGGGGCGAACATCCGCGCGATTTTCGTGGACCACGGACTCATGCGGAAGGACGAGGGCGAGGAGGTGCGCAACAACTTCCACCGCATGGGCGTGCCCATCGAAACCATCGATGCCTCGGAGCGCTTCCTAACAGCTCTCGACGGGGTGGACGATCCCGAGAAAAAGCGCGTCATCATCGGCAACCTGTTCATCGACACCTTCTGGGACGCCGTCGGCAACGCGGAGATGCTTGCCCAGGGCACACTCTATCCGGATGTGATCGAAAGCGCCTCCAACTCTCGCTCCAAGGCGTCCAAGATCAAAACCCACCACAACCGCGTGGACCGCATCCTTGAACTCCAGGCGGAAGGCAAGGTGCTCGAGCCGCTGGCCGAACTCTTCAAGGACGAGGTCCGCGCGCTCGGCGCCTCGCTTGGCATTCCTCACGACATCTTGCACCGCCATCCGTTTCCCGGGCCGGGACTCGCCGTGCGCTGTCCGGGCGTGATCACCCAGGACCGCCTGCGGATCATCCGCGAGTGCGATGCCATCTTCATCGGCAAGCTCAAGGAGCATGGCTGGTATGACCGCGTGTGGCAGGCCTACGCCGGGCTCGTTCCTGTGAAAACCGTCGGCGTGAAAGGCGACGAACGTTCCTACGAATGGGCCATCACCCTGCGGGCCGTGGTTTCCGAAGACGCGATGACCGCCGACTGGGTGGATCTGCCCTACCAGCTGCTGCGCGAGACCAGCCACCGCATCCTCAACGAGGTGAAGGGCATCAACCGCGTGCTCTACGACGTCTCCACCAAGCCGCCCGCGAGCATCGAGTGGGAGTGAGTGAAAAACCCGGGCCAATGTCCGGTTTTGAGACCACTTGGCCGGAAACGGGACCAGGAAACGCTTCCAAAACCCGAGAAATCAGGCATTCTTGGTGTGTTGCGAGGCCGTAAGGTCAACCACAACACCAGAATCCAGACGCTGAACCGCAAGGTTCCGGCCTGATCTCCGGGGGGAAGTCAGCCGGGCACGGAAAAAGCGACGGACTCGGGAAAAAAGCGCGCGTCGAGAAGTCCGGGGGGAATTCCGACGCGCGCTTTTCTTTTCCCGCACGGCATCGGTCGCCGGACAAGCGGCGATCCGGCAATCCGTTGCGGAGGGGGATTCCATCAGGCACCGGCAATGCAGTGCAGCGCGGTGTGATAGACATCCTCGCGATAGATCCGGGAAAGCGAGCCGGCGGTGATGTTGGGCAGGGCCCCGATGCTGCGGAGACCGGCGAGCACCCATGAGGCCTTTTCCACGGTGGGGCGGTTGACGGTTTCTCCATGGAAGACATGAAACGACCCGGGCGGGGCTTCATCGCCAGGACGGAGAATGCTTTCGAGGTTGTTGCGCAGGACTTCCGGGCTGGCTCCGGTGTAGGCGTCCATCGCGAGGATCGAAACCAGATCAGACCGGAAACCGGGGTCTTGGCACAATCGGCAGGACTCGATGAGCGAGGCGACGAGCGCCACGGTTTCATCGCGGCATTCGCGGAGAAACCTTCCGGAAACGAGCAGGACTTTTTCCGGATGTCCGTGGGAAAGCTCGCCGGATGTGACAGGGCACCATCCGTGGCCCGCGAGGATGGCTTCGGAGTTCCACGGTTCGCCGACGCAGTATCCGTCGATATGCCCGGCCTTGAGTTGGGCGGGCATGAGCGGTGGCGGCAGGAAGACGATCTCCGCATCGCCTGGAGATGTCAGTCCGTGAGTCCTCAGCCAGGTGTGGAGAAGAATGTGATGCGAGGAGAAACGATGGGTGGCGGCGAGGGTGAAGGGGCGGCTCTTGCGCCAGGAGGATTCGAGGAAGCCGCGCAAGCCATCGCCCCGGCCAATGATTCCAGGTTCGAGTTCGTTGGAGAGGGTGATCGCGTTGCCATGCAGGTTGAGGATGAGCGGCACCGCGACCTCGCATTTCAAATCCTCGAAGCCGAGACCCAATGAGAAGGCCATGCCGGCGATGGATTGGGCGGCATCGAGGTGGCCGTGATAGATCTTGTCCCGCACTCCGGCCCAGCCGAGTTCCTTGGACAGCGTGACATCCAAGCCATATCTATCGAAAATCCCGGTTTCGAAAGCCACGGCGATCGGCGCGCAGTCACTCAGCGGCACAAATCCCAGACGGATCGGGAAACGTCGCTGTCGGAATGCGGAGGCCACCATGACCGCGCACCCATAGCGCGTGGGATGCCAAATTCAGGATAATCGTAAGAATTTACGCGGACTCGATGATATGACATCCAAGCGGCGCGGAGTGGGGGAGAGATAAAAGGTTTTCTCAGACGAGGCGGATATTGAACGGATAGCGGTGCCAGTCTCCGCGCTGGGCGGCGACGGCGGCGAGGATTTCAAATACCAGCGCCACCAGGGGCACGGCGACGAGCACGGGGATGAGCAGGAACCCGACCAGCACGAACATCAGCACCATGGTCAGGCCGCCGAGGGCGATCATCACCAGCAACAGGGTGATTTGGAAGTTGAGCGATTCTCGTCCGTGGTGATCGATGAAGGGGCTTTGATCCTTTTTCACCAGCCAGATCACCAGCGGGCCGAGGAAGCCGGTGAAGATCCCCAGCAGATGGCAGAGCATCGCCATGTTGCGGTCATCGTCGCTCAGCCCGGGTGGCTGAGGTGGTGGCGGCACGGCGGGCGGCTGGTGGACGGGAGCCTCGGGAAGGGGCGGCGGAGGAGGAGGGGTGTTTTCCGATTCCGGCTGCATGGGGTTTCGCTGTTAGGGCTTGGCGAGGAATTCGAGGAGATCCTTGCGGGTCTTCACCAGATCCGGCGGATTGAGATAAAACATGTGCCCGCCGTCATACCAGGTGGTGCTGATGTTGTCACGAGCCCCGGCGGGAATGTCCGCGAGATGTCTCAACGAATGGGCCACGCCCTCGGGCGGAGTCGCGAGGTCGGTATGGCCGCCCATGACGAGCACCTTGAGGTTCGGATTGTCGCGCAAGGCCGTGGCAAGGCGCGGGCCGACATTGACGATCTGGTTTTCCGCGCCCCATTTCCACGGGTGGACCTTGCCGGTGAGGATTTCATAAGGGCGGTCCTCCTTGTAGCCGAGTTCGCGGCCGAGGTAGTCCATCATCGCGGTGGCAAACGCGCCGTAAGCGAGCGAGTAGGAGGGGTCGTAAGAGGCCGAGCGGGAGGTCTTGTCGGTGGCGTCCCATGCGACGCGGGCGTCGAAGCGGCCGATGACCTTGCCTTCGTCGCGCAGCAGTTCGGCGCGGAAGACCGAGGCGTCCAGACGCAGGTTGTGCTTCAACCAGACAGCAACGGGGATGCCGGTCAGTTTTTCCAGCCTTTCGGCGATCGAGGCGCGGGTATCGTTGTCCAGATCGTGGCCGCGGAGCAGCGCGGTGGCGTATTCGCCAAAGGCAAAGGCCGCACACTCGCGGACCAGCGCGTCGCGGTCGCCCTTGATCTTGCCGTGGAAATGGGCGGTGCCGGTGTAACTGGGCAGAAACACCAGATAGGGCGTATCATTTCCCGAGGCCGCTCCAAGCGTGGCGAAGTCGAGCAGTGACGACAGCAGAATGACGCCGTTGAGGCTCATCCCGTAGCGCGACTGGAGGTGGTGGGAGAGCCCTGCCACGCGGATGCCGCCGTAGGATTCGCCTAACAGATACTTCGGCGAGGCCCAGCGGTTGTGCTCGGTGATCCAGCGACGGACGAAATCCGACACCGATTCGACATCCTCGTTGAGGCCGTGGAAGTCGCCTGGTTTGGCGTCCTTTTCCGCACGCGAGTAGCCGGTGGAAACGGGATCCACAAACACCAGGTCGCAGACGTCCAGGATGCTTTGGGGATTGTCGATGACCCGGACAGGCGGCTTTGGCGGTGCGGTGCCGTCGCCGGGCAGTTCGATGATCTTCGGACCCAGCACGCCGATGTGCAACCAGACAGCCGAGGAACCGGGGCCGCCATTGAAGGCGAACATGACCGGACGGGTTGTCGGATCCTTGAGGTCGGTGCGCTCGTAGGACGTGTGGAAGATCGACGCGCGCGGCTTGCCGTCCTCGGCCTTGAGCTGGAGTTTCCCGGTGGTGACCTTGTAGGGAATCCTTTTCCCTGCGATTTCCACGGACGCTTCGCGGGTCACGGGCTCGACCGGCTTTTCCGCCGTTTCCTTGTCCGGTTTTTCCGGAGCAGGCGCAGGTTGCTTGGCTTCGGGCTCCGCCGCGACCGCGGAAACGGAGAGAATCAGGGGGATGGCGAACAGTGAACGAATCGGACGAAACATGGCGGAAAGCTGGCGGATGATCGGGAAAAGTCGATGGCGGAAATGACGGTCTTTACTTGTGACAATGTATGTAATGCGGAATCAATAACCGTGGCGAAATCCTGACGACTTCCCCTCGTCTGGGTATGACCATTCCCAAGGAATACGGGGGCTCAGCGGCCGTTGAGCTTGGCCACGGTGGCGGCGTCCACGATGAACGAGTCGGTGCCGACGGGTTTGGCAACGCCGTTTTCGGTGACTTGGTATTCGAAGGCCTTGATCGGCTGCACACCGGGGGTTTGGGACATCAGGTAAACCCGGATGGTCATCGCTTCCTTGCCGGTGCCGCCTTCGAGTTTGCGGGTCGTGAACTGGACTTCATTCGGTCCGTCCACCGCGCCGCCGATGACAATTTCCGCCTCCTTGGCATTGGCGAAGCGATGGCGGCTGATCTTGTTCACCTGGACCTGGACCTCACGGCCCGGGCAGAACACGTAAACCTTGGCGATGTATTTGGCCGGGCCGCACTCGATGGGCGTCGGCGGCAGCATCCCGCTGGGCTGGGCTTCGGGCGTTTCCTTGAGGTAGTTCAGGTTTCCGGCGGCCAGTTCGCGGCGGACTTCGGGCAAGGCGGCGAGATTGACGAAATCCGCCCGATCATAGAGCCAGCCCCCCGCGCCACGGACGAATGACAGCACGAGCAGGTTGTCGGTGGGAGTGCCGCCGACTCCGAAATCGACCTTGCCGAAGTAGGCGGCCTTCGCAGTCGGCCCGTTGGCCTTGGCGGCGAGAAACTTGAGTCCGGTGAGCGCCGGCGGCGGCGCTGGCAGGGCGAAAACGGTGGCCGGAAACGGCTTTTTCTCGGAAACGATGCGGTTTTTCACCTCAATCCGGCGATGCGGCGCGGTGATCCGCTGCCAGGCGGCGGCATCCTTGCGAATGATGGCGGTGCGCCAGGTGTTGTAGGTGGATTCGAGTGCCGGTTGAAGGTTTTCCTGCGCGCTGGCGACACCGGCGAGGACCAAGGATGCGGCACAAAACAGTCGGATCATGCGCGAAACGATTGGACAAGCGACCCGGTTTCACAACAAACAAATTGCAGCCCGCCCGGTTGGCGTGGCGGCCCCCACCCCCGGCATGAGCAGTATTTTGAAGAGAGTGGCGCCCATCGGCGAGGCGCGGGATCGCGAGATTCTCAAGGACGCGGCCACCTACGTGTATCAGGAACGCCCTCAGGGTCCGGTCCAGGCGCATGTGTTTTTCCCGGAAAAACCGGCCACGGGACCACGGCCGCTGGTTGTTTTCTTTCACAGCGGTTTCTGGGACACGCCGATGCCCACCCAGTTCGTGCCGCAGTGCCTTCATTTCGCCAGCCGCGGCGCGGTGGCCGTAGCGGCGGAAACCCGGACGGCCAACCGCAACGGCACCGGCCCGGTCGAGGCGATCCTCGATGCCCGCGATCTGATCCGCTGGCTTCGGCACAATGCGGACACTTTCGGCATCAACCCGGATCAGGTGACCGTCGGAGGTGCGGGCGGCGGCTCGCTGCTCGCGCTGCTCACTTCGATGCCCAAGCCCAAACATCTGCCACCGGTGGACGGCCTCGATTGCCATGCCCAGGCGATCATTCTCTACAGCTCGGTGGTCAGCACGACTGGCAAGTCCCCTGCCGCCGCCCGGTTTCCCGATTCGGCCTCCGCCCGGAAGTATTGCCCGATGAGCCTGATCCGCCGGAAATTGCCGCCGATGATCCTGTTTCATGGCAAGGCCGACCGGATCACGCCGTTTGACGAGGCGGAACGCTTTCGGCGCAAGGTCCGGTTTTGGGGCAACACCTGTGAAATGGTCGAGTTCGAGAAAGCGGATCACAGCTTTTTCAACTTCAATGTCAGCCACCGGAACTTCGAACTGACCACCAACGCGGCGGATCATTTTCTCGTACAGCGGGGATTTCTTGAGCCGGAGGAGTCGGTGGAGATTGTTTAGTTTTTCAGTGAAAATTTCCCTAACAAGTTCTTTCTGAGTCATTTCGAATTAGCATTCATACCGGTCAGACAAGTCAGACCTTGAGAAGATCAGCGCATTCCGGCAAACTCCGTCCCATGCCCACCCAGCACAACCCACCGGCGCAGGCGCTCGTTTTCTGGATCATCTGGTTTTCGATTCTGACAGGGCTGGTCATGATCCAGCTTTTCGCCGGTGGCGGGATTCCTTCTGGCGCGGATGCGGAGGAGGTTTCGCTGGTGTTCAAATTCATCCCGGTGGCGATGGCCACGGCTTCGCTGGCCGTCCGGTTTTTCGTAATTCCGAGGCTACCGGGGCTTCAGGCGAAGCTGCCCGCGATGGTCATTGGTTTGGCCTTGGCGGAAGGGGCCGGGATCCTCGGGGCATTCATCATCGACAAACAGGCCGGAGCCACGCGGTTGACCGTTTTCCTGATGGCCGTCGTCTGCATCGTGCTGTCGGCTCCGGTTTATGCCTCGGCCAAGATGCCCCAGGATCCGTCCCAGCCATGAAACGGGTGGTGATCCACACGGACGGTGCCTGCAAGGGCAATCCGGGTCCCGGAGCCTACGCGGCGGTGCTCGTATGCGGAGGTCACCGCAAGGAACTGGCCGAAGGGTTCCGGTTGACCACCAACAACCGCATGGAAATCCGGGCCGCCATTGCCGCGCTGGAGTTGCTCAGCGAGCCCTGCGAGGTCCAACTCCACTCGGATTCCAAATATCTCGTCCAAGCCGTCAGCGAGCGCTGGATCGACGGTTGGAAACGCCGCGGCTGGGTGACTGCCGACAAAAAACCGGTGAAAAACAAGGATCTCTGGCTGCGCCTGATCGCCGCGATGGAACCCCACCGCATGAGCTGGCACTGGGTAAAGGGCCATGCCGGCCACCGGGAAAACGAACGCTGTGACGAGTTGGCGAACCTCGCCGTCATCCGGCCGGATCTGCCCGCAGACGAAGGCTTCTCGCCCAATGGCAACAACTGACAGCACTCGCCGGCCATCGTCACGCCGTTGGGCCCGGCTCGGGGTCTTCGGGGACCTGCCCTCGCGTTTGGTGCACCGGATTCTGGCGCTGGTGCCTTGGTTTCTCGAACCGTTGCTGATCGCCACATGGACCTTCGTGTTTTTTCTCATCGCCGGTCCGCAACGCCGCGCGGTGGCCGCCAATCTCGGCGCGATGTTTCCGCACTGGAGCCCTCCGCGCCGAGTGCTGGGCGCATGGCGGGTGTTCTGGAACTTCGCGACCACCCTGGTGGACGCCATGAGGTTTGAAACCGGCACCGGCAGCGTCGATTGGGCGATCGACGGCGTGGCAACGATCGACCTCCTCAACACCACACCGGGCGGATGCATCATCCTCACCGCCCATATGGGCAACTACGACCTCGCCGCGCCCGTCTTTGCCTCGCGGTTCAACCGCACCCTGCACACCGTGCGCGCCCCCGAACGCGAACCCGAGACCCAGGCCATCCGCGAGCGTGAAATCCGGCGTCGGGAGCAGAGCTACCCAGGATTCCGAACCCACTACAACACCGACGGCGGTCTGTTAGGCGTGGAGCTTGCCCGTTTCCTCGCCGAGGGTGATATCGTCGCCGTCCAGGGCGACCGCGTGGTCTTCGATGTCTCGCCGATGGAAGTCGAGATCACGCACGGGCTGCGAATGCGCCTGCCCAAGGGGCCGATGGTCCTCGCCCGCGCCACCGGAGCACCGTGCTATCCGGTATTCATCACCCGCGATGCCTGGCGGCGCTACCGGGTCACCGTGATGCCGGAAATCCAACTCCCGCCACGCCGCCGGGGCGATGAAACCGAAGTCGCCGCGCTCTGGGCCGCACCGATCTATCGGATGGCCAGATCCCACTGGAACCAGTGGTTTGTCTTCGAGCCGGTTTTCTCCCGCGAAATCCCCGGCTGATCGCGAAATTCCGGCTTTGCCCGTCGCGGCGGATCGTCCACAAACCGGGCATGTCGATTTTCGAGAAAGCCCGCGAACTCGCCCTGGTTCGTTCCACCGCCTCCGTCATCGGATGGGATCAGGAAACCTATCTGCCGCCAGCCGGTGCCGGTTTTCGCGCCGAACAGCTCTCATGGCTCTCCGCCCGCGCCCACGAGATGGCCACCTCCGACGACTGGCGCACCGCCCTCGAGTCGGCCGAGTCCGCGGATGACGGCTGCGATCCGAAACTCACCGCCAATCTGCGCGAACTCCGCCGCCAGTTCGACCGATCGCGGAAACTGCCCGTCGAACTCGTCGCCCGCGAGTCTTCCGCCACCTCGCTAGCCAAACACGCGTGGGCGGACGCCCGCAAACGCTCGGATTTCTACGCCTTCGCGCCGCACCTCGCCGGGTTGTTGGACATCGCCCGCGAAAAGGCCGACCTCTGGGGCTACCAGGGCGAACCCTACGATGCCCTGTTAGAGAAATACGAACGCGGCACCTCGACCGCAGCCGTTGCCGCCCTGTTTGACTCCATCCGCGGCGATCTCAGGAACATCGCCGCCCAAGCCGTTGAAAAGTCAGCCCGCCACGTGCGTCCCCTGCCCTCCGGTCCTTATCCCGTCGCCGGCCAACAACAACTCAACGCCACCATCGCCGAAGCGATCGGATTCGACTTCAAGGCCGGCCGGATCGACACCACCACCCATCCCTTCTGCACCACGCTTGGTCCCGGGGATGTGCGCATGACGACCCGTTACGATGAAAACGATTTCACGTCATCACTCTTCGGCGTGCTGCACGAGGCCGGCCACGGCATGTATGAACAGGGACTGCCTGCCGACGACTTCGGATTGCCATCGGGTTCATCGGTTTCGCTCGGCATCCACGAATCACAGTCGCGCCTGTGGGAAAACCACGTCGGACGCTCCCGCGAGTTCTGGGAAAAATGGTATCCGGTGGCGGTCGGCATCTTCCCGCAGCTTGCCGGATTTTCGTTAGATGACTTCCTCGCCCACCTGTGGCGCGCGGAGTTTTCACCCATCCGCGTCGAGGCGGACGAAGCCACCTACGACCTCCACATCCTGCTGCGTTTCGGACTCGAACGCCGCATGCTGCGCGGCGAACTCGCCGTCGAGGACGTGCCCGGGGCATGGAACGAGGAGTTCCGCGCGCTCTTCGGTTTCACACCCGCCTGCGACCGCGAGGGCTGCCTGCAGGACATCCATTGGTCGATGGGCGGCCTCGGCTACTTCGCCACCTATTCCCTCGGCAACCTCAACTCCGCCCAACTCTTCGCCGCCGCCCGCCGCGATCCCGCGATCGCTTCGGCCTGCGATCGCGCGGACTACCAACCGCTGCTTGCATGGCTGCGCGAGAACGTCCACCGCCACGGAGCCATCTACGATCCGCCCGACCTCATGAAGCTCGCCACCGGTGCCGATCCCTCCGCCACCGACTACCTCGTCCACCTGCGATCACGCTATCTTTGAAAACCATGTCGCAAGGCCTCTTCATCGTCATCGAGGGAATCGACGGCACCGGCAAGTCCACCCAGGTGAAAAACCTCGGCGCGTGGTTTGAAAAACAGGGCCGTGAAGTCGTGCTCAGCCGCGAACCCACCAATGGCCCGTGGGGACGCAAGCTGCGCGAGTCCGCCGCAATCGGCAGGCTCTCTCCGGAAGACGAACTGCAATACTTTCTCAACGACCGACGCCAGCATGTCGAGGAGACCATCAGGCCCGCGCTGGCCGCGGGAAAGGTGGTCATCCTGGACCGCTATTACTTCTCCACCATGGCCTATCAGGGCGCTCGCGGATTCGATCCCGCCGAAATCCGCCGGATGAACGAAGCCTTCGCACCGATGCCCGACCTGTTGCTCATTCTCGATCTCGATGTGGACACCGCCCACCAACGCATCGGTCACCGCGGGGACAGCACGAATGAGTTTGAGAAAAGGGAGAGCCTGGAGAAGTGCCGGGAGATTTTCCTTTCGCTGAAGGGAGAGCCTTTCGTGAAGGTGGTGGATTCGTCAGGCTCCATGGATGAGGTTTTCAAAAAGCTGCTCGCCATCGTCGGACAGGTCTGACATGTCCGACCAGTCAGACGATGAGTGAGAATAACGACCCTCTCCTCCCCCACGGCGGCTACGAGCGCCTCCGCGCCTATCAGGTGGCGGAGGCCGTCTATGATGCTACCGTGGTGTTCTGCAACCGCTTCATTCCGAGAAGTTCCCGCACCCACGACCAAATGGTCCAAGCCGCCCGCAGCGGTGTGCGGAACATTAGCGAAGGCAGCGGTGCGGCCGCCACCTCGCGAAAGACAGAAATCAAGCTAACGAATGTCGCACGCGCGAGCCTCAATGACGAACTCGCCAAGGACTACAAGAGTTATCTAATCCAAAACGGTCTGCGCGTCTGGCACAAGGATTCCAAACAGGCTCTCGCCATGCGCGAGCGACTGAAACACGACGTCGCTCCTGATTTGCCCTCCGGAGAAAACCGTCTCACCGGTCTTGCAGGGCTCGCGGATTTCATTTCGAAGGCAGACGCGGAAGTGGCGGCCAATGCCCTGCTCTGCGCCGTGAACCAGGCCGCGTATCTTCTCAAGCGCCTGCTCGAAAGCCAGAGCCGCGAATTCAAGGAAAAGGGCGGATTCACGGAGCGGCTCTACGCCACCAGAGTGAAAGCGCGCGCTGGTGAAAACACCCCTCCCTGCCCGGACTGCGGCAAACCCATGTCCCGCCGCACCGCGAAAAAAGGTCCGAACACCGGTAAGGATTTCTGGGGCTGCACGGGCTATCCGGACTGCAAAGGGACATTGGAAATCACTCCCCCGTCCGACTAGTCAGACATGTCCGCCCAGTCCGACCTTGCTCTGGAGCTGTTCCCGTTCTAGCTTGGACCCGTAGATAAGGAAAAGCCATGAATACCAGCGACCCCCGCGCCAACGACCTGCTCTCACGCGTCAGCGAAGACATCTCCCTGCTCCGTCAGGATGTCGGCAATCTTTTCACCCACGCCCGCCGCCATACGCTGCCGGAGGCCGCGCGCGGGATCTCGGACACCGCTCGCCAACGGCTTGCATCAGGCAGGGATTACACGGCTGAGCACCTCAGGGCCTTGCGCTCCCAGATCCACCAGCCTGCCACCGCATGGGTGGGCGGAGCTGTGCTCGTCGGCCTACTGGCCGCCGGCGTGTATTGGTTTCTGAAGTCCGACTGCTGCCGGCACGAGGAAACCGCAGACGAGGACATTTGATCACACCCACGCCGGGCGATCCGTTTCGAAGGTCATCATCACGCCTGTGATCGGGTGGCAGATGCTGATTTTCCACGCGTGAAGTCGCAGCGGCGGATCACCGGGGGCCAATGTCTGCACGCTGGCGGGTCCTTCATTCTGATAACAGGGATCACCCAGCACCGGGAAACCCAGATGCCTCAAATGCACCCGGATCTGATTGGTGCGCCCCGTCACTGGTTCGGCCAGCAGCAGGCTGGTGCCATCGTCACGGCGTTCGAGCACCTCAAACCGTGTGAGCGCGTCCTGTCCGTTTTCCTCATCCACGGATCGCGCGCCGAGGTGTTCGTTCTCCGTTGAAACCGGCGCGTCGCAGACGAAGCGATTTTCGGGCGGATGGCCGGACACCCCGACCAGATAGCGCTTCTCCACCGAGCCATCGATGAACTGCCGTTGCAGCAACCTGCAAAAGTGTCTCGTTCGCGCGAAGACCACCAGGCCGGTGGTGTTCGAGTCCAGACGGTGAACAGGCCTAGGCACATGCGGGGCAAGGGCCAGGTTCATCAGGTGTTGCAGCGTGTTGCGGTGAAACCTTCCGCCCGAATGCATCGGCAGCGGCGCGGGTTTCTCCACGACGATCAACGCCTCGTCAAAGAACCGCACGCGAATCTCCGTCGCCACCGCAGGTTCCACTTCTGGCGGAAACCATTGCAGGATCCGCTCACCCGCGCGCACGATGTGGTCGGCGCCGCGCGCCTTTCCTCCGTAGGTGGTAAAGCGCCCGGCACCCAACCGTGCCTGCCATTCCTCGCCGGGAATCTGCGGGAACAACTCCATCAGCGCCTCCAGCAGCGTCCTCTTGTCCAACGACGCCGGGATGTTCACCGGTCGCCGGTTTTCCTGTGGAAACCATCCCGGCAACGGAGTTGAAACCTCGGCCAGCTTCCGATGAAGCGCCGCGATCCGTTCCTCCATCAGTTCGGGTTCGCTCTTGTGGCAATACGGACAGCTTTTTCCTTCGACGTATCTCGGATCGTGCTGGTCCTCCTCATCAAGCGGCGCCTGGCAGGAAAAGCACACCGCGTGACCCGACTCACGCAGCGCCGGGTCCACCCCCACCCTTTGGTCGAAGACGAAACAATCGCCCTCGTAGTGATCTCCACCGCATTCCTCGAAGTATTTGAGGATGCCGCCGTCGAGCTGATAGATATTCTTGAAGCCCTCCATCTCCATGAACGGCCCGGCCTTCTCACAGCGGATGCCGCCCGTGCAGAACATGACCACCGGCTGGTCCTTCATTTCCTCCGGCAAGCGTCTCACCGCCTCGTGAAACCCGCGGAAAGTCCTGATGTTCGGATCGATGGCACCTTTGAAGGTTCCCAGCTTCACCTCGTAATCATTGCGCGTATCCAGCAGCGTCACGGGTTTCCCCTCATCGAGCCAGCGTTTCAACTCGCGCGGTGCGATCTTCGGCGAGGTGTAATCCGCCGGACGCACCGCCTCCACGCCGAAGGAGATGATCTCCTTCTTCAACCGCACCAGCATGCGGTTGAACGGTTGCTCATCGCTGAGGCTCACCTTCGGCGTGAGATCCTCAAGTCCCGGAATCCGGCGCAGCCTTTCGATCAGGCGGTCGATCGCCTCCGCCGCGCCGGCGACAAACAGGTTCACCCCTTCCGGCGCGAGCAGGATCGTTCCCTTCAGACCCCAGGATTTGCACGAACCGATGAGTTCCTCACGCAGTTCCTTGAGACCGGTCAGCGGGGCGAAACGATACGTCGAGATGTTGGTGACGGCGGGCACAGGCGGAAGTGAGCACCAAACGCGGGATCACGGCAAGAATCGGGTGGCGGAAGATCGGACTCGTGCCACCATGCGTGCCATGAACGACTACGGACGAATCGCCGCCGCGATCCGCTTTCTCGATGAGCACCGGCACGAACAGCCGGATCTTGAAACCGTGGCCACGTCCGTCGGTCTCAGCGCCTCACGGTTTCACCGCCTGTTTTCCGCGTGGGCGGGCGCAACGCCGAAGGATTTCCTGCAATGCCTCACCCTGGCTGACGCGAAGGACGCGCTGCTCCGCGGGTCCTCCGTGCTTGACGCGGCTCTCGACGCCGGGCTCTCCGGCCCCGGTCGACTCCATGACTTGTGCGTCACGCTGGAGGCCGCCACCCCCGGAGAAATCAAATCGCGTGGCAAGGGCGTGCCGATCCGCTACGGCGCGGCGGATTCCCCTTTCGGACCTTGCCTGATCGGGGAAACCCCTCGCGGACTCTGTCATCTTTCGTTTTTCGACGACGGCGGAGAGCAAGAGGCGTTCGCCGAACTCAAAGCCGAGTGGCCGTTGGCGAACCTGGTTCGCGATGACCTCTCCTCCAAACAAATCACCTCCGCGATCTTCGATCCGAATGGAGGAGCCACATGGAAACTCCACGTGCGTGGCACCTCGTTTCAACTCCGCGTCTGGCGCGCGCTGCTGGCCATCCCGTCCGGCGACCTCGCGAGTTATGCCAAACTCGCGGCCCTCGCCGGAAACCCGAACGCCTCACGCGCCACCGGATCGGCGGTGGGATCCAATCCGGTTTCCTTCCTCATCCCCTGCCACCGCGTCATCCGGGCGACCGGCATCGTCGGCCACTACCGCTGGGGAAGCACCCGCAAACGCGCGATGCTCGCATGGGAGGCGGCAAGGTGGTCTTAGAGTCTGTCTGAAAATTCCCAATGGCAGGGATCGACCTCCGGGCGGTCCGTGAGAATGAGAAGCGAAACAACGAACATGAGTCGATTTTCAAGCGGTTTATGTGCTTGAACGTTCTCCACACATTCGCCGGACCGTTGCGGAGAACGGTCCCTGCCATTTGAAGACAGCCTCTTAGTCCGCCACCGCGACGCGGAAGAAGCGCTTGGGATCGGTGGATAGGGGCGGCACCGCAATCATGGCCTCCGTTTGAGCGCCCGCCGAAGCCCCGATCACCAGTGGCACACCGGGTGAGGACTCTAAGGTTTGCCATGAACCCAGATCGTCACATGCCTGGATGTGATAGGATTTTCCGGGCACGCTCGACCAAGTGAGTGTCACGTTTCCTCCACTTCTAACAAGCGAGGAGACGGCCAGTCGGGACGAGGAGTCGCGGGGATCCGTTCCGGCGAGGAACTCATGGAGGTTGGATTGTCCGTCGCCATCCTTGTCCGCGACCGCGTCGGTCGGGTTGTTCGGATCAAGGCCGTTGGCGGTTTCCCATGCGTCGGGCATGCCGTCGTGGTCGGTATCGGCGGGGACGCTGGTATCAACGAGGCGGAGGTATTGCGCCTGATTCAAACCGGTGACGGAACCGCTGAGCGTGACGGCAAGGCCGTTGGCGATGAGATCGGAACCGGTGCGGTCGGTCTCCCATACGTATGCGTTGGGATTGGCGGCGAGCTGGTTGGTGAGGTTGTAGGATTTTCCGGGCTCAATGCCGAACCAGTTGGCACCACCGGGAACGCTCGCCGAAAGGCTGAAGGTGGCGCTGCGATTGCTGGAGTTCGTGTAGTCGGTATTCGCGAAGCAGAAGACGACATTCTGGGATGCGGCCGGCAATCCGGCGGTTTGGAACTTGGCGACGGCGAAGATGTTGGGGTCCTTGCCCTGGCCGCCGGTGCGGTCGAGGAAATATTCGCCCTTGCCGCGCAGCGCCGGGTTGGCCAGGCGTGCACGGTTGATGCGTCCGTAAAGTTCCTGGGCGGTCCAGTCGCGGTGGGTCCAGACGTTGGACATCGAGTTCCAGCGTTTGAAGTTCGGGATGGATTTGCCGAAGTTCGATTCGTAGCGGGTCCAGTTGCGGTTGTTGTTGAGAATGCCGGTGAAACCATAGGCCACCACATCATTCTGCGCACCGGCTTCCTGTCCATACATCAGCATCGGAATGCCATCGAGCGCGCCGAGCTGCGCATAGGCCTGGATGAGCGAGTAGGTGTCATTGGACGGGAACACTTCGTCATGGGAGGTGAGGTTGTTCAGCAAAACGACGCCCTCGTATGCCTGGCGGCGGTTGTCGTATGCCTCGAAGGTCTTCTGCGTGGATTTGTTTCCGGGATTGCCGCTGCCTGCGCCATTGGCCGGATAGCCGAAGTGGGTGTCGCGCCAGTGGAAGACGATGTTCTCATTGAGCACATCGAAATGCCTCGCGGAGCGATAACCGACACCGTGACGTTTCGAGTCGCCAACCTGGCGGTAGCCGTCAAGCGACTCGGCCATGAAAACGAAGTTCCATTTCACGCTGCGGGTCCGGTTGATGCAATATTCCCAAAACTCGGACGGCAACCCCTGGGCGAAGTCGCAGCGCAGTCCGTCGATGCCCTTGTGGGCTTGTGACGCCGGCGTGCCGACCGGGTGTCCGGTTTTCTCCAACCAGTAAATCGGGTAGTAGGCGAAGTAGTTCCACAAGTCGCGGGTTTCGGCTGTGAGCGGTTCGAGATCGTCGCGCTCCAGCAGGAACTCCTCGGTGTGGGAGGGCGAGGCGTATTTCACCAGCGCGTCGTAGTTTCCGAAGTACAGGTCGCGCACATCGGTCCACTTGCCGAAGTCGGAGCGGTCCGGCGCGATGGCGACTTCGGAGGCGTTGGCGGCGGGCTGCAGGTAGTTGCCGGTCTTGGAGAACCATCCGGGTTTCGCCTGGCGGATCTCGGCATTGGGGTTGGTGGCCCATGCGAAGAGATCGGCGGCTCCCTCGCCGAGCACGGCATCCGGAGCGGAGTGGTTGAAGGTGCCATCCATCATGATGCCCACACCCGCGTTGTCGAATTGGGCGACGGCGGTCTGGAATTCGGTTAGAGCGGTCGCTTCGGTGTCGTCCGCACCGAGCGATGCGGCGATCTTCCAGTAGTCCTTCACGGCGTAGGGCGAACCCGGGTCGTACGGAGCGGAGGTGGATGGATCGGTGCCGCGGCCGTCGATGCCGATGGGGTGGATCGGTTGCAGCCAAAGCATGTTCACGCCGAGGTTGGTGAAGTGGTTCACATTGACGATGTCCGGTCGGTCGGTGTTGGCCATCCACAGGTCGCGGAAGGTGGAGCGTCCGGATTTCGTGTCCGAAGTGGCTTCGACGATGGACGGATTGACCTCATACATGTTGAGGTCGAGCGCGCTCTTCGGCGAAACCACGATGGCCAGATCACGACGCAGGCCCGCATCGGTGAAGTAGTAGGTGTCCCCTCCGATGCGGTAGCGCACGGTGGCGCGGTAGGCGCCGCACTTGTTGACGGGAACGGTGACCGACCACACACCGCCGCTCTCGGTCATCGGATAAGCGCGGTAATAGGTGTTGGATGACGTTGTGACGGTGGAAAGGTTTTCCTGAATCGTGGCAAAGTCGCGGCGGTTGAGGTTGGTGATGAGTTCCACATCCGTGACAGCCAGGGACGGGTTCGCGTTGGGCGCGAAACGAAGCGTGAGATTGGCGGACTCGGTGGTGGTTTCGTCGATGAAGAAGCGGCGGAGACCGTAGTTCGCATTGGCGACAGCGGCGTCGACTTCGGATTCGAATGTCGGGTTTCCCGCGTCGAAGTAGCCATCGGAGTTTTCGTCGCGGATCGAGTCCACGCGCACGGAGGCGAATTCGGGAATCGAGAGGTTGTCCCCGGCATCCCATGCGGCCGGGCATTGGGACAGGATGCCGGCACCGTCGTTGTCGCCATAGGCGAGAGCGGCAAGGTAGATGACCTTGGGCACGCTGCCGAAGACCTGCACGAGGTCGATTTCGCCTTCGAGCACGTTTCCGCCCGAGCCCATCGCCTTGCGGCCGGATGCGCCGCCGTTGTTGAGGGCGGAGAATGGCGATGCGCCGACATCCCCTTCCCCGGCGAGCCAGGGCCAGCCGCCATACCAGAAGTTCGCGGTGCCAGCCTTGGCCCAGGGATGGGCGGCCGGGTTGCCAAAGTTGTTAGACAACAGCAGGAAGTGGTCGTTGGTGCCGCCTTGGGACGACCACGTGGCGAAGTAGAGCTTGTTTCCCTTCACGGCGGCCCAGATGCGCATGCCGTTGTCGGCGACGAGATAGTGCGGGCTGTCGAGCAGGCCGTTCATGGTGAAGGCTTCGGTGGAAAGCGTGACATTGATGTTGTTCCAGGCGGTGTTGGAATCCGTGGTGCCGCCGCCAGGGGTCTGGAAGGACAATGTCGCGCTGGTGGCGCCGGCGGGCAGTGCGGCGGTGTAAGTCCACAGGCCGCCGCCCGCGTTGATCATGGTGAGATACTGGGGACTGCCGCCGTTGACGATGAGTTTCAGCTCGATGGTGGCCGCGCCGGCGAGCGGGCCGTTGTTGGGCCGGTAGCTGACGGCCATGTTCTGCGCTCCGCCGCCGGAGGGAGTGAGCGTCCAAGTGGCGTTGGATGCGACGTTCGATGGAGGAACGGATGAACCATTGTAGATGTTGTAGTGGAAGGCGTTGCCGTGATCGGAGAAGCCGCGAACGACTTCCTGGAGGTTGGAAACACCGTCATTGTCCCAATCCTCATCGCCGTCCCAGGAACCCGCATAGTTGGTGTTCTCATTGAGCGGGTTGGTGCGGGTCCAGTTTTCGCCGTTGTTGGGAATGGTGTCCTCGTTGTTGTCACCCGGGAATTTCTGTGCGGCATACAGACCGGAAGTGAAACCCGGCAGTTCGACATCGTCGGGCAATCCGTCGCCGTCGGAATCGGTGAGGTTTTGCCCGAAGAGATTGAAGATGACGCGGCGGCTGATGCGTTTGGTTTCGCCGCCGTAGTTGAGTTCCGCTTCGAAGAAGTGGGTGCCATTGATGAACGCGCCGGAGAGCCGCTGCTGCACGCCGCCGGAAAGGTAGCGACCATCGAAAGTGTGGGTGACAGTGCCGCCGTTGACGGTGAGCCCGGCCATTTCATAACCGTTCCACCAGAGCTTCACCTGACCGGCGGTGGTGCCGACCGGAACGCTGAGCGTGGTGGTGAAGAAGGGCAGGTTAATGACCGCACCTTCGGCATGATTGATGGCGAAGGTGAACGCGGGTGGGTTGACCGTGAAGGTGCGGCTGGAGGTGGAAGTGTTGATCTGCGCGGGAGACGACCCGAGGTCGTTTTCCGTCGCGCGGACTTCGAGGGTGCGTGAACCGGAGGACAGTCCGCTGAGATTGGCTTTCCAAAGGCCACGCTGGGTTTGCACGGCGTCCGACCAAGGTCCTGAATCGACGCGGGTCTCGATGCGTGCGGCTGTCCGGTCATTGTTCCGGATGAGGGCGACGACATCCCCCGGAACGGTAGCGGATGCACCGGGTGTTTCGATGGTGAGATCCGGGCCGGAGCGGTCCACATAGACCGTCCGGGTGAACGTCTGATAGAGCGCGGGCAGACCGGGTGCGCGGGTATTGAAGAGACGGGCCTTGATGGTATGAAGTCCCTCGGGGACGTTGGTCAGGTCGGCGGTGAGTTTCCAGATGCCGCCGGAAAAGGTGGCTTGCTCGAAGCCGCCGCTGACCATGTCGCTGCCGGTAAGGTCCGTAGCGGAGGCATTGAGGTTTCTCCCCTGCCCCCATTTGATCAGGGTGTTGTTGACGCTGCCGCCAATGGGATCGGTGTAATGGACTTCGATGTCCACGGAGTTTCCGGTGATGCGCGGGATGCTGCGGTTTTTCGCGGGCGCATCGCGTCCGCCGGGGACGAGCCATGGCATGGTGCCGACTTCGGTACCGGACTGGGTGAAACGAAGCGCCGCACCGGAGGCCGGGCCCTCGGCGACGTAGGGCGCGTAGCACACGAAGCCTTGGCCGCCGCGCGCAGGAACGGTGATGGTAACCTGGCCGGAACCGTTGACGGTCGCGGTGGACGATTGGTTTCCGGTGTAGTCCTTGAGCACGGTGCCGGCGGGGAACGACGTGGCCAGTGTGCGGGTCTGGTTGGAGCCGGAGTCGTTGAGGGCGACCAGCAGGACTCCCTCGCCGCTGTCAGGAGAAGAGTTGCCGTTGCCATCCACGTAGCGTTCGTGGGCGTAAAAGTCGTTCTCGGCCGCACGGTTCCACTCGCGACCGCGGGCGAAGTGATTGTGAATGTAAACCAGGTTGGAAACGATGTTGTTGTAGTCGCCAAGCGCGTTTCCGGTGCCGGGAAGCACCCAGGTGCGGCCCGCGTTCCTGTCATCCCACGAGATGTTGTTTCCGGAGAAATAAACGACCGGCACGCCGGTCCGGGTGAGCAGCCAGGCGTAGGCCAGATCCATCTTGCCGGGACCGGGTTGATCGTGGCTGTGGACAAAGGAGACCCCCTCGGTGGGATCGAGCGCGACTCCGAGCGAGGCGAGCGTGCCGAGGTTACCATCGCTGAACGCGCTGCCGACGAGCTGTTGCTTGGCCGGGAAATCGAGATAGCGCATCTTCACGTTGCCCTGGCGCCAGTAGTCAAAATTCGAGGAGGCGCCGGCGAAGATCTCGTTGAACATGAGCATGTCCCTGCGGCGCGTCTCGTTCTTGTAGAGATCCGGAACATTGGCATCGTAGGTGTTGCCGCGACGTTGATCGTAGTTCCACTGCGCCTCGTGAAGGAATCCGGATCCGGGTCCGCCGTAAAACTCGCGCACGACGTGCTTGCCCGCATCAAGGCGGAAACCGTCGTAGTCCATCGCGTCGCCGAGCCAGTGAACCCAGCGGTTGAGCATCTGGCGGACGTTTTCGTTGGGCAGGGTGTCGCCGGGATTGTGGAAGGGGTATTTGTCATACTGCCCCGGATGGCGGACAAAGGGCGAGGGTTCGGGCGCGTAGGGCGAGTTGTTGGTGAAACGTCCGTCCGGTTCGGTGACGATGTCGATGAGTGAAACCAGTTCCTCCTTGAAGGTGCCGCCGTAGCCGTTGCTGATGTCGTCATAGGCGCTCATTCGCGGGGCGCGACGCCAGCCACCGGGTTGCGAACCATCAAGCCAAACGTGAAAGTCGTTCGGCTTCATGCCGGGGTATTCGAGGAAGTTCGGACCGTTGCCGTTGTGGTTGAAAACGATATCCGGATAGACCTTCACGTCGGAGAAATGCAGATGGTCCACCATGTGGCGCAATTGCCCGCGGTTGCCGTAGCGGGTCTCCACGGTGCCGCGCTGGGGGATGTCGCCGAGGTCGAAGCGGTCGTAGAGCGAGTAGCCGACGTTGGCCCACTTGTTGTTGCCGGCGACCGGAGACTTGCACGGCGACGGAATCCACAACGCGTCGTAGCCGATCTCGGAGATCTCAGGCGTGCGGCGGTGGATCTCATCCCAATCCGCCTCGAAGTATTGAAGAATGACTTCCGAGTGGGCGAGCGATGGGAGGAGTGAGAGAAGAATGAGCGGACGCATGGGTTTTTCTGATAGATATAGGTCCTATGGGATGAGAACGACACGGAAGAAGCGACGAGGTTCGGAATCCGTGGTGACCGTCGTGCTTGCAGTGACTCCCCCGCCTTGGGCGATGACGGTGGACCCGGGGACATCCGTCCAGGCGTTGACTGCCATGGTGGTGCTGGTTTGCACCTTGTACTGGCGGCCGGGGAAGGAGGTCCATGTGAGCTGGATCTGGTCGTTGCTCCTGCTGAACTGCGTGATCCTGAATCCGCCGGGTTCGAGGATGTCGTAGGTGCCATCCGCGTCTTCGTCGCGCAGCGCTTCGAGCGGGATGACGAGCAGTTCGTCGGGATCGACGTTGCCGTTGTCAGTGACTGTCGCCGGAGCCTGGGAACCGAGGACGCCGCCATCGGTGGTCTGATAGGCCAGTGCAGCCAGATGGAGCGCGGACGGAGCCGAGGCAAACGCCTCGGCGATGTTGATAACGCCTTCCATCTGTTGGTTGGCGGCACGGACGGCCTGGGTGGCGGCCCCGTTCGCATTGAACCAGCCGATGTAGTTGTTAGAGCTTTCCGCCGCGAGGAAGGGTGAACCGGCGGGCAAGGCGGTGGTGCCGGCTTTCCCCCAGGGCGAAATGGTGGTGGCATTGGGTAGAGACGACGGCCCGATCATGATGAAATGATCGTTTCCAAACTCACCGGGCGACCATGTGGCGACATACAGCAGGTTTCCACGGAGCGCGGCGTGGATGGTCATGCCCGGATTCGAAATACGGTATCCGGCGAAGTCCGCGATGCCATCCATGACGAAGGGGATGGGCTCGGGGTTTGGCGGTGGAGCGCTTGCGGTTGTGGCTTGGACCGTGGCCGGGGAAACGCTGAGACCCGCCGCGTTCCTCGCCGCGATGGCATAGGTGTAGGTGGTGGACGGGATGAGACCGGAATCACTCCAAAGCAGCGTTGAAGTGACGCCGATTTCCTCGCCGTTTCGATAGATGACATATTCGACCGCCCCGGCGGATGCCTGCCAGTCGACGCGGATGCCCGTGTGGCTGAGGGTGGTTGCAACGAGGCCGGTGGGAGCGGACGGCGGAGTTCCAAGGCTGTCGGTCGTGGCACTGACGGATGATGTGGGTACCGAGTCACCGGCACCATTGCGGGCGGCTATGGTGAATGAATAGGAAGCACCGGGCTGAAGTCCGGTTTCACTCCATGTGGTGCCGGTGGGATTGCCTACGGCGTCGCCGTCGCGATAGACGACGTAAGAAGTGGCTCCCGCGGAAGCTGACCACGTGAGATTGATGATGGTGCTGCCACCCGAAATGGCAGCAAGGCCGGTGGGTGTGGGCGGTGGCGAGCCGACGCCCGGCGTAACGGCGAAATGCCAATCCTGTCCGCCGTTGTTGTCCCATGTGCCGGAGCCGTTCTCCGGGGCGGTGGTGAAGGCCATGTCCAACACGGTGGTTCCCGCGGTGGGTTGGATGGTGTAAGTCCACTTGCCATCGGCGAGAGTCATGGCCGGTCGCGGGGTGATGCGGTTCTGCCAGTTGTTTCGACCGGTATGGATGTAGACCTGCGAGGCGTTGGCGAGATTGCGACCGGAGGGATTGTAAGTGACCGTCACGGCTTGGGCGTCGGTGGGATTGGTCGGCGAGATGGTAACGACCGGAGACGGATCGCCGCCACCGCCGGTGCCGTTGTCGTCCTCGACGAACACGTGCTGGATTTCGGACTTGTGGAGGTTGCCTTTGGCGTCCACCGCCTCGATGTAGTAATCGAGGAGTTTGCCACGGAAGTCAGCGACGTTTTCGTTGGAGATTCTCGCGAAGTAATAGTCGGCCACCTCATTGGTGGGCAGGAAGTAGTCGATCTGCGAGTTTGCGGCAGCGGCGTTGAGCGCGGCGCGGGTCTTCGGCAACTCGCGTTTGACCATCGGAATGGAGATCCACGTTCCGACTTCCGCGCCGCCGGCGTAGGTTTCGTTCTGATTGGAGGCGAGCGGGTTGGTGCCGTCGTTGTCCACCCGCACCTTGACGGTCACGCCGTTGTTAGGGATGCCGGAAAGGTCGTAAGCGTGAGTCCAGATGTAGAACTCGGAGGGCATTTTCTTGAGAAATCGCTCGTCACCGCCGGGGATGCGGTTGAACCAGCCGAAGGTGTAGCCGCCGGGGTTGTAGGGGAAACGCTGGGGTTTCAGGACGGTCGGGGCCGTGCGATCGTTGTCGCGCCGCGTTGGGTTCATCCACGGCTGGAGTTTTTCGACAGCGCGGCGCGTGGCGAGGCCGGGTTTCATTTCATCGTCGTTGCCCAGGCCTCCGTAGTAGTTGAAACCGGAGTCGAGACCGTGGAGGTAGATATGCCATGCGAGTTCGACATCGTTGGGATTGGTCCACGTGCCGTTCCAATCGTAGGGTGCCTGGATTTTCCATGCCTCCACGCTGCCGCCCTCGTCCCTGAGGATCTGCTCCGCGGTTTCACACCAGTTCGCACCGGCCATGAGCGGGGCGTAGGAGTAGAATTTCAGCGCGAAACCGGGGGTCTCCATGTCGATCTGGGTGCCGGGGTAACGGTTGGTGGCGCCGATGGCGGCATTGGCGACGGGCGGCTCGATCCACTTGAGGAAGTAGGGCGAGCCATAGCACATTTCCGGGAAAATCCAGGCACCGTCCTCGATGTGGGCCATCTGCGCCGCGGCACCGTGGGCGTTGACGAAATCCTGCGGAGTGTTGCGGCGGTATCCGGCGTTGTGCGCGTCGTTGAAGAACTGCGGAGTCGCCTCGAACCATGAACTTGATCCCCCGCCCCAGGCGTTGTCGCCGTCGGTGGAAGGCATGACGATGGCGGGACGCGACGGATCGGTGGAAAATGGCGCGATGAACTGCTGGATCTTGCCGATGCCCTCGTTCGCATAGCCGAAACGATAACTCAGGACGTCATCGGAAGGCACGGCGACCATGGTCTTCTCCGCTCCGGTCTCGGGATTGACGTATTTCACCCTGTGGAGCTGATAGGCGTAAGGCGAAACATTCCACGCGGCATTTCCGGGGTTTGGCTCGCCATACCACCAGCCCTCGGTGGGTGAGGGTCCGATCTGGTCCGCCTTGTTGGGCGGGCTGGAGAAGATGTTGTAGGAACCAGCCGGGTTTGCCTTGGTGTTGTAGGTCGGGCAGGTGCGGCTGATGTGGTGGCTGGGCACGATGATCCACTCGTAACCCTCATCGGCGAGCACGTCGATGAGGTGGCGAGAGTATCCCATTTCGGTGGGGAAGAAACCCTTCGAATGGTCGGATAGGTTCGCATTGCCATTCCAGGCCTTCCAGTAGGCTTGCTTGAAGGTCTGGATTTCCTTTCTCAGGACCGACTTCGGCAGGAGCGGCGCGAGCGAGTGGTGGTAGGTGAATCCGACGAGATCCATGCGCCGCGAGCCGGACGGGGTGAACCACCCGCGCGACTCGCGGAAGCCGTTCCACCAACCGGAGCCGTAGCCGAGCTGGTTCACCGAACCAAGTTGGCGCACGCCGTCCATGAGCGAGCCGGAGTAACTGATGGCGAAACCGGCCTCATTGGAGAGACTGGCGAGCGCGTTGCGCGGACCGCTTTGATACGAGGTCACGCGGTCCTGGACGCTGAAGATCTGGGTGAGATCGTTCTCCGGATGAAGGCTCGGGCTGAGACCTCCGTAGTTCTGGCCGCCCTTGAGGACAATCGAATCCCAGGCATACTGCACGCGCTGGTTTTGCGAACCGTTCGAGTTCCACTCCGGCCAGTAGGTCGGCTGGTGATTATGCCAAAAACGGGAGACGTGGACGGTTTGGGCAGACGCCGATGACAGACCGACAATGGAAATCAGGGTTTGCAGCCAGGACTGCGGGAAGCGACGGGCCATGGGAAAGGGTTTCGACATTATCCGAATGTCCCCTACCCACGCGGAGTTTATGGAAATCGTCAGCCGCCGCTGCGAACGACCAGCGAATTGACCGCCAGAGCGGCCCCTGCCGACGCGCCGATACGGAAGCGGTCGAAGGTGGTTCCGGCTGGCAGGCGGCCGCGACAGAACGCCGGCCTGAGCGGAACGCCCCCTTCGTGCAGACTCACTTCACCACTGCGCCTGTCATATCTCAACGTGATGGTTCTCGGTCCGACGATGGGTTTCTCCGGAAAAATGAGGGGAATCCGCTGTTTCACATCGAGCGACCAGGTGGACTTGCTGCCGAACGAGTCACCAAAGAACAAGACCTCCGTCGCGCCGCTGAAGAAACTCATCCCCGCCCAGCCATCGGTGTGGAAACCGTGAGTCGCCGGTTTACCGACATCGATGGTCACCAGCAGCACGCCATGGTCGGCCGATGGTTCCGGTGTTTGCAGATCATGGAAAGCGGAGAAGTTCGCGCCCTCGACGCGTCCGGAGTCGAAGGTAGGGGTGCCGTAATCGATTCGCCAGTCGGATTTGGCGATTTCGTCCGGAACGACCGAACGAAAACGGCCAAGGCTGTGCGGAAAGGTCCGGCCGGCCGCAGTGCCCAGTTTCATCTGGCCATCATCGCCGATGGTCGCCACCTCGCCGGAGGAAATCCACGACGGTTCGCCACCGTTCCGGGCCGATGCCTTGATGCGCCCCTCGAACACATGAATCGTATCGGGCCCGGCCGGTGGAACCTCGATGGCGAATTCCGTGCCCTCGTCCACAACCGAAAGTCGCGGTGTGCTGATTTTGAGCGGGCCGCCGGAACCGCTGCAATGGAACCAACCGCTGCCGGCGGCCAGGTCGAGCGAGAGATCGGCGAATTGGATATCGGCCGGGCCTTCGATCACGGCGGTGACCGAAGGTTCGAGCGAGATGGCGGCGCGGCCCTGTTCGAGAACGAGACGCGATCCTGAAGGCACTCCGGTCGCACCGCCGAGATTTCTGGCAGGCCCTTCGAAACGCCAGACCGCATCCAATGAGAACGTCGTGACCGCGACGTCTCCGGCACCGCTGGGAAACCACGAGCGGAACCACCATCCGGCGGCCAGTAGCGCGACCGCGGCCGCGACCAAGATCACGACACGCAAGCCATGGCCACGGGTGACGCGAACTCCGCCTGCGGGGGAAACGGGGAACCCACCTTCATATTCCTCGCTGAGCGTGTGATGGAGCACCGCATAGTCCTGATAGAGATTCACCAGTTCCGGTTCGCGCCGCATCCGCTGCTGGAGCGCGTTGAACTCCTCCATGGTCATGTCGCCATCGAGGACCCGTTGCACGATTTCATGGTCCTTCTTCTTCATGGCGACTGTCGGGATGCGGACTGGATCTCCCGTTCAATGCAGCGTTTCAACACGGCGCGCAGATTGAAAAGCACCGCCTTGAGCGTTCCCGCGCTGCGGTTGGTTTGCGAGGCGTATTCCTGAAGCGAGGAAGAGGTGGCGTAGCGATGATGGAGCAGCTCGCGGTCCTGGGGACGCAGCTTCATCAGGCACTTGCGCAGTGCGAGGTGCCGCTCTTCGAGTTCATTCGGTTCCATTTCGAAACCCGGAGCCACCCGCTGGAGAAGATCGTCATCAAACACCAGCCATCCTTGGGAAACCAGACGCCGCCGGTGGTTCAGGATGTGATAGCGGATGGTTTGAAAGGCCCATGCCTTGAAGTTGGTGCCCAGTTCGAAGGTATCCCGCTTCTGCCACAGCGTGATGTTGACCTCCTGAAGCAGGTCGCGCGCGCCCGAACCGCCGGGCGCCAGCGAGCGAATGTAGGCCAGCATGGATGTCTGGTGGCTGGTCAGCTCCCGGACAAACTCCTCCGAACCAACATCCTCGCTTGGTTTTTCGGTCATGCTGCCGCGGAGTTTCTCCGATCAGTGCTTCTTCGCAAGCCTGTTTCAATGGAGCGGAATGGCCCCTGGATCGTGGTTCCCAAGTTCCGTTTGACGTGGTGTCCGGCCCGTCCATCCTTGCGGCATCGCTTTGGAAGCGCCTCTTCCCTTATGACCGACCCCGATCCATCCATCAACATCGAGGACCTCGCCGAAGTGGGCGTTTATCCGAGTGCGGCCGAGGCCCATGAGCACGGGTTGGTGATTCTGGCAATGAGAAAGCCCTGCTGGGTGCTTGAAAACGGCGGTGGCTTCGGGTTGTTCACGGAAACGGCCGATCTTTCCGCCATCCGGTCGGAAATCCAAGCCTACGAGGCCGAGAGCTTGTTCCCGCCACCCAGGCGGATGCCGGATGACGAGCCTTTCCGCTTTTCCGCCGGTTGGGCGGCGCTGGCGATCTGGGCCGTGGCGCTGATCGCCTCGTTCGTGTGGCAGATCGAACACCCGTCGTGGACGGAGCGGGGGTGCTCGTCGAGCATCGGCCTGGTGGAGCGCGGCGAGTGGTGGCGTCCGGTCACCGCGATGTTCCTGCATTCGGACACACCCCATCTCGCGGGAAATCTGTTAGGCGGGGCGTTCTTCGGCACGCTGGTCGCCCGCTCGATCGGTTCGCTGCGCGCCTGGCCGATGATTCTGGCATCCGGTGCCCTGGGCAACACGTTCACCTCGCTGGCGAACTGGCCGGAGCCTTTTGAGTCGGTCGGCGCGTCCACGGCGGTGTTCGGCGCGCTTGGCATCCTGTCGGGCCTTGGTTTCGCCTCGCTTTTGCGCCATCGCCTCCACCTCACTCCGGCAAGGGTGGCCGCTCCGGTGCTCGGCGGCGTGATTGTGCTCGGCCTGATGGGCGGTGGCGCGCCGGACGGACGAACGGACGTGCTGGGCCACGTGCTGGGCTTCGCAACCGGCCTGGTTTTCGGCTTTCTGACGGGTAGGCTCAGCCCTGCGGGTGCATCAGTTTCCGGAACCGTGACGGAGGGACATGGTGGACGGATTTGAAGACCCGCGAAAAATGGAAGGCGTCCTTGAAACCCATCGCAGCCGCCACCGATCCCACCGAGGCGGACTCATCGAGCAGCAACCGCGAGGCGTGGTCCATCCGCAGTCTTGTTAGAAACTGATAGGGGCTCGCATCGTGGTAGCGCGAGAAGAGCCGGCACAGGTAGGGAGCCTCCACCCCGCAGCCCCTCGCGACGGCTTCAAGGGTGTTGAGTGAGAGAAAGTTGGCCTCGATGAAATCGCGCGCCCGGCTGTAGGTGGCGAAGGCGGGCGATTCGGTGTTCACCGGTTCGGCGGCGTCATCGCGACAGAGCAGCAGCAGTTCGCGGACGATCAGCGAGCAAATCGGACCTGCGAGCCGGGATTTCCTGACTCCGCGATCAATGAGCATGTCGAATCCCCGGCGGATCGGCTCGCCCTTGAGGCAGCGCGCCACCATTCCCGGGCGGATCGAGAATTCCGCGAGGAACGCCTCCACTCCCTCGCCCTGGAAACTGACGAAGTATTTGCCGAGCGGATGTTCCTCCGAACTCTCGATGCGGTGGGGAATCCCCGGGCCGTAGAGATAGAACACGCCCGGGCGCAACTCGTGCGTGGTGCCATCGAGATCGAGGCGCCCGTGCCCCCGGCCGACGAACTCGAGGCAAAACCAATCGAATCCCGGCCGGTCGATCCGATAGTCCGGACGACAACGTTCGAATCCGCCGCAGCGCACGGCAAACCCGTCCTCTTGGCCCGCGTCGAGAAAGAAGAGGCGGGACTCCTCCACTTGCCTTGAGATGTATGACGGGGTTTCGCGCGACTCGCTCATGGCGGAAATCTGTGAATAGATCGGGACCAGATCAATCCAATATCGTGCATTCGCATGAAAACATTCGCATTCGTATCCGGACAACAACACCGATTGGCCGGTTGACTTCGAACTGAAAAATACGAATGACAATTGAGGAAGAGCTGTCATTCTCCCGCCGTATCGAGATCAACTCCGATTGCCATGAAGAAACCAACTTATCCAAAAATCGGCATTCGTCCCGCGATCGACGGCCGTCTGGGCGGTGTCCGCGAATCGCTTGAACAACGCACCATGGAGCAGGCCCGCGCGGTGGCCGCATTGTTTGCCGCGAAGCTCCGCTATCCTGACGGCACCCCGGTCGAGTGTGTGATCGCGGACACCTGCATCGGCGGTGTGCGAGAAGCCGCCGCGTGTGCGGACAAGTTCCGGCTTTCAAACGTCGGCGTCTCTCTCACGGTGACTCCGTGCTGGTGCTACGGATCGGAAACCATGGACATGGACCCGCACACCCCGAAGGCGGTCTGGGGTTTCAACGGCACAGAACGACCCGGCGCGGTCTATCTGGCCGCAGTGCTCGCCGGGCACACCCAGAAGGGGCTTCCCGCATTCGGTATCTACGGCAAGGACGTGCAAGCCGCCACGGACACCAGCATCCCGAAGGATGTGGAGGAGAAACTGCTGTCCTTTGCCACTTGCGGACTTGCCGTCGCCCTGATGCGCGGCAAGTCCTATCTCTCGATGGGCGGCACCTCGATGGGCATCGCCGGATCGGTGGTGGATACCAAGCTCTGGGAGAAGTGGTTCGGCATGCGCGTCGAGGCCATCGACATGAGCGAGATCGCCGGCCGCATGCGCAAGGGACAATACGACAAGGCCGAGTTTGAAACCGCGCTCGCATGGGTGAAAAAACACTGCAAGGAGGGCAGGGATTACAACTCGCCCGCCACCACGCGTTCGCGCGCGCAACTCGACAGCGAGTGGGAGGACAGCGTGAAGATGACACTCATTGCCCGCGATTTGATGGTCGGAAACCCGGTGCTGAAGAAAATGAAACTCGGCGAGCAGGCGCTCGGTCACAACGCCATCGCCGCCGGTTTCCAGGGGCAGCGCCAATGGACCGATCACTTCCCCAACGGCGACTTCATGGAGGCCATCCTCAACTCGTCGTTCGATTGGAACGGCAAGCGCGCGCCCTACATCGTCGCCACCGAAAACGACGCGCTCAACGGCGCCGGCATGCTCTTCGGTTATCTTCTCACCAACACCGCCCAGGTTTTCGCCGACCTCCGCACCTACTGGAGCCTTGATGCGATCAAGACGGCCAGCGGCAAGGGCATCAGCCATCCGCTCGTCGATGACGGCATCCTGCATCTCATCAACTCCGGCCCGGCCGCGCTCGACGGCACCGGCGAGCAAACCAAGAACGGCAAGCCCGCCATGAAACCCTTCTGGGAAATCACCGATGCCGAAATGCGCAAGTGCCTCAAGGCCACCACCTGGCATCCGTCCATCACCGAATACTTCCCCGGCGGCGGCTGGAGCACCCGATTCCGCACCAAGGGCGGCATGCCCGCCACCATGATCCGCCTCAACCTCGTGGACGGCCTTGGCCCCGCGCTGCAAATCGCCGAGGGCCATACCATCGACCTGCCGGATGACGTGCACGACGCGCTCGACCAGCGCACCAACCCCACCTGGCCCACCACCTGGTTCGCGCCGGTTCTAACAGGCCACGGTGCCTTCCGCAGCACCTACGAGGTGATGAACCACTGGGGTGCCAACCACTGCGTGATGACCTGCGGCCACGTCGGTCACCTCTACATCACGCTCGCGTCCATGCTCCGCATCCCGGTTTACATGCACAACGTCGCCGAGGACCGGATCTTTCGCCCCAGCGCCTGGCGTGCCTTTGGCACCGCCGATCTGGAGGGAGCCGACTTCCGCGCCTGCCGAACCTACGGCCCGCTTTACGGCAAGGTCTGACTCCTCGGGATTCCCGCATTTCCGTTGAATGGTCCGCCGGTGTCCGCGCGTAATGGGCGGATCATGCTCCGCATTCTCCTGATTTCCGGATTGTCCGCCCTCGCCGTCCGCGCCGAGTGGAAACCCCTGTTCAACGGCAAGGATCTCGCCGGTTGGTCCGGCGATCCGCTGCTGTGGCGCGTGGAAAACGGGACCATCGTCGGCGAAACCAATGACACCGACAAGAAAGCCAAGGCCAACACCTTCCTGATCTGGCAGGGCGGCGAACCCGGCGATTTCATCCTCGAATACCAGGCCCGCGTCACCGGCGGGAACAACTCCGGCGTCCAATACCGCAGCCGCGTGCTGGACGCCGCCAAGTGGAGCGTGGGCGGCTATCAGATGGACCTGCATCCGAGCCAGCCCTACCTTGGCATGCTCTACGAGGAACGCGGGCGCGGCATCGCCTGCCAGCGCGGGCAGAAGGTGGAACTCGCGGACAAACCGAAGGTGACCGGCAAGTTGGATGTCCCCGCCGTGAATCTCGCGGAGTGGAACACCTTCCGCATCGAGGCACGCGGCCACGTGGTGAAACATTTCGTCAACGGCACGCTCGCCGCCGAGATCCACGACACGCACCCGGAAAAACGCTCGGCCAAAGGCGTCATCGCGCTGCAACTCCACGCCGGACCGGCGATGAAGGCGGAGTTCAAGGAACTGCGCATCGACATGGAGGCGAAACCCGCCGCGCCCTCCGCCCCGCCCGCCGGGGCTGGTAGAAAGGCCGCGCCGCGGATCGAATGGATCTGGAGCCGCCCGCAGGCCGGGCCGGAGGAGAAGGTGTTTTTCCGCCGCGATTTCGAGGTGCCGGCCGGTTTCAAATCCGCCACCATCACCATCACCTGCGACAACTTCCATCATCTCTTCGTCAACGGAGCGGACCTCGGCATCGGCGGCGACTCATGGCAGGTGCCGCGGGATCAGGATGTCAAAGGTTCGCTGCGGCCCGGCCAGCGCAACACCATTGCCGTGGAGGCCCGCAACCAGGGCGGCCCGGCCGGGCTGGCCGTCCGCCTCGTATGCGTGCTTGCCGACGGCAGCCGCCACACGCTGACGAGCGATTCTTCGTGGCTTTGCTCCAACGAATCCGCGCCGGGCTGGCAACATCCGGACACCCCGCCCAAGGGCTGGAAAAAGGCCGCAAGTCTCGCGATGATGGGTGACGATCCGTGGGGCCCCGTGATCCCGTCGTCCGCCGGCGAGAAACAAGGTGCGGAGGACATGACCGGCGTCTATCAGACACTCCCGGGTTTCAAACTGGAGCGTCTCTATCAGATTCCGGCCGGCCAGGGATCGTGGGTGGCGATGACCTTCGATGAAAAGGGCGGCATGATCTGCGCCGACCAATACGGGAAGATTTATCGGGTGAGCGTTCCCACGGACGCTGCGGAAACCATCGGCGTGAAGCCCATGGACATCCCGCTTCAGGGAGCGCACGGCCTGTTGTGGCACAAGGGTGTGCTGTGGGTGAGCGTCAACGAGGGCCGCGACCAGAGCGGCGTCTGGCGCGTGACCGATACCAACAACGATGGCGAACCGGACAAACCCGAGCAGGTCATGCCGGTGAAAGGCCGCGGCGAGCACGGTCCGCACGCGCTGGTCGCCTCGCCTGACGGCCAGTCGATCTATTTCGTCGCGGGAAACCACACCGATGTGCCGGATTTCGAGCGCAGCCTCGTGACCAAGGCTTGGGCGGAGGACCAGTTGCTGCCCCGCAGGCCGGACGCCCGCGGCCATGCGCGGGACCGGATGGCCCCCGGCGGCTGGATCGCCCGCTTTGATACAAATGGTAAGAATCCGGAACTCGTTTCGGTGGGCTATCGCAATTCCTACGACATGGCTTTCAACGAACACGGTGACGCCTTCACCTACGACTCGGACATGGAATGGGATCTCGGCATGCCATGGTACCGTCCCACGCGCTTCTGCCATGTGGTGGCGGGATCCGAGTTCGGCTGGCGCAACGGCACCGGCAAGTGGCCGGAATACTATGAGGACTCGATGCCGACGCAGCTCGACATCGGCCCGGGTTCGCCCACCGGCGTTCTTTCCGGAAAGGGCGCCAAGTTTCCCGCGAAATACCAACGCGCCATCTTTGGCCTCGATTGGACCTTCGCCACCATCTACGCCGTGCACCTCACGCCGGACGGACGCGGCTACAAGGCCACTCGCGAGGAGTTCGTCGCCGGCAGCGGCCTGCCTTTGACGGACGCGGCGATCGGCGCGGACGGCGCGATGTATTTCCTCACAGGCGGCCGTCGCACGCAGTCGGCCTTGTGGCGCGTGACCTATGTCGGCGCCGAGTCCACCGCTCCGGTTCCCTACCGCAGCAAGCCGCTCGCGCTGGTCACTCCGGAGATGGCTGTTAGAAACCTGGACTCCGAAGACCGCGTCGCCCGTTTCGAAGCCCGCACCGCACTCGAACAACAGGGAGTGGGAGCCGTGCTTCGAGAACTCAAGTCCACGCCTGCGAAACCGTGGCGCGTCATCGGTTCCGCCATCGCCCTCGCACGGATCGGCGGCAAGGAACATGCTTCCACCGTGATCGGCGCGCTCAACACGCTCGATTGGAACACCCTCGACCGCCAGCAGCGGATCAACTGGCTGCGCGCCGCCGGGCTCGCCTTCGCCCGCCATGGAAATCCGGACGAGGCCACCCGCAGCGCCGTGCTCGGAAAGATCGATGCGAAGTTTCCCTCCGGTGATGCCATGCTTGATCGCGAGTTATGCCGCATCCTCTCCTATCTCAACGCGCCGCGCATTGTCTCCCGCACGCTCAACCTGATGGACAACGCCGGACCCGAGCCCGCGCCGGATTGGCTGGAACTCGCCAAGCGCAACAAGGGCTACGGCGGCACCGTCGAGCAAATGATCGCCAACCTGCCGCCCGCGCAGGTGATCCACTACGTCTATTGCCTGCGCGTCGTTCCCGGACCATGGCACGATGATGAGCGCGAGCGGTTCTTCACCTGGATCGGAAAACTCATGGGCAACTCCGGCGGCGCCAGTTATGCCGGTTTCATCACCGATCTGCGGAAGGAAACGCTGGCGACCTGCACTCCCGAGGAGCGGGAAAGACTTGGCAAACTCGGCGAGGCGCCGATCTCCAACCCCCTCGCCAACCTGCCACCCGTCAAGGGCCCGGGCCGCGAGTGGACCGTGGCGGACATCGAGAAAGCCGCCGCGGAAGGACTCAGTGGCCGCTCCGCCGAGCGCGGTCGCGACATGTTCCGCGCCTCGCTCTGCGCCGCCTGCCACCGCTTCGGCAACGAAGGTGGATCCTCCGGTCCGGACCTCTCCAACCTCGGCGGCCGTTTCACCATCCGCGACCTCGCCGACTCCATCGTCCATCCCAACACGGTGATCTCGGACCAATACCGCTTCGACCTCATCACCCGCCCGGACGGCACGCAGGTGGTCGGCAAGATCATCGAGGCGAAGGACGAGAAATGGATCGTCGCCACCAATCCCTTCGACATCAGCCAGACCGTCGAAATCGAACGCAGCGAGATGAGCAAGGTCTCCCCTTCCCCGGTCTCGCCGATGCCACCCGGCCTGATCAACCGCCTCAACGCGGAGGAACTGAAGGATCTCCTCGCGTATCTGTTAGGGAAGAACTGAAACCGCACTTGATTCTCGGCGGTCTGCTGGATGTCTGACGCGAGTCACGGCGCGCTTCCATCAACCGACCTGGTCAGCACGCGGAAGAATTCACGGGAGGCGGATGCGGCGGATTCCAATCTCACCCGGACGACGCCACCCGGCAACTGGGTCTCTTCAACAGCTCCAGTCCAAGGAGCCCCGCCGGATTTCGCTGCCACGATGTTCCACTGCGCCAGGTTGGTGGATTTCTCGATCCGGTACGACAGTGCCGGGGCGGGGTCCGGTCGCTCGAATTCGAGACCAACGACGCCGTTCGCCAAGTGGATCCGCTGCGTCGTTGCAAGCAGCTCGCGCGCCTTCAGCGCTTCGAGGCGGGTCATCGCTTCTAGGAAGTAGTAATCGCCGTAACTCAGGGACCGGTTGGTTTCGGTCCACCGGGCATTGCCCTCCTTGAGAATCCCCGGATTCGCCGGGTCGCCGACCACGCAGAGGTAGTCGGCATCGCTCCCGACATCGGGGCCGTCATAAGAGATCAGGCATTTCAGAATGTCCTCCGCCGCATCGAGGTAGCGGGTGCGGTCAGCGGAAACCCGCATGAAACCGGCCAACTCGATCAGACCCGCCGCGGCAATCGCCGCCGCCGAACTGTCGCGGGGTGTGAACGCGAGTGTCGCCGGCATGCGATCGCCGAGCCCGATTCCACTACTGGGATTATAGTCGTCGTTGGCATCATTCCACGGGCCGGCAGGCTCGCCGAGCGCGGCGTTGAAATCCTTCGGTGGCACATGGTCGCCGATCCGATGGTTGTAAGGGTCCGAGACACGATGATGGGGGAGATGCGCAATGAAGTAGTCCGCCACCGCTCTCGCCGCGGCGAGGATGTCCGAGGCGTCAGTCCCCGGATCACGCCGCGCGTAGCGGTAAACCGCGCTCAGCCCGTAGAGCGCCCAGGCTTGGCCGCGCGCCCAGGTGGTCTCGTCGCCATAACCCTGCAAGGTGTTCTTGCGTTCGATCCCGCCGAGATGCGGCGCGGCCTCAAAGTGCCTCACGACGTGATAACTGCCGCCGTCAGCACGCAAATGGCGGGCGATCGACGTGCGGGCGTGCACCAGCGCGTGATCGAACCACGGCCGCTGTTCCGGAAGGCGGCCGTTCATCTCGTAGGCCATCAGCAGCAGTTCCAGATTCATCAGGTTGTCGATGCATACCGGATAGGGCGATTGGAAAGGATCGTTCCAAGAACGAATCATGCCCACGGGTATCGGCAACCCGGGCACGATCGGCTTGTTGAAACGGGCGCCCAGTTTGCCCGCTCCCACCGTGATCGCGTTCCTGGCGAATTCCCGATAGGTGCCGCCGGGGTCGCTGAGGTCGTCGTGGAAATACCATCCCTTGCCCATCGAGCCGAGCAGGATGAATCCGATGTCATGGTCACCATTGGCGGTTGCAGCCAGCGACTGCGACCACTCGGTGGCTCGCAGTCGCCATGAGTTTTCGCCGGTTTTTTGGGCCAGCATCCACAGGGTTCCCGGCCAGAAACCGGCGCGCCAATCCCCGTTGTTGGCGGTGACCGACCACTTGCCGGTCGCAGTGTTCGCCACGGTGGGATAGCGGGTGAACATTCCGGGTGAGCCGTAGCCCGTCCCCATCCAATCCGCGGTAGCATCAATCCGCAGGGCGGCCAACACCCAGGCATCGTCCATCAACTCCTCGATCCCTGTTGCCGTCGCTGATCCTATCACCTGACCCAGCATGGCGGAGGCGGAATAAAGCGCGCAGCGAAGTCTGCGGGGGACTCGGTCATTCATGGGGGAGGAAAACACGGCGGCACGACGCTGCCTCTTCAAGGTCTCGATGCCGTCGGGAACCCAAGCTCACGCGAAAACCGATAGAACCGGCTTGCCCTTGTCCGCGATCTGGAAGGGGCGACGGGTGGAAGAGTAGAGCACCTTGTCGGTGGGCAGACCGAGAGCGTGGGCGATGGTGGCGTTGAAGTCCTGCACGGTGACGAGACCATCCTTGACCTTCGAACCGCTGGCGTCGGTGAGGCCATGGCGGTGTCCGCCCTTCACGCCGCCACCGGCGAGCAGACAGGTGAAGGCGGAGGGATGGTGGTCGCGTCCGCCCTTGTGTTCCTGTTTGATTTCCGGCGTGCGGCCGAACTCGGTGGCCACGACCACGAGAGTGTCCTTGAGTTTCCCGGTTTTCTCCAGATCGGCGATGAGCGCGGCGTAGGCTTGGTCGAACTCGCGGCAGCGGCCTTCCACGCCGGCGAAGTTATCATAATGGGTGTCCCAGCCGCCGAGTTGGACCTCGACGAAGCGAACGCCGTGCTGGACGAGGCGTTTGGCGAGCAGGCAGCCCTGCGCGAAACGTCCCGTGCCGTAAAGCTCGCGCGTGGCGGGCGACTCCTGGCGGATATCGAAGGCCTTCAGGTCCTTGGAATTCATCAGCGCGACGGCCTCGCGATAGAGTTCCTCATAGGCTTTCACATCAGCGTTCGGATAGCGGCCGTGGAACTGGCGGTTGAGCTTGTCGGCCAGCGAGAGCCGGCGTTCGAAATCCTCGGAGGAAACCGTGGAGTTGCGCTTCGAATCCTTGAGCCCTTCATCCGGACTGCCGATGGGCGCGGCGGCGTATTTCGCGCCGAAGAAGCCGCCACCGGTGAGTTCTGGCGAAGAGTCGATGGCGACGAAGCCGGGAAGTTCCGGGTGGATGCGCCCTCCGAGCTTGAGCACCCATGAGCCGAGCGAGGGATGCTGGATGGTGCCGCGCAGGCCGTAACTGGTGTGCATGATGTAGGAACCCTGCTCGTGCGCGCCCTGGGTGGAGTTCATCGAGTTGATGACGCAGACCTTGTCCATGACCTTTGCGGTCTTCGGCAGGTAATGGCCGACCATGATGTCATCCGCGCTCGAGGCGATGGCTTCGGTGCTGCCCATCACGTCTTTCTTCTTCGGCTTGGGATCGAAGGTGTCCACATGGCTCATGCCGCCGGCCATGAACAGATAGATGACATGTTTCGCCGTGCCCTGGTTCCCGGCAGCCGGTGCGGCGGAGGCAACAGTCGGCCCGTACATCGGGAGCAGGTGGACGCCGAGCAGAGTCCGCGCGGCGTTGGAGAGAAAACTCCGGCGGGTGAGTTCGTCGGCCTTGAGGAAGGAATCGGAGGACATGGATTTATTGGAGAAAGAGGAATTCGGAGGACATGACGAGGGCGGAGACGATGTTGCGCACGCCTTCCTCGCCGCGGTTTTTGAGTTCATCGGTCATCCAGCCCATTTCCTCCTGCGAGGGCGGCCGGTTGAGGATGGTGAGATAAAGCCGGCGGACTTTTTCGGAATCGGTGGTCGCGCCATCGAGGCACTTGTAGAGGTGGGCCTTGGAGTCATTGACGAGGCGCTGCTGGACAAACCCGTTCATCAGCGAGAGCACCTGGCCGACATTCGGATCGCGGCTGGCGGACTCCACCACCTCGCGGTCGGATGAACCGAAGAGATACAGGAAATGCTCGCGCGGCGCGGGCGACGGCAACTCGGAAGCACGCACCAGCGAATCGCTGCCATAGGACGGTCCCCGCGACATCATGGACATCGAATCGCCACCGCCACCCGACTGGCTACCCTGGCGGATCTCGGCGACGAGATTGGCGAAGTATTTGCGAAACTCGGCCTCGCTGTTGATGGCCAGCACTTCCTTCGAGAGTTGCGGCATGGTTTTCCGGCCCTCCAGCACGGGCCGGCCGCCGACACGGATCCGCTCGTCGAGACCGCGCATCGGTTTCTTGTCCGGATCGCCACCGGCGAGCGTGATGAGCGAGTCCCAGATTTGCTCGGCGGAGAGGCGCTCGATCTTGCGGCCGTGGAAATCATCGCCCGTGTCGACAATCGAAGCGTTCGGGTTGGTGGCGAACTGGAAGGTTCTCGTCAGGAGCAGGACGTGCTGGAAAGCGCGGAGATCGTATTTCAGATCGACCATCATCCGCTCCAACAACGCGGCCAGCGCGGGATGATGCGTCTTGGACGCCGGGATGTATTCATCGACGGGTTCGTAGAGCCCCTTGCCCATCACGCGTTTCCACATGCGGTTGGCGATCACTCCGGGAAACTGCGAGTCGGTGCGGCCGACGATCCAATCGGCGAGTTTGGTGCGACCGTCGCCCTCGTCCTTTTTCTCGGACATGCGCACGGTTTTCCCGAAAGGAGTGCGGCCGGCCACCACATCGCCGGGAGCGGCGTCGCGGTATTGATAGTCGGAAGGCAGCGTGATGCGGCCATCGCCACCGCCGCCGAGGGAGATGTTGTAAACATTGTCCCAGATCACTTGGGCGATGCGATACTCCTCGCTGTTGCGGCGCTCATCATCGGAGAGTTCATCCCACAGCGGCTGCATCACATGGCGGCGGAGCGGTTCCTGGCCGTGAGTGAAGGCGGCGAGCTGATAGAAATCATGGCGCTCGGTGGTGCCGAAGGGATCGTCATGGCACTGCGCGCATTCCATGCGCGTGCCGAGGAAGATGCGCATGGTGTTAGAGAGATTGTCGAGCGGCATGCCCCGGTCCCGGGTGTAGTAGCCGACGCTGGCGGTTTCCGGATCCCAGCCGTCGCCGGAGGAGGAGATGAGCTTGCGGGTGAGAACATCCCACGGCGTGTTGTCGGCCATGGCGCGGCGCACCCAGTGGCGGTAGGGAGCGTTGGTGGATTGGGAATCGGTCTTGCGGTCGGTCACCCGCAGCAGGTCGTAGGCCCAGTTCGACATGTGGCTGGAGAAACCGGGCGAACGGAGCAGGTAGTCGATGAGGTTTTCCCGCTTCGCCGGATCCTCGATCTCGATGAACGCAAGCGCTTCCTCGGGAGTGGGTATCCGGCCGATCGAGACGAGAAAGGCGCGCCTGAGAAAGGTGGCGTCGTCGGTGACCTGCGGGACAGGCAGTTTCTTGTTGCGGTAGAAGGAGGCGACCTGCTGGTCGATCTGGTTGGCCAGCTTGCGGTAGGTCTGGTGCTCGGTGGAGGCGGGTTCCGCCGCGGTCAGGCAGGCCGCGGTCGCGAAAATCACGGCGGAATGAAGCAGTGGTATGGGTTTCATGGGGTATTCCAGCAACCCGGAGAATTTAGCCAATCGGCCCTTGGTGTCAATCAGGCGTTTGATTTCCAGACGTGCCCGCGACCACCACTGGAGATGTCGCTCCACTGCCGGGAGTGGAAACGGAGATAGACCGCCCAATCGAAAGCGGGTGGCAATCGTGAACCCTATTCCAATTTTTTCCGGATTTTTGCTTGTCCCCGAAATCTCGCGGGGCTTAGCGTCGCGACTGTCAAATTGGGCAGGTTCAGATTTCCCCTTGAATTCGCAGCCTTCCCCGAGAAAAACCCCAAACCGGTAGAAAAACCCTGCCATGTCCTCCCCTAGTTCCCTTAGGTCGTTCCGACCCTTTCTCACCCGTGTGGCGTTGATCGCCACGTTGTGCATCGGCGGCCTTTTCTGGATCCAGTCGCATGCCAATCCGGAATTCAAGGCAACCATCGAAAACGCCTCCCCCCCCAGTGTCGAACTTAACGTCGAAGACGGCGAAGAAGGCGACTACTATCCCGAGTATTTCGAACCCAAGGCCCAAACCGGCGCGGGGGAATGGATACCGATCCCCGAAGCCGAAGACTTTTACAGCAAGGGAAAACACAAGGTTTTCGTTCAGATCCCCGGCGAACCGACCCCCAAAAGCCGGATCCTGCGGATGGTGAGAACCGACAAGTTGTTCAAACCCACGATCTTCCCCGCACACCCCACCGTCTGCCCTGTTGGATACACACAGTGTCCGGCCAAAGCCACCGTCTGCGTCTCCAACGTGGCAACGGTCTGCCCGACGGTAGCAGTCGCGACCACCTGCCCTGCCCAACTGACCAACTGCGCAACCGTGCGCACCCAATGCCCTGCCACGGCGACCACCTGCCCGGTGCAGGCCACCATCTGCACGGCCAAAGCCGCTGTCACTTTCTGCGGCGGTGCCGTGACCGTATGCCCACAGAGCGCAACCCAGTGCGCCTCAGTCGTCACCGTCTGTCCGCAACAGCCAACCCAGTGCCCCAAGAACGCGACCCAGTGCCCGTCCGTCCAGACCCAGTGCCCATCGACGCTGCAAACCGTCTGCCCGGCCAGCGCGACCAATTGCCCGAAACTCTCGACCTCCTGTCCGAAAATCCTCACCAAGTGCCCGATGGAGGTCACCCTTTGCGTCACTCCGCTGACCTCCTGCCCGCCAGGCCCCACCTCCTGTCCGCAGGTTCCGACCGAGTGCCCGGCCAAGACCACAGTCTGCCCGACCACGCCCACCCAGTGTCCGGCACAATTGACCCAGTGTCCGGCCAAGACCACCACCTGCCCGGTCGTGCCCACCGCTTGTCCGGATGTGACGGTGCCGACGTCCTGCCCGCAAATCGCGACCCAATGCCCTCAGAAAACCACGATTTGCCCGGCTGGCACCAACGCAACCGTGTGTTCATCGACACCCACTTCATGCACCGGCGTGGCGACCGTATGCCCAACGGTGAACGTTCCCACCACCTGCCCGACCGTCCGCACCCAATGCCCGGCACAGGTGACTTTATGCCCGATCAACTCGACGGTCTGCCCGATCACTTCGACGGTTTGCCCGCAAGAAGCCGATCCGACCAAATGCCCGACGTCTTCCACTGTATGCCCGCAGGTTCTGACGCAGTGCCCGCAAAAGCAAACCGCGTGTCCCAACATCCCGACCGCCTGCCCGACAGGCCCGAATTGTCCAGAACCTACCACCACCCCCGGCACGGTCACATCCTGCGTCATCACCCCACCCACCCAGTGCCCGATCCAGCAGACCCACTGCCCGGCCCAGGATACCCAATGCCCGCAGGTAAGCACTGTCTGCCCGTTCCTGCCGTCAATTTGTCCGGCACCGACGATGTGCCCAATGGTCCCCACCGAGTGCCCGCAGCAAGCCACCCAGTGCCCGCGTGCGGAAACCCAGTGCCCGGTCGTCCAAACCTTCTGTCCGGCGCAAGCCACTTCCTGCCCGCGCAGCCAAACCCAGTGCCCCAAAATCGCCACGGTTTGCCCAAGCGCCGCAACCCAGTGCCCGGTCAACCAAACCACTTGCCCGGCCATTGCGACCCAATGCCCGCTTGAGCCCACCGTTTGCACCACGGCAGCCAACGTCACCAATTGCAACGGTCAATTGACCGTGTGCCCGGTTTCCACCGGTCCCACCACCTGCCCGATCCAACAGACCCAATGCCCGGCGGAAAACACGTTCTGCCCGCAGGCCACAACCCGCTGCCCGAGCGAACCCACCGTTTGCCCGGTGACACCGGTTTCCACCCAGTGCCCGGACAAAGCGACCGAATGCCCTGCCGTTGCAACCCACTGCCCGCAAAGCTCCACCAAGTGCCCCGAGCAGTCCACGACCTGCCCGATTGTCACCACCCAATGCCCGCAAGGGGCCACCTACTGTCCGACCGCACCCACGGCTTGTCCGAAAGTGCCCACCGAATGCCCGGCGGGCGAGGCCACGGTTTGCCCGACCGCTCCGGTTGCCACCCAATGTCCAATCAAGCAGACTGAGTGCCCGTCTGATCCCACCAACGATTGCGGACCTACTTTCCGTCCGCAGATACCCACCGAGTGCCCGCAGAAATCCACCGAGTGCCCGCGCACGGTGACGACCTGCCCGGCGCTGATCACGGAGTGCGTCCAGCAAGCCACCCAGTGTGTCAGTTCACCGACCCAGTGCCCGGACCCGGCCGGGTCTGCCACCGTTTGCCCGACCTCGACGACCCAATGTCCGCAGGTGGCGACCGAATGCCCGCAGGTGCAGACTCATTGCCCCGCCACTCCCACCCAATGCCCGGTCGCCCAAACGCGCTGCCCCGCCAGTGCGACTGTCTGCCCGGTGCAGGCGGAACCCACGCAATGCCCGGCGAAGGACACCGAGTGCCCGCTGAAGACCACCGTTTGCCCAATCCTTCAGACCTCGTGCCCGCAGTTGACCACCATCTGCAGTTCTGCCGCCGGAGGGCCGACCTTCTGCCCGCAGGTGCCCACCCAGTGTCCGCAACAGCAAACGGCTTGCCCGTCCGAGCCCACCAAGTGCCCGCAAAGCACCACCCAGTGCCCGGCGATTGCCACCTTCTGTCCGGCCCAAACCACCCAGTGCCCGATCGACCAGACGGTCTGCCCGGCAGGTGGCACTCCGACCACGTGCCCGAACAACGTGCCGACTGCCTGCCCGGTGAGTCCGACCAAATGCCCGGCGGAACCCACCCGCTGCCCGGAACAACCGACACCCACCCAGTGCCCGATTGAGTCCACCGTCTGCCCAACCGGCACCGTGACCGCCTGCCCTGCCACCACCACCGAGTGCCCGAGCACCCCGGTTGCCACCCAGTGCCCGGTCGTTGCCACTTCCTGCCCATCCACCACTACCAGTTGCCCGAGGCAAACCACCCTTTGCCCGACCGCAACCACGTTCTGCCCGCAGGTGCCCACGCAATGCCCGCAATCCAACACCAGTTGCCCGCAAGTGGCCACGGAATGCCCGCAAGTGGCGACGGAGTGCCCGAGGAAAGAGACCGAATGCCCGCAATCCACGACCCATTGCCCGCCATTCGCCACGAATTGCCCCTCGGTGTCCACCTCGTGCCCAAGCGTCACCACCCAGTGCCCGACCGCGCAGACGACCTGCCCAACCGTGCAAACCTCCTGCCCGGCTGTGCAAACCTCCTGCCCGGCCGTCCAAACCCAATGTCCGCGCCTGACCACCGAGTGCCCGCGCCTGGTGACCCAGTGCATCGTCGAACCGACAGTCTGTTCCACCGCACCCACGCAATGCCCTGACCCGACCGGTGCCGTCACCTACTGCCCGCAAGTGCCGACGCAGTGCCCCGAAAAGGCGACCGAGTGCCCGCAGTCGGCCACCGTTTGCCCGGTCCAGCAGACGCAATGTCCGGTGGCCCAAACCCAGTGCCCGGTCGAGCAAACGACCTGCCCGTCTGGAGTCACCACCTGCCCGGTGAAGGCCACATCCTGTCCGGTCCAGCAAACGACTTGTCCGTCCGTCCAAACCTCATGTCCGGTCCAGTCAACCATCTGTCCGACGGGGGCGACCACTTGCCCGACCGGCCAGACCACCTGCCCGACCCTGCAGACCAGCTGCCCGGCAGTGTCAACCCAGTGTCCGGCCTCGGTGACCACTTGCGTGATCCAGCAAACGATCTGCCTCCTTGAATCGACGGTTTGCCCGGTCGAGCAAACCCACTGCCCGGTTCTGGCCACGGTCTGCCCGCCTGTCGTTGCAACGCAGTGCCCGCAGGAGCAAACAGTATGCCCGGAAGAAACCACCCGATGCCCCGCCAATGCGCCAGGGTGTGAGCCAACCATCACGCCCGGAACCGTCACTCAGTGCAACGCCGAGCCTACCCAGTGCCCGGATGCGGCCAACCCGACCCAGTGTCCCAGCGGCCCTGCCGACGCCACGGTCTGCCCCATCCAACCGACGCAGTGCCCGAAACAGGCCACCGTCTGCCCGGCGCAGGAAACCACCATTTGTCCGGTCTCGCCGGACTGCGGACCCACCCACTTCCCGCAGGTGCCCACCCAGTGTCCGGTCCAGACCACCACCTGCCCGTTGGATCCGGCAACCTGCGGTGGCGGCCCCACCAGCACCCCCAACACGCCCACCCAGTGCCTCACCCAGGCCACCGTCTGCCCGACCCAGCAGACCCAGTGCCCGATGGCGGAAACGACCTGCCCGGTCCGCACCACGATTTGCCCGACGAATACCACCTGCGGACCGACTCTCCGTCCGGGAACCGTGACACAGTGCGGCACATCCGTTCCGACGCAGTGCCCGACCGTTTCCACCGTATGCCCGCACATGTCCACCGCCTGTCCGGATGCAACCGGTCAATGCCCCTGATCGGCGGCATGCCGGATGACACACCCCGCCATCCCGGGTAGGACCTACTCTTGGGATGGCGGCGGCTCGATAGGCCGGGCCAAGTTCGGCGGGACTCCGGGCAGGGACTCGGGAGTTGGTTGGTTCGCAACTCCGACACCCGGCACTTTCACGGTGGGATCCTTGTGTGAGTGGTAAACCTTGCAATTCGCGCACCAGTAATATTCCGCAGGGTTCAGACCCTCAGGCAGCGGAGGAATCCCGGCAGCCGCAACCGGTGTGGCCGCAGCTCCGCCTCCCGCGGCCTGTGCAACACCCGCCTGGGGAGAGGCACCGGGCTCGCGCTTGTGGTAGGCCTTGCATTGCTCGCACCAGTAATGCTCGTCCGGCGAGAGCCCGGCCGGCAGGGCGGGAGTGGCCGCCGGCAGCGCTTGTTTTCCATCCGGATTCCGCAAGCCCGCAAGGGCCTCCTGCGCCGCCTTCGGGTAATAAGGCGAACCCGGTGCCGCGTGAATCTCGGCAGCACGCGGATAGGAAACCACCGCCGCCACCAACACGGACGTCACCGCACCTGGAATGATCCATGCCTTCGGATCAAACGTGGAACCGGAACCTGAGGGGACTTTGGACATTGGCGGAGAATATGGGGTGGATCGGATCCGTTGAAAGCCGAAATCATCGGACAGCCGGTCCGAGCAGGCGGTCGATCAAGCCGAAAGCCTGGTTGAAAAGCGCCCTCTGCGTATCGTCCGGCACGACCTTTTCGGAGATTCCCATCGACTGATCGCTGAAACGCTCCGCGCCGGCAACGATCAGCAGGCGACGCCCGCCTTCATCAATCAGGATATCTCCGGAGGGCCATGCCTTGCGAATTTCACCCAGCGATTCGTCTTTGGCGATACCCGCCTTCGCGATCCCGGCCAGCGCTTCCTCGACAGGCACGGTCGAGGCGAACATCAGAAGCAACGGATCTCCGGAACGCCTGGGAATCCTCGCGAATTCATCCAGTTGCCCGAGATCAGCGGGTTTTCTAACAATCAGTGCGTTGGCGACCTTGGTCCGCTCCGAGGAACGGAGATGCGCGTGAAGGCCGTTGGCGTTCTCCGCGCCTAACAGGTGGTAGCCCGTGAACGCGCCGGTCCGCATCACCCATTGGATGAACACCTCGTAACGCTCTTTGTAGGGTTCTTCAGTGATGAAATCCCGAAGATGGTGTCCGGGGTCCGCAGCATCCGCGGCGAAGACCACCCACTCGCTGGGTTGCACCGGCTGCGGAAAGGCGGAACGTTTTTCCTCGATCCATCCGCAGCCGTATCGCGCCGCCAGCAGCGCGGCGGCGGTCACCGAGAACGCTCCCAGCCATACCCCCGGCTGCCTGCGCCAGAGCATCAGCGCCAACAGCCCGCCCGCCAGACCTAACAGCGCCATCCGCCGCGCCACCGAGGGCAGCACGCCATCGCGGTGGTTGAGCCAGTGCATGGTGTTGATCAGGTATTCGGCCTTGCCCGGATAGAAGATCTCGAAATTGGAGAACACCGTGCTGTCCCCCCATGCCGCCACCCGGCCCTTGCCGTGCCGCGCGGTGGCGGAAACGCAGAAGGTGCCAAACTTCATCGCCGGATCATCATGCGGCGGAGGATAGAAGTTGTTCACCGAATAGATCGCGCGCACCGATTTCGAGTGACCGACCTGATAGACCGGGCGCGTCCACAATGAGGTGGGCTGGATCGACGCCGGACCGCGCAGTTTGAAAAACGACATGCCGTGCCACAGCGCCGGAGCGGGATTGGGCGCTTCGATCAACTGATGGAAATCCTCGTCGAGATCGAAGAGCACATCATCGCGGAAACGGAAACCGAAGGGTTCGCACAAGGGATTGAGATGCGAGGTGGAACCGAAGACGTTGGTGTGGTCGCCAATCAGCAGCAGTCCGCCGCCAGCGCGCACGAATTCCCTGATCACGGCCGTTTCCTCGGAGCTGTAGGGCGTGTCCGGATCGTAGATGACCAACACGCTCGCCCCATCAAGAGCGGAGGCGGTGAGCGGCCCGGCCGCGACTTCCACCGGCATGAACCATCCGAAGAGGCGGCGCAGGCAGGCGTAGTTGTAGCCGGACTCCGCACCATACCATTCGCGGTCATACTCGCGATCGCAGCGCGACCACTGGGAGTGATGGGTGCTGATGACCAGCTTGCCGGTTTTGGGTTTCCCCTGCGGTTCCCAGGTGATGATGGCCGCCAAGGCGCACACCAGTGCCGGAGCGCCGAAGCGTAACCACGACGGCAACGGCTCACCAGGCGGCGAGGCTTGCGGACGCGGCAGAAGTTTCCCGAAAACCACCGCTAGCGCCAACAGGAAGGGCAGGTAAAGCCAAATGCCGAAAGCCTCGTCCATGAACGGCCGGTAGGGCATTTCCTCGGATTCGTAGCCGACGAATTCGAACAATCCCGAAGCCAGCAGAATGAAAGCCGCCGCGCGCAGCACCGCGGCTAACAGAAGCAGCGCAAGCACCAGCAGCACCCGCCGCACCGTCTCGCGCACCGGGATTTCCGTCCACAGAAACCACACGCCGGAAAGCGCGAGCAGAACGAGCGGCAGCTTCATCGCCATCAGGTCCGGTGAGACGGCGAAACGAAGTGGCCCCGCCATCATCGTCAGGTGAACCTCACCGGCCTGATGGGCCGATGAAACCCCGCACAGGCCCAGCACCGCATCCACCAGCGCCGCGATCACCGGAACGCCGTCCTTCCAACGCATCGCCGCGTAGTCACAACCCAGCGCCACCGCCCAACCGACTGTCAGGGCGCAGCCATGCAGCAAGACCACGCGCGGGATGGCGCGTTCCTGGCCGCGCATGATCCGCAGGTCCAGCGCGAGGCCGAGCGTCCAAAGCCCGGCCGCCAGCCACGGGTGGAGCCGTGCCAGCGCCAATGCGAGGGATTTGCAGAGCAGCGAGAGGAAGATCATTTGGCGAGATGGTCCAACAGGTTTCTAACAAAAGTGGTGTTGGCCGGATCGTGGTTCTTGTGGCCTTCGAGGTTGCGGTTGTGGAAAAACTCGGAATCCGAAACCAGCGTGAGCCCGCCCTTGCCGACCGGGATCGTGACCATCAGCGGCCAATCGGTCGAACCACAGATTGTTTCCGCGTTGCGCGGCACCTTGGAGATGCCCCACGCGCTCATGAAGGACACCCGCTGGCCAAAGGCCTGGAGATCGAAGAACCGGCCGAGCGGCGTGCCGCCGATGGCGCAGCCGAGGGGCTCAAGCAGAGGTTTGGAACCCGCCGCATCCAGATAGCCGCAGCCCAGAATCACCCGTCCGCCGCGTTCCATGAAGCGCTTCAGATCGCTCCGGTACCGGCCTTCGACGGGCTTCCTCGGCGCGTTGAGAATGACCAGCCGCGCGTGATCGAGCAACTCCCGGTCCCAGCGGTTCATCGCCACCGGCAGCTTGCCATGGCGCAGCAGGTTGATTGCCACCCCGTGCAATCCCTCGTCGGTGGCGCTGTGTTTCGAGGCATTCGGCTGCAAGGAGTAATCGATCACCGCCAGATGCTGCCGGGCGAAGGTTTCGTCCATCTCCGGCAGGCCGCCGCTGCCATGGGTGAGAAACGAAGTGAGGCCCATCGCCACAAGAGGCGCGGCGGCCACCCCCGAGGAGCGGGAAACGAATAGCACGGCAACCACACCGAGCGCGAGCACCAGCGCGATCCCGCGGCCGAATCCACCGGCGGAAGCACTCCACACCGCGGACTCGCCGAGCCAACCAAGGGATGAGCGCAACAGTTCGTGGGACCGTGTCAGGTTGTTGTTGAAGAAGCTGGAGGTGTCACCAAACACCAGCACCCGGCCCTTGCCTAAACGCTCGCCCGCCACCAGCACCAGATCGCCGAGGCGTTCCGTGGGCTGATACTTGAAGTCACCGAGATGGCCGCGGTTGCCCTCTTCCTTGTCCAGTCCCCAATCCGAATAGCCGAAGCGCCCGAAGACCAGCGGCAACGCGGGCACGCCGAGTTCGAGCGACGCCCCCACCAGAATGCCCGGCCGGTTTTCCCCCTCGTCCTTCAGTGCGGCGAATGGCGTTCCTTGGGCGAAGCCATACGAGTGGAACCATCCCTGTGGGAAGAACTGCGCCGAGTCGTTGTTGAAACGGATGTGGCAGGGCTCTAACAACTCGTTGAGATGGTTGCGGCCGTTCTTGATGAACGTGTGGTCGCCCAGCACCCACAGGCCGCCGCCCTTGTTGACGAAGTCCCACAGCCGCGCGCGCCCGTCCGCGCCGATGTCCTGATCGAGGTTGGTCAACACCAGCACCTGCTTCGGATCGAGCGTCGCCGGAAGGTCCTTCACCACCTGCGTTTTGCAGCCGTAGAGACGGGCATACTCCGGCAGCATGCCGAACATGCCGCCCGCGGACTCGCCGAAGCGCAGATAGTCAGGCTTCGTGTAACTGACCACCCCGCGCTCGACGAACACCAGGTCCAACTTCGACGGGTTCCGCCACGAAGTCGGCGGCGTGGCCAACAGAACGACCGCCACCGCCAGTGGCACCGCGATCGCGAGCCTCGGCAGTGATTTCAAACCGCCTGGCCGATCGCGCGGCGACGGTTCCTCCGTCTCGCCGGAATCGGCAGGCTGCCTGCCGAAATGCAGGGCGACGAACACCGCCAACTGCGCCAGAAACAGCAAGGCCGGAAAAATGATCACCACCAACCCCTTGCACTGCTTCCACAATTCGGGAAACCCCAACGGGTCACGGAACTTCAGCGACCACGCGAAACTCGCCCCGAAATCCGCGTTGCCCACAAACAAGGCCGCCGCCAGCGCGTTGAGCAGCACCACCACGAACAGGAAACCCGCCGTGCGCGCGTAGCCCACTTTCCCGCCATCCCAGCAGAACACCGAGAGCGTCGCGAACAACAACAGTCCGCCGAGGTTCTGGTAGCTCGGCCCGAGATGCAGCGTCTGGCCGGACAGGGTGGAGGAAAGCCCGTTGCCCCATGCGGTCAGCGTTTCCACCACCGGATGCCCCAGCGGCGAGTGAAACAACAGCAGGTGGAGAAACGCATAGGCCGCCACGCCGTTGCGCAACCGCGCCGGAATCCTCACCGTACCTGACCACACCGCCAGATGCGCCAGCAGCAGCAACCCCGTTTCCCCCGGCGCGTGGAATTCCACGCGGGACCGCAGCAGCGCCACCACCAGCAGCCCGCCGCCCAACCACATCGACCGCCGCGAGGGACTGAGGCACAGCGGCAAGGCCAGCAACCCATACAACAGGAACAGCCGCAGCGCCGGAGGCATGTAGCCCGTCAGATCGAACACCAAGCCGAGAGGTAAAAGGTAGAGAATGACGGACATGGCATCCCGGCCGATCATCCGAACCGGCATGTCAGACGCTCCCAAATCCCCCTCCCCGATGGCAAGAAAAAGCCGAGAGCGATCTAACGAACCAGACGCCGCCCGTCAGTTCGCGAAAGCTGATTTTCAATCGCCCCCACCCGCGATCATGTGACGAAATTGTCATTGATGCGTTGGCACGGACGGGAGCATCAACAAGGCATGCACTCCCCCCGCGTGTCGCATCGCATCCTTTTCGTTTGCATGGGAAACATCTGCCGCTCGCCTGCCGCCGAAATCATCTTCCGCCGCTTCGTGGCGGACTGCGGACGCGAAGCCGAATTCCACATCGATTCCGCGGGCACCATCGGCTACCACGAAGGGTCTCCGCCGGATGCGCGCATGGCCGAGGCGCTCACCCGTCACGGGTTCGAGGTCACCGGCCGGGCCAGGCGAATCCGCAAGGCCGATCTGGAGAACTTCGATTGGATCATCACCATGGACGAATCCAACTTCGAAGAGGTACGCAATCTCGATCCCGAGGGACGATTCCACCACAAGATCCGTCCGCTCGTCACGTTCTGCCGCGAATTCGAGGTCGCGCGCGTCCCGGACCCCTACTATGGAGGCGAGAAGGGTTTCGAGCACGTCATCAACCTGCTCAAGGACGGATGCCAGGGCATTCTCGATGAGTCCCGGCGCTGAAGGACCTGCCGGGGCTCACCAGGAAATGACGTCGTCCGAGCCCTTCAGCGGCACCACCATCTGGTTGTTAGGCGCGGCCTTGCCCTTCTTCATGTCCTTGCCGTAGGACCAGAAGACGTAGGACTCGTTCTTGGGTTTGGTCTCCTTGTATTCCGCAAGGCCCCATGTGTGAAGCCTGCGATCATTTTGGCCGTTGTTGAAGTCCACCAGCACCGAATTCGACTGGTTGGACTTGAAACCGTTGATCGCCACCATGATTTCGCCACCCCACGGATCGTAGAGTTTGCCGTCATCCCCCACCCCGCCCTTCTTGTCGGGAGCGTAGGGGAAGGTCATGTAGGACTCGTTGCGGGGATTGACGTCCTTCGAGGAGAAATTCTCGCCCTTGTAGGGGAAGTCCTTGTCCTCACCGGCCAGGGCGGCCACCAGAAACTGGTTGGTGTAGTTCCCGCCGGGATCGCCGTAAATCGTGTCCCAGCCGGTATCGCGCTTCGATTGCGGAATGGGCGGCTTCATGTGATCGGTTTCAAACAGGCTCATGCCCACCTGAAAGTCCCTGAACTGCGCCATCGCCTTCACCTTGCGGCCGTTTTCGATGAATCGGCTCGCCCCGGCAGCCACCAGCACCGCCATCACGACGATGATCAGGATGACCACAAGCAACTCGACAAGCGTGAATCCGCCGGGCCGGACGGTACCTTGGGATAATCTCATGGGTTTCATGCTACACCTGAAATGTCGCCTTTCCCAGAAATGGTTGGGAAAAATTTCCGCAAAATCACCCAAGGAATTCCTCTCGCGAATCGTTCCCACGACAGTCCATCCCGGGAGCGCCACCGCGATTTTCTGCTGGCACCCCGGCCGGGGCCGATTAACCTTTCCACTATCAGATCATGAGCATCCACGCCGAACTCAGCCCCGAAGCCCAGGCCCGTCTTGAGGCCCAACGCCGGAACTCGACGATTTCCTCGATGGTCATCGCCGTCCTGGTGGTCGTCCTGATCGGACTGATCCTTGGTATTTTCGCCATTCAGGTGATGGTCAAGGAGACGCCGACGATTGTGACCTACGAGTCCAGCCTCACCGAGGAAACCAATTTGGAGGAGCGCAAGGTCCAGACCAGCCTCGACCGCAAGCCTTCGTCCCCCTCGTCCTCCATGGCCAAGGTGATCACGGCCAACACCGCTTCGCCGGTCGCCGTGCCAGTGCCCGATGTGGATGTCACTACCCCCTCGCTCGACTTCGGCGATGGCAATGATTTCGGCTCCGGCTGGGGTGACGGCGATGGCACCGGCGGCGGTTTCGGGAATATCCCGGCCACCATGAAGAAGCGCTGCTCGAAGGAGGACCGCCTCGCCCGCCTTCAGGAAACCGGCGGCACTCCCGAATGCGAGGACGCCGTGGTCAAGGCCCTCGACTGGCTGAAGGGCACCCAAAGCGCCGACGGCTCGTGGACCGGAGCCAACAAGACCGCCATGACCGGCCTGGCCCTGCTCGCCTACCTCGGCCACTGCGAAACCCCCATCTCCGAGAAGTATGGTGACACGGTATTGCGCGCGATCACCTACATCGTCGATATCGGCATGAAAAACGACGGCAAACTCTCCACCGATCCCGCCAACAAGCACTGGCCCTACGAACACGCCATCGCCACTTACGCGATCGCCGAAGCTTCCACCTTCTGCAAACAACTCAACATCAACGTCCCCAACCTGTTCGAAGTCACCCAGAAGGCCGGCCAGTTCATCATCGACAACCAGCATACCAAGACCGGCGGCTGGGATTACGCTTACGACACCTACGGCAACCGCGGTGGCGACCTCTCGGTCGCCGCATGGCACGTTCAGGCGCTCAAGGCCTGCTACCACACCGGCCTGGAGTTCAAGGGCCTCAACCGCTCGCTTGACAAGGGGGTTGATTACGCCAGCTCGATGGCCTGCACGGATGGCGGCTTCGCCTATTCCAAGCCGAATGAGAATCCGCACGCGGAAGGCTACCGCACGATGACCGGCGGTGGCGTGCTCTGCCTGCAAATGGGCGGCAAGGGCTCGCAGGCGGATGCCCGAAAGGGCATCAAATACATCATGGAAAACTCCAAGTTCGACTACAACACCGAGTTTTCCGACCTCTACGGCCACTACTATGAAGCCCAGGCCATGATGAACCGGGGCGGCAAGGAATGGGAGTGGTACAACAAGATGTTCCGCGACCAACTGCTCAAGAACCAGAACCCGGACGGCTCGTGGAAAGCTCCGGGTGGTGGCAATAAGATCCGCGGTGTGGCCACCTCCTACGTCAGCAATGCCCACTACCGCACCTGCCTCAACACCCTGATGCTGGAGGTTTACTACCGCTTCCTCCCCGGCACCGGTGCGGGCACGAAGTAAAGTGCCAAGCAGCGATTCCCTTCGAACTCCGGTCCCACCAGCGGTGCCGGAGTTTTTCTGTTGGCGAAATCCATAGGTCGCAGGTGGATTCCGGGCAGACCACTAAGATCCGACGGCCGACCTGCGTAAACCGGTTTCACATTTTCTCCAAACTTCCCGATGAAACGATCATTTCGTGGCTTTGCCAGCCTCCTCACCATCTCCGCGCTGATGCTGGCGCAGGCCCATGCCGCGAACAAAATCGTTTTCCTCGCCGGAGGAAAGAGCCACGGCCCGGGCGAGCACGAATTCCGCGCCGGTTGTCTGTTGCTGGCGAAGGCCCTGAACGAAAGCGGTCTCGACGTGCGGGCGGAGGTTCACAGCGGATGGCCGTCCGACGAAAAGGCGCTCGATGGCACCAAGGCGCTGATCATTTATGCTGATGGCACCAGCGTGGTCGGCAAGGGTTGGGAAAAGGTCGATCAAATGGCCAAAGCCGGCACCGGACTGATGTTCATGCACTACGCCGTGCATCCATCGAAGGAAGAAGGTGACAAGTATTATCGCCCGTGGATCGGCGGAGCGTTTGAAACCGGCTATTCCGTCAACCCGCATTGGGTCGCCGACCTGCAGGCGCTGCCGGATCACCCGGTGTCCAGCGGAGTCGGTTCGCTGGTCGAGGCCTTCGACGAGTTTTACTACAACATGCGGTTTATAGATGATCGGGATAAGGTTGCCGATCTCGTCACCGCCGTGCCCGACCGCGAACGCATGAAACATTACATCAACCTTTGGAACGAGCACGGAGTCTCCGGCCTCGGCAAACGCCAAACCCTGATGTGGGGAATCGAGCGCGAGGACGGTGGCCGCGGCGTCGGCTTCACCGGTGGACACTACCACCGCAACTGGTCGGTCGATGGTTTCCGCAAGATCGTGCTCAATGCCATCGTCTGGACCGCCGGCATGGAGGTCCCGAAGGACGGCGTGAAATCAAAACCGCTCACCGAGGACGAGCTGAATGCCAACCTCGATGACAAGGGCAAACCCGCCAACCTGAAGCTGGTAGAACCCGGCGAATTCAAACGGATCCCCACCGCGCCCATCAATACCAAGCGTGAGGCCGCGTTTCCGAAAGTCGGGCAGCAGGCCGAAAAGCCGAATGGCAGGCGCGCACGCGCCAAGTCGGTTGCCGGACAAGGTGACAACACGCTGGTGCCGGTGGATCTTTTCACCACACCCGACAGCAACCTCGAAGTCACCGTCTGGGCAACCACGCCGATGCTGAAAAACCCGACCAATATCGACTTCGACGCCGACGGGCGCCTGTGGGTCGCGGAAGGCGTGAACTATCGCCACGCCAACGGCACAAGCCCGGAAGGCGACCGCGTCATCATCCTATCCGACACGAATGGCGACGGACACGCCGACAACACCGAGGTCTTCACCCAGGACAAGAACCTCGAATCGCCGCTGGGAATCGCGGTGATTGGCAACCAAATCGTCGTCTCACAACCGCCGGACCTGATCGTTTACACCGACGTGAACGGCGACCGGAAATTCGACGCCACCGTCGACAAGCGCGAGGTGCTGTTGACTGGCTTCAACGGCCGCCAGCACGATCACTCCCTTCACAGCGTGACGGCAGGCCCGGACGGCCGGTGGAATTTCAACTTCGGAAACTGCGGCGCGGTCTTCACCGACAAATCCGGCAAAACCTTCCGAGTCGGCAGTGGCTACTACAAGAACGGCGGCGGCACCTGGTATCAGGACACCCGTGCCATCGCCGGTCAACCGAGTGATGACGGCCACGTTTGGATCGGAGGTTCTTCGGTCCGCATGAATCCGGACGGCACCCACGCGAAGATCGTTGGTCACAACTACCGCAATTCATATGAGCAGGCGCTCACATCGTTCGGCGACATGTTCCAAAGCGACAACGACGACCCGCCAGCCTGCCGCGTCGCCGAGATCATCGAGGGTGGGAACGCCGGTTTTTCGTCTGCCGATGGCAAACGCTCGTGGAGTGCCGACCGCCGCCCCGGTCAGGACGTCCCGACCGCCGAATGGCGTCAGGAGGATCCTGGCACCATGCCCTCGGGCGACGTTTACGGCGGCGGTTCTCCAACCGGTGTCGCCTTCTATGAAAACGGCTCGCTCGGCGAGAAATGGCAGGGGCTTCTGCTCGCCTGCGAGGCCGGCAAGAACGTGGTCTTTGGCTACCTGCCCGTGCCTGATGGAGCGGGCTTCAAGCTGGAGCGCATTGATTTTCTCACATCGAACAAGGAGCAGGAATTCGCCGGATCCGACTTCCTCGGAGGCAAGGCGAGCGGTGAGATCAAAACACTGTTCCGCCCGGCCGATGTAGCAGTTGGTCCCGATGGGGCGCTTTATGTCGCCGATTGGTTCGACCCACGCGTCGGTGGCCACGGCACCATGGACAAGAGTGGCTCTGGAACCATCTACCGCATCGCGCCGAAGGGCTTCAAACCGGTGGTGCCGAAGTTCGATCTGAGCACCACCGAAGGTCAGATCGCCGCGCTCATGAGCCCGGCTGTCAACGTTCGCGCCGCCGGCTTCCATGCGCTCAAGGCGCAGGGTGAAAAAGTCGTTCCCGTTGTGGCCGAACTGCTCAAGGACAAGAACCCCTACGTCGCCGCCCGCGCGGTGTGGCTGCTTGCCCAGCTCGGCGACAGCGCACAGAAGATCGTCAGCGAACTGCTTTCCTCCGACAAGGCCCGCACCCGTCTCGTCGCCTGCCGCGCCGTACGGGCCGCTGGTGGCGATGTCGCGAAACTTGCCGAGAAGATGGCGGCCGATCCGTCCCCGATGGTTCGTCGTGAGATCGCCCTCTCGCTGAGAGAGGTGCCCGCTGACAAGTCGCTGCCGTTTCTCATCACCATCGCTGAGAAATTCGATGGCAAGGACCGCGCCTACCTCGAAGCCTTCGGCCTCGGATGCGCCGGCAAGGAAGCGTCTGTCTATGATGCTCTTCGGAGGAAGATGACCGCCGCTCCCGATGAGTGGACTGATGCCTTCGCTTGGATCGCCTGGCGCTTGCATCCTCCACAAGCGGTCGCCGACCAGAAAGCCCGTGCGCTATCCAGCAAGATCAGCCCGGAGCAGGCGAAACTCTCGCTCACCGCGCTCGGTTTTACCAAAAGCGCCGCCGCCGCCACCGCGATGATCGAACTCGCGAAAACCAACGGATTCGTCCACAGGGATCTCGCCAACTGGTGGGTGAACAATCGCAAGGGTAACCTTTGGAAACCTTACAACGTGGATGGCATTCTCAAAGCGATGGGCCAGGATCCCGCGAGCGTGACACTCACTGCGGTGGAAATGCCGGCCGAACCCGCCAACGCACCGCGACTCCCGCCGACCGCAGAGATCGCCAAGCTTCATGGCGATGTCAGCCGCGGCAAGGCCGCCGTGGCCGCCTGTTACATGTGCCACCGGATCGGCGAAACCGGAATCGATTACGGACCGGACCTCACCAGCTACGGCAAGCAGCAGCCTACCGAAGTGATCATCGGGGGCATCATCAACCCCTCGGCAGACATTTCACACGGCTACGAGGGCACCGAAATCAAAACCAAAGACGGCCTCACCATCATGGGCATGGTCCTCAGCGACGCGGATCCGGTGATCGTGAAATATCTTGGCGGCCAGACTCAAACCATCGCCCGGTCCCGCATCGCGAGCATGAAGAGAATGGAGAAGTCGCTGATGTACACCCCCGCCATGCTCGGGCTGACGGCACAGGGCGTGGCCGACATTGCCGCCTATCTGAAAAGCCTCTGATTCCACCTCCGCTGCGTTCCCCAGCCATCCGGAAATTCTCCGAACCGCGCTTTTTCGTGGTTCGCCCGGCGTTTTCCGCTATCAGTCCCCCGCCCATGAGCATCGCGGAGAAACAGGAACAACTGCTGGAGGAACTCGCCCTGTTCCAGGAATGGACGGAGCGTTACGAATACGTCATCGGCCTCGGCCGGAAACTTCCGCCGATGGCTGATGCGTCCAAAAACGCCGAGCACCTGATCAAGGGCTGCCAGTCCCAGGTCTGGCTGGACGCCGCTTTCACCGACGGCCGCGTGCGCTATGCCGCGGACTCGGATTCGCTCATCACCAAGGGCATGATCGCGTTGTTTGTCGCGGTGCTCGATGGCGAAAAACCCGACGACATCCTCACCGCCGACCTCTCGTTCATCGACCGCACCGGGCTCAAGGAACACCTCGCACCCACCCGCGCAAACGCTCTCAACCTGATGGCCACCCAGATGAAACAGCGGGCGCTCGAATTCGCCAAAGCCTGAGCGCCGCCTCATCCGGGCGTGAAATGATCTTGCCTGCCACCCGCGGCTGCGCCCCATCATCGCGCATGCCCGCCGGTAGCCTGCTCACCCTGCTCGACGACATCGCCTCGGTCCTCGACGACGTCGCCGTCCTCACCAAAAAGGCCACCGCCAAAACCGCCGGCGTGCTGGGCGACGACCTCGCGCTCAACGCCCAGCAAGTGAGCGGCGTGGTCTCGAAACGCGAGCTACCCGTGGTTTGGTCGGTGGCCAAGGGCTCGTTCGTCAACAAGCTGATCCTCGTTCCCCTCGCGCTCCTCATCAGCCGCTTCGCCTCCTGGGCGATCAGTCCGCTGCTGATGATCGGCGGACTCTATCTGTGCTTCGAGGGTTGCGAGAAAATCCTCCACCATTTCCTGCACCGGCAGCCGAAATCCCCCGAGGCTGCGGCGGACGAACTCGCGAAGCTCGCCACCAGCGACACGCAGAGCGAATCCGACAAAATCAAGGGTGCCATCCGCACCGACTTCGTGCTCTCGGCCGAAATCATCGCCATCACCCTCGGCACCGTGGCGGGGCAGGACTTCACCCGCCAACTGCTGGTGCTCTCCTCCATCGCCATCATCATGACCGTGGGGGTGTATGGGCTCGTCGCGGGCATCGTCAAACTCGACGACGCCGGCCTTCACCTCAGCAAGTCGCCACGCACCGCGACGCGCGCACTCGGTGCCGGAATTCTTCGCACCGCGCCCTACCTGATGAAGTCGCTCTCGTTTCTCGGCACCGCGGCCATGTTCCTCGTCGGCGGCGGCATCGTCACCCACGGCATCCCTTGGCTCCACCATGCCATCGAACACGCCGCCGAAGTGGTGAAAAAATCCGCCGGCACCATTCCCGCCGCCCTCACCCCTTCCCTGCTCAACGGGCTCTGCGGCCTGATCGCCGGAGCGCTCGTCGTTTTGCTCGTCACCGGCATCCGGAAACTCCGCGGCACCCCGCAGCACTGAGCCAACCGAACCTGCAATCCGCCAACCAAAACCTGCAACCCGCCGCAACCCGCCACCGCTGCTTTCATCAACACCCAACCACCGACCACCATGCGAGTCCTCCTCACCACCTGCTCCTATCAAGACACCCCCGGCCCGCACCATACCCTGATGGAATCCCAGGGCTGGGAAATCGTCCGCGAGCGCGGCCCGCTCCCCGAATCCCGCATGCTCGAACTCGCCGGCGATTTCGACGCCTTCCTCTGCGGTGACGACGCCATCACCCGCGCCGTGTTGGAAAAATCCCTACCCCGGCTCAAGGTCATCTCGAAATACGGCATCGGCCTCGACAAGATCGACATCCCCGCCACCAAAGAACTGAAGATCCCCGTGCTATTCACTCCGGGCGTCAACCACACCACCGTCGCCGAGCACACCTTCGGCCTGCTCCTCGGCATCACCAAGCAGATCGTCACGACCGCCGCCGCCGCCCGCGAGGGCCAGTGGCTGCGCCTTACCGGCCACGAGATTTACGAGAAAACCATGGGTATCATCGGCCTCGGCCGCATCGGCAAGGAAGTCGCCATCCGCGCCAAGGCCTTCGGCATGCCCGTCATCGCCTTCGATCCCTACTGGGACGAAGCCTTCGCCTCGACCCACGGCATCACCCGCTGCGCCACCATGGACGGCGTGCTCACCGGTGCGGATGTCATTTCGCTGCACTGCAACCTCACCGATGAAACCCGCTCGATGATCCGCGCGGAAAAGATCGCCGAGATGCGCGACGGTGCCGTCATCATCAACTGCGCCCGCGGCGAGATCGTCGAAACCGCCGACATGGTCGAGGCCCTCAAGTCCGGCAAACTCGGTGGCTACGGCACCGACGTGCTCGACATCGAACCGCCACCCGCCGACCACCCGCTGCTCACCGCGCCCAACTGCGTGGTCACCCCGCACATCGGCTCGCGCACCTATGAAAGCGTTCCCCGCCAGGCGATGAAATCCCTCACCAACCTCATCAACGCCCTCAAGGGCGAAGGCGACTGCAACTGCGCCAATGGGGTGATCTGAGAGTGCCCGCGGCCCCCCTCCGCCAAGCCCCGATCCAGCCCGGATTCGGGGCTTGCCATCAGGGGGCAAACTGCTAGGGTTTCGGCCTGATGTCTGTCAGGAACCTGGCGGACCGCCAAACAAGCAACAACCATAACCGACCAAGCACATGAAAATCACCAAAATCGCCCTCGCCGCCGCCGCCGCGTCCCTGCTCGCCGCTTCCTGCTGCCCGAACGCTCCGGCTCCCGCCCCCGCCCCGGCTCCCGCTTCCTCGAAGTAATTGATCCTTTATCCCAGAAACCCGGCTTCCCTCGCGGAGGCCGGGTTTTTTCGTGTCCGGGAGGAAGCTGGGTTACCTGCCCGGATCAGGGCGCCGACCAGATCCTCCTCATTCGTGTGATCGGTGAAATTCGTGGTCGATCCTTTGGTTTCACCTCCCGGTCAGCGCGTTCCGCAAAATGATGGCGGGATGAAGGGCGGTGCGGCCGGTGCCGTCGTGAATCTGGTGGCGGCAACTGGTCCCGGGCGCGGCGAGGATGGCGTGTTCCGGCAGGGCGCGTGCGGCGGGGAAGAGCACAAGTTCACCGATGCTCATGGAGACTTCGTAGTGTTCCTTTTCGTAGCCGAACGACCCCGCCATGCCGCAGCAACCGGAAGGGATCACGGTGACCCGATGGTTTTCCGGAAGTGACAGCATGCGGACGGTCGGTTCCACCGAGGCGAGGGCCTTCTGGTGGCAATGGCCGTGGAGATGAATCTCACGTTTCCCCCTGGTGAACAACGAGGCGTCGATCCGTCCGGCGTCCGCCTCACGCGCGATGAACTCGTCGAGCATCAGGCAGTGCGGCGCGAGTGCCCGGGCGGCCTCCCGCAGCGGCGCATCGACCAGCACCGGATACTCGTCGCGGAAACCGAGGATGGCCGAAGGTTCGATGCCGATGAGCGGTTCGTTTTCCGAGACGATGCCCGAGAGGGATCTCACGTTTTCGTTGGCAAACTTCCGGGCGTGGCGGACGAGGCCCTTCGACAACGGCGCGCGGCCGCTCTCGGCGTGTCGGGGAAGGTGGACCTCGTATCCCAACAGTTCCAGCAGTTCGACCGTGGCGATGCCGGCGTCGAGGTCGTTGTAGTTGGTGAATTCGTCGCAGAACACGTGGACGCGGCCGTGTTTCGCGCGCAGCGGCATGAGCGGTGTCCGGTTGGCAAACCAGCGGTGGAGCGGTGTCCGGTTGAGCCGCGGCATCGCGCGGTCCGGGTGGAAACCGATGATTCGGTTGATGAGGCGGCGCAGCGCGGGCGTTTGCAACACGGCGTTGTAAAGCCATGGGGCCACCGAGGCGAAGCGCGCGCTATCGGCGAAGCGGGCGATGATCCGCGATCGGAGCGGCACGCCGTTGGAGTCATGGTAATGTTGCAGGAACTCCGCCTTGAGCTTGGCGACGTCCACGCTCGACGGGCATTCGGATTTGCAGGCCTTGCAGGAAAGGCAGAGGTCCATCACTTCCTTGATCTCGTCGCTGTCGAAGGGGTTTGCCGGGTTGCGCGGATCATTGAGGATCTGCCGCAGGATGTTGGCGCGGGCGCGGGTCGTATGTTTCTCCTCGCGGGTGGCCATGTAGCTCGGGCACATCGTGCCGCCGGCCAGCGGTCCCTTGCGACAGTCGCCGGAACCATTGCATTTCTCGGCCGCGCGCACCACGCCGAGGGTATCGCTGAAATCGAACACGGTTTCGTATTCCGGTGTCGCCTGCCCGGGCGCGTGGCGCAGAGAGGTGTCCATCGGCGGCGTGTCGATGATCTTGCCGGGGTTGAAGAGGTTTCCCGGATCAAATGCCGTCTTCACCTCGCGCATGAGCTGATAGCAATGGTCGCCGACCATCAGCGGGATGAATTCGCCACGCAGGCGGCCGTCGCCATGCTCGCCGCTGAGCGAACCACGGTATTTCTTCACGAGGTGCGCGATATCGGTGGCGACACCGCGGAACATTCTCAGTCCCTCAGGCGTCTTGAGATCGAACAGCGGACGCGTGTGCAGTTCGCCGGAGCCGGCGTGAGCGTAATAGACGCAGTCGATGCCGTACTTCGTGCGCAGCAGTTCATCGAACTCGGCGATGTAGGCCGGCAGGTCGCGCACATCCACGGCGGTATCCTCGACATTCTCGCGCGGCTTGGCATCGCCTGGCACATTGCTCATCAGCCCCTGTCCGGCGCGGCGCAGTTCCCACACCTTGTTGCCGTCCGCACCCCACAGCACGGGGTAGGCATAACCGTGACCGGCAGCCTGCCAGTCGGCGATGAGGGCCTTGGCCTCGGCCTCGGCGGATTCACGGGTGTCGCGGCGGATTTCGACGACGAGGATGGCCCCGGGATCGCCGACGACGAAGTCGCGGTTGCGCTGCTGGGCGAGGTTGGACTTGGTACAGTCGAGGATGTGGCGGTCGATCAACTCGCAGGCGCTTGGTCCGTGCGTCAATGCGAGCAGGTTGGCGTGCAGCGATTCGTTGACCGACTGGAAATGCCCGCAAACCAGCGCCGCGTGCGGTGGGGGCAGCGGGGAACACCCGAGTTCGATCTCGGTGATAAACATCAGCGTGCCCTCGGAACCGGCGATGAGCCTGCAAAGGTTGAAGGGCTTCTCCGAGGCAGGATCGAACACCTCGGCGTCCATCAGCAGATCAAGCGCGTAACCGGTGTTGCGGCGCGGTATCGAGGCCTTGGGGAAGTTATCGGTGATCGCACGGCGGTTCTCCGGCTCGCCGAGCAAGCCGCGAAGTTTCTGATAGATGCGGGTTTCCAGGGAATCCGGGCCGTCGCACTTCGCCCCGAACTCCTCGCGGGTGAGCGCACCGAAGACAACCTCGGTACCGTCTGATAGAATGCCCTTCACCGAGACAAGGTGCTCGCGGGTGCTGCCGTAAACGATCGAGTTCGATCCGCACGAGTTGTTGCCGACCATGCCGCCGATCATCGCGCGGTTGGCGGTGGAGGTTTCCGGACCGAAGAGCAGCCCGTGCGGGGCGAGGAAGTGGTTCAACTCGTTGCGGACGACGCCGGGCTGCACGCGGACACGGCGGTTTTCCAGATCCAACGAAAGAATGCGGGTGAGGTGCTTCGAGACGTCGACCACCAGGCCGTTGCCGACGCATTGGCCGGCGAGCGAGGTGCCTGCGGTGCGCGGAATCACTCCGAGGCGGTTGCGTTTCGCGAAGCGGATAATCTCACGGATGTCGTCATCGGTTTTCGGGAAGACCACACCGGCGGGCATCTCCTGGTATTCGGAAGCATCGGTGGCGTAGAGCCGCCGCATGGTGGTGCCGGTGCGGAGTTCTCCGGAGATGCGCGAGGCAAGTTGGCCGAAGGGAATCGCGCTCATAAGTCAATCCATGGTTCCGGCGGACCAACTGTTGAGAAAGCCCACCAACTCGCCGTGATTCGCGCTGCGCGCATGGCGCACGAAGAATCCGGCGCTCGCGCAACCAAGTGCGAGGGCCTCGGCATCGCCGAGGCCAAGCGCCAACGCGAGGCAGAAGCCGGCATTGAAACGGTCGCCCGCGCCCGTGCTCTTTTTCGGATGCGGGCAGAAGGGGCCGGGCTGTGCGAAGCCTCCATCCGCGGAGGCACTAACGGCGAAGGGAATGCGATGGACGACCACGCGGCTGATCTCCAAACGCTCGCGCAAGGCATCGGCCTGGCGATTCGCATCCTGCACGCTGGCATCAGTCGGCGCGGCGGGCAGGTCGTGCAAGCGGCAGAGGATGTTCGCCTCGTTGCCGTTCAATCCGAGCGTGAGCGGACCGGCCTTTTCGAATCCGCGCAAGGTGGCGGCCATTTCGCGGATGTCGTCGGCGGAACGGCTTGATGGATCGACGAGGTCGATGAAGAAATGCGGCTTGTGCACCAGCCCGGCGAAAACCTCGCCCTGCAGCATGCGCCAGACGGCGGTCATGTGCGGATAAAGCGACCAATCGGTGATCGCGATGACATGGGCCGCGGCACAGGCCTTGGCGAAAGCGCCATCGGTTAGAAATCCGCGCACCGACTCCGGCGTGAATTCGGCGAGCTGTTTCACCGAGCTGAACATCTGCTTGCCGTCGTTGAACTCGAAGGCGAGCGTGCGCCCCGGCTCGCGGCCCCATGAGTGGAAACCCCGGCATTTTTCCGCGATCCCACCAAAGGCCGGATGGGGCGGATCACCGAGGGTGGCGAAGCAATCGACCGTGACGCCAAGGCTGGCCAAACCATCGGCCAGGTTCACCGCGCAGCCGCCGGGATGCACGGCGTTGACCACGATCTCGCGCAGGCTGCTGTGACCTGCCGCGGAGCTGATCAGCGAACCGAAGGTCGCGATGTCGGCCACTGCGGTGAAATCGTCGAGCGAGCGGCGCTCGGCCACCAAGGTGATCATCTCGTCGATGAAACCATCGAAGCCGGTGACCACACGGCAGGTTTCCGGATTTGCGGAAGCCAGGGTGGCGGCGAGTTTCTCCAGACAGGTCATGGCTTGTCGCTGAGCAGATGGACGATGGCGGGTTCATCTTCCTGGATCTCCGGGAAACGGCCGATGTCGGGATTGACGAAGAAGTTATCGGTTGCGTCGTCGTTGGCGGTGGAAACCTCGCCGATGATGCATTCGTCGGAATCCGGCGCGAACTCGTGCCAGACGCCGGGTTCCAGGGTCACCCGGTGGCCGGCCTCCAGGATTAGGAAATCGCCGCCTTTCAACTCACGTGGCGCGTTGTTGACACACAGCGTGAGCGGTTTGCCGGTGCTTTCCTCCGGACGTCCGGGCCACAACTGGATGCGCAGGCGGCCCCAGCGGCTGATGATGTCCTCTTTCTTCCGCTTGTGGGAGTGGGCCGGCGTGGCCATGCCTTTTCGCGCATACATCAGCTTCTCGCAGTATTCCGCGTGCTCGGCGAGGTTGACCAGGACCAGCCCGAACGAGCGCCAGTCGCCGAGGCCGAAGTCCGTGACATCCCAGCGGGGATCGGGCGGCAGCGTCCAACCGTGGGCATCGAAGCAGGCGGCTGCCGCACGGACAAGCGAGTTGATTTCAGAGCGTTTCATGGAGTTGGCGGGGTGTCACCTCAGCGATAACTCATCTTGTTGGTGGTGAGCTGCATGTCCTGTTGCAGCGTGCGCTGCGGCTTGATGCCGGTGCGCTGCAACACGCCGTGATAGGCCTTCACCGCATCCACAGGCGTGATCTCCCCGTCCACGACCAGGCGCAGGAACTCGATGAAGGCCAGCGGGCTTTCCGACAGGTTGATCTTGCGACCGAAGAGGGCGACTCGCGCACCGTGCTTGCGCGCGTCGTGGATGAGTTGGAAGGCATCCAGCGTGGTTCCCGCGCTGCCGCCAAGGATGCCGACGATCATGCGCGGATCGTAGGATGCGAGTTCCTCCAGCGGCCCCGGTCCGTTATAGGGAATCTTGAGAAACACCGGCCTGCCCGCCTCGGTGACGCCGGCGAGCGTGCGGACGATGTGGTCGTTGAGGAAAGCCGCCACCTTTTTGTCCGGGATGCCGGGGTTGACGTTCGGGTTGAACACCTCGAGGAAGTGCCGGAATCCCTTGCGCTCGGCCTCGATGCGGAAATCGTGGTAGTCTGTTAGAGCCTTGTAGTCCCAGTCGATGTGGTTGGTGAAGGTGATCGAATAGAGGCCGAGGTCCGCGCCGGTGAACGGCAGGCTGTGGTCGGCGGTGAGGCGGCCGTATTTGATGTGATCGAGCGTGGCGCTTCGGAAAGAGCGCGAGGGATGCTCGGTGGGATACTTGCCGCCGCGCACCGCCCACACGTCCGAGGTGTCATTGGCACGCGCCGCCGGGGTGATGGCGGAATCCCGGAACAGCCCCTCCTTCATCGCGAGTTGTTCGAGGTTCGAGGCGGAAAGCAGGACGATGTCCACGATGTCCTGGGCGATCACCGCGCGGATCTGCGCGCGGTAGTCGGAAAGGGTTTTCCAACAGCCCTCGGATTCATTGAAGCCATGGCGACATGATCCGTTCTGCGGGCCCGGCGCGGTAACCCCGAAGGCCATGTCGGCATCCTTGGCATCCGCGATGATAAAATCCGCGGGAGAGGTCGAACCGGCGAGCAGACGGGAGAGCTTGAGGTCAAGGCGCTTCATGCGGAAGGGTGATCGGAATTCGGTGGATGGAAACGGATAAGAGTTGCGAATGCGCGCCCCGGCGGCAACGCGAAATGCCGGTGGTCATCACCGCGCGCCCCATTTTTTGTTCGGTTCACCTCCGAGTTCGATTTCGAGCAATCCGCCGCCTAACAGTTCCGCCGCCGGGACGGCGAATCCCGCCACGGGGCGCCCGTTGAAGCTGGCGGACTGGATGTAGCTGTCGTCCGGATGCACGCGACGGGTGCGAAGGGTCAGGCTTTTGCCTTCGCCCACCCGGATGAGGACTTCGTCGAAGAGCGGAGAGGTGAGTTCCCAGTCGGGTTTCTCCCCCACCCCGCCCTGGACGTCGAAGAGGCCGATGGACATCAGTGCGCTGAGTGCGCCGAGTTGGCCCTGATCCTCATCGCCATTGTAACCGCCATTGGGCGCGGGCGAGGAGAACATCGCCTGATGAACCTTGCGGACCCAGTGTTGTGTCAGCCATGGCGCGCCGGCATGGCTGAAGAGATGGGCCATGCCGCCGGACGGTTGGTTGCCGTATTCCACCCAGCCTTTCGAGTGGCCGCCGTGCGGCGTGCGAAAACCCGTGGGCTCGGCCTTGGTGAAGTTGTCATTGAGGCGGGCGATGAATTTCTCCGCGCCGCCCATCATCGAGATCAGGCCACCGACATCCTGCGGCACGTGAAACGAGTAGTGCGCCGCGCACCCCTCGATGAAACCGGGCGATTGCCTGTCATCATGGGCGACCGGTGTGAAATCCGCCATCCACGAGCCATCTTCGTGGCGCGGGCGCATCCAGCCGCTTTCCGGATCGAAAACATGGCGGAAGTTCTGTGCCCGTTGGGCGAACAAACCGACATCGTCCCGCGCGCCAGCCATCCGCGCGAGGTGCATGAGGCACCAATCCTGCCACGCGTATTCGAGCGTGAGCGCGGTACCGCCACTGTGCCATCCGGTCGTGCGCTGTTGCACCTCAACCGGCACGTAGCCGAGTTTGACGTAGTCCGGCATGCCGCCGCCGGTAGGTTCGGCGACCGCTTCATAGCCGCTGCGGTCGCGCACGCCGCCGGGAAACGCGTTTTTGCGCGTAGCCTGATAGGCGGTATTCAGATCGAAATCCACCCGACCGTTGCAAGCCAGCGCGGCGAGCAACGGCGTGGCGGGATCGCCCACCATCACATAACTGTCGCGCCCGCCCCAAACGCCGCGCGGGAGGATGCCGTTGTGACGGTGGTATTCGAGGAAACTCTCCGCCACATCGCGTGCCACGTCGGGCCATGCCAGAAGCCAGAGCAGGTTGAGATTCCACTGCGAGCCCCACAGGCAATCCATGTCCAGCAGGTTGAAACGCGGGCGGCCACGGTCATCCAACGGAAGCGTGCGGACGACCGGTGACGGTCCGCCGCGATCGGTGTATCGCCCGTCCACATCGTTGTAGATGCGCTTGCCGATGCCGGTGCGGAAGAGATCGGTGTAAAACTTCACGCGCTGCTCCCGGGTGCCTCCACTCACCCGGATGCGATCCAAATGTCGGCTCCAAGCCGCGCGGGCATCCTCGGACACCTTTCCAAAGTCCCATCCCGGAAGTTCCGCATCGAGATTCTTCCGCGCTTGGGGAATGCTGACATAGGAAAGAGCAACCTTGAACTGGATGCGTTCGCCTTGCTTCACATCATGGAAGGTCAAATGCGCGCCGCTGCGGATGCCGGAGATGCTGCCGCCCACTACTTCCACCGGCACGCGTTGATCATTTCCATCCGGCAACCAACCGCCGAACCGGTCAATCGCCCGGTCGGTCCGCGCGACGAAATACACCGTGCAGGGAACCTTGCGCCGGAAAGTCGGCGACATCACCACCTCGCCCGTGATTTCATGGTCGGAAACCCGGTTGATCGACGCGTGTTCGATGCTCGTCATGCCGATCGGTTCCCCAAGATCCATGAGCAGGTGGGCCTCGGCCGTTTCCGGAAACGTGTAGCGATGCAGCCCCACGCGGCAGGTGGCGGTGAGTTCGGCCGTGATCTTGCGATCGGTCAGTTCCACGCGGTGATAGCCGGGTTTAACGACTTCCGTCTCGCGCGAGAAGGTCGCCTGATTGGCCTTCATCCCGAGATGGCCGCGGCACGGACCAATGGATGGCATGACCGGAATGCCCGCGAGCTGGATGTTGTGAATGTGGCTGAAGCAGAGGATGTGCTGGTCGTGATAGCGGTAGCCACTGTTCCAGAGGTCGCCGTGTTTGGTATCCGGACTGAGTGCCACCATGCCGAAGGGCAGTGATGCGGCGGCGAAGTAGTCGAAGCGCGGCTGGACCGTTCCGGCCAGCGGTGCGACCAGATCCACGGGTTGCTCGGCGCGGCTCAGTCCTGTACCGGCGATCAGGAGCACATAAGCGAGCAAACGATGGCGATTCGGAGCTTTCATGGAGATAATGATGCCTACCGCGAACTCCGAGTCATGGCTGACCCCTCGATCAGTTGGCCGAATGCGAGGAGGGGCGCACACCGATGCGCCCCATGCGAATGGCGTGCATATGTGGATGTGCGTGCGCTCATTTCATTCTCCGCTCATTCACAAGGGCCGCATCGTTGTACGCCCCTCCTTGGGCATCAGCCCAGATATTTCAGCACGGCTTCGGTTTTGGAGCGGACGTGGAGTTTCTCGTAGATGTTCTTCAGGTGCGTCTGCGAGGTGTAATAGCTGATGCCGAGCTTGTCCGCGATTTCCTTGGTCACGTATCCCTGGGCCAGCAGCTTGAGGATCTCCTCCTCGCGCGGAGTGAGACGGGCCGACTCGGCCGCCGGACTGCGCGCGGGTTTGCGGAACGACTGCACCACCTTTCGCGCCACCTCGCTGGTCATCGGCGATCCGCCGTTGCGCACCTCCACGATGGCCTGAAGCAGTTGCTCGGGCGAGGTGCGCTTCAGGAGATATCCGCTCGCACCGGCCTCGAGGGCTTCGAAGATCCGCTCGGAGTCCTCGTAAACCGTGAGAATGAGCACCTGCTGCCGCGGGATTTCCCGGCGCAACTGGCGGGTGCACTCGATGCCGGACATGCCGGGCAGGTTGATGTCCATGATGACCACATCCGGCTTGTAGAGCGGGATCTCGCGCAAGGCCTGCTCCGCCGTCGGGAAACATTCGAGGCATTCGAAATCCGGAGCCGAGTCGATGATCCGCCGCCACGACTCGCGCAGCTCGGTGTGGTCTTCGACGATGGCCACGGTGATCACCTGGCCCTTTTCCGCTTGTTCGCTCATGGAAGGATGTCCGGCCATGCCGGTTCGGCTCTGATTCCTAGCCGTTTCCCGACCGCCACGGAATCCCTGAATTGAGGTATCCTACTTCACTGCCTGCCATGGCAGCACGAACTCCACACGGACGCCCTGTCCCGGCGAACTTTCGAGTTCGAGCCGGCCCTCGATGTCCGCCATGCGGTGGCGCATCGACTCCAGACCGGTGCGGGTGACATCGGCGGCGGCGATTTCAAAACCGCAGCCGTCGTCCGCCACCTCCACGCGCCAATCGTCCGGGCCGAACTCCATCCGCAGCCGCAAAACCCTTGCCGCCGAGTGTTTGATCGCGTTGTGGACGGCCTCCTTCACGGCGAGCAGGAGGTTGTGGCGGGCCCGCGCGCCGAGTTGCACGGCCGGGATTTCATCGGGAATCTCCAGGCGGCAGCGCATGTCCGTGTCGCGCGTCAGGTCCTGGACCATCTGGCAGAGGTAACTGACGGTGACGGCGAGCGTGTCGTTCTTCGGGTTGACCGTCCAAACAATGGCATCGAGCGCGCGCACCGCCTCGCGGGCCTGGCGGCTGATACGCTCGAACTGCTCATCGGTCTGCGCGGGATCGTTTCCGCCACGGCGGCCGAGGTCGCCTAACAGAGTGATCTGGGTGAGCGCGGAGCCGACGTCGTCATGGATGTCACGGGCGATCCGCGAGCGTTCGACCCAGCGGGTTTCGCGGCCCACCTTGTCGCGGATGATCTCGGTCTGGGCGACGACGCGGCGGCGCAGCGAAAAGACCCATGCGGCGCTCAGGGCAAGCACGGCGGCGAGTCCGCCGGCCAGCGCGAGCAAGCGTCCGGTGGTCCACCACGGCGGAGCGCGGCGGATGACCACATCGGCGGGCGTGCGCAGGGTGAGGCGCATGTCGGTGAGGCTGACCGTGCCGGTGGTGAGCATCATGCCGCGGAGTTCGGCCACGCCGGTGACTTCCAACAGGCTGCCGGGCAGCAGCGTGTGGGCGAGCCGCTGGCGTTCGGTCAATGGAAACGAGGTGGAGAGGACAATCTCCACGACCTTGTTGGCGGACTCGATGAACAGGCCGCCGGAGGCCGCTTCCAGGCCGTTGCGAAGCACCGCGCCGCGGATGCGGACGAGATCGCTGTCGCTGCCGGTTAGCAACAGTTCGTCCACCGTCATGTCGAGCGGCTGCGGTTCCGGTTCGCGTCCGAGGCGGCGTGCGACGGACTCGCGGAGGACGACGTGTTTGTTGGCCAGTACCGGATAACCGACCACCGCGAGGTGGTCGCCGATCTGGAAGTCTCCCTCCACGGTTTCCACCTGCATGGCCCCTTGCGGCGTGCGGAGATGAACGAGGTTGGATTTCTCCCCGTATTGCTGGCAGAGCACGACGCCTTCCACGCGGATGCGGTCGTAGGGATCATCGAGTCCCGGACGCGCGAGTTCGGCAAGGCTGCGCGTGGGGCGATCAAAGGGATCGGCGAGCGGTGGTTTGATGATGGTGAGGTCCCCGAGTCCGCCGACTAACAGAAGCTGTCCGATGCGCTGGCCGCGGTTGTTGTAGATTGCCTCGCAAACACCGACGCATCTCACGCGTGCGTGGAGTTTGTCGTTTGGCAGCGGCTGATCGGCGGACCATGGCATGAGCCACGAGAAATGGCCGGACGGGGTGGCGACGTTGAAGCGCAACCACGGCGGATCACCACGCTCGGCGGCGGTTTCGATGCCGAAGATGGACGCCTCCATGGTCACGCGGCGGCCATCGAGTTCGCCGGTGCGGATTTGCTCCGCACCCAAGGGCACCCCGGGGGGCAGCGAAGCGTGTTCGCCAGGTTTGAGCGAATCCGGCGAAACCACGACCCCGGGGATGGGGCGGGACTCATCGACATGGCCGGAGAGTTCGAGCCGCATGCCGGGTTTCAATCCGGAGTTTGCAGGCAGGCCGCGGAGTTCGATGCCGCTCTCGCCATCCTCAATGTAAGTGAGTCCGCTGCGGGCCTCATGGAAAGTGACCGTGCCGCGCAAGGTGACTGCGGGCCGCTGGCGGAGCTGGTCGTCAGGAAGCCCGCGGATCGAGCGGATGGAGGCGACGCCGCCGGCCGGCTGGCCGACAGCCGATGAAACGAGCGCGACCATGAGGCATCCGGAGAGAATCCGCTTCAT
>Ga0315904_10000342_pt1 | contig 73604 bp, 45 predicted proteins | sample LakEriMetagenome_6_FD_203529 | JGI IMG/M metagenome (GOLD analysis project Ga0315904, IMG submission 203529) | Freshwater fungal communities from buoy surface, Lake Erie, Ohio, United States - Buoy 12 MA120 | ecosystem: Environmental > Aquatic > Freshwater > Lake | place: USA: Lake Erie, Ohio...
GCGGCGGTGGCCGAGTGGAGTCGACCAGTTGCGGTCGCGGTGATCGAAATCGTACAGCGCGGCATGATCGCGGAACCACTGCCAGTCATCCTCCCTGGCCAGGTCGAAGTCCGGTTGGCGGATGCCCATGAGGTGGGCGGCGCGGCTCTGGAGGAAGTGGTTGGCGAGGGCGCGGTGGAGGGGAAACTGGGCAGCGTCCCTGTCCTTGCGGCCGTGGGAATCGATGAAGTCGTCGCAGAAAGCGAGCGGCAGGTCCGGCGGATGCGATCCCGTGATGACGACGGTGATTTCCGCGTCCGGGATGGCGGAGGCGGCTGTGAGGGCATCGATGTAGAGGAGGGACGGGGTCAGCGGCGGGGCTCCTGGAAAGCTGCCGGGATAAGTCAGCGAGAATCGGCCGTTGGCTGGCGTGACGGAAGCCGAGACGCTTGTTCCGGTGGTGGAGAGCGTGACGCGGATTGTGCAGGGCTGCGGGGACGGTGCGGTGCCGGAGATGGTCAGGGATCCGGCGTCGGCTGCGTGGAGCGGACTGCGGTCGAGGGTGGAGTGGAGCGACAGCAGGGGGGCGGCTGCGAGGTGGCAGGCCGACAGGAAAACGCCGCCGCCCGGGATGCGGGCGGCGGCGCGGATCAGGATGTGAACTGGGGTCACTGCGCGGCTTGTTTCACCAGTTTGGTGATGCGGCCGGTCTGGTTCCAGTCCTGGACGTAGAGGTTGCCGTCCTTGTCGTAGGAAAGGCCGTGCGGGGCCGTGAAGATGCCGTCCTTCCATTCGCTCTGGGGCGACGGGAATTTGGCCCACTGGGACTTGTCGGGATTGTCGCCGAGGTGGCCGACGGGCTGATTTGATTTGTCGAGGATGGTGACGCGGGCTTCCAGTTCGGCGATGGCGACGTGGTCACCGAGGATGGAAACGGCGCAGGGGCGGCGGAGGTCCTTCGTGATGACGGCGACGAAATTGCCATCGAGGTCCATGTGGACGAGGCGGCGGTTTTCGCGGTCGCAGACGAGAAGGAGGGGTTTTTCTCCGCGGGTATCGAGGGCGATGCCGTGGCAGGTTTCGAATTTGCCGTCCGTGTTGCCTTTGCCTCCGAAGGTTTTGATCCATTTGCCGGCGGCGTCGAATTTATGGATGAGGGATTTGCCGTAGCCATCGGCGACGAAGATGGAGCCATCGGGGGCGACGGTGACGCCGGTGGGAGCGTAGCCATTGCCGTCCGGGTAGGCATTGGCTTCCTTCGGGTAGGGGATCTGCAGGAGGGCCTTGCCATCGAGGTCGAGTTTGACCACCTGTTTCGAGCGGAGGTGAGCGGCGTAGATGAATTCCCTGCCGTTTTCCTCATGGATCATCATGCCGTGGATTCCTGAGAATTCCGGGGCGATTTTCTTTGCGAGGGTGCCGTCCGGTTTGAAGACAAAGATGCCTTCATTGCCATCCGAGCTGACGTAGATATGACCATCCTTGTCGACGACGACGCCGCCGTGGGTGGGGCCGATCTTGACGGTGTCGGGAACGGCGCCCCAGCCTGGTACGGTCTGGTAGGCGAGACTGCCCGCACCCGTGACGACGGCGAAGGGAGCTTCGGCGAGCGAACGCTTGAGGGGTTTGCCCGTGTGGAGGAGCAGTCCGCCATCGTGGGCGGAGGCGAGGGAAATCAGGGACGTGAAGAAGGCAAGGCGGAGCGCGGATTGCATGGTGGCGTGGGATTCGGTTCGTTGCGTGTCGGACTGCTGATGTATCTGGAGACGGCGCGCGGCGTCAACTGTCCTCGTGCGGAGAATGGCGGAGCGTCAGGAGAAGCTGCGGAGGGCATCGAGCACGGCGGCGGCGCGGCCGGAATCGATGGATTCCCCGGCGCGTGCGATGCCCTCGTCCCATGAGGTGGCGAGGCCGGCCACCTGGAAGGCGGCGGCGGCATTGACCGTGACAAGGCGTCGTCGGGGTCCCCGGTCTTTGCCGGTGAGGATATCCGAGAGGATGCTGGCATTGCGGGCAGCGTCGCCGCCCGTCAGTTCCGCGAGGGAATGGGCGTGATCGGACAGATCGACCGAGTGTGCCGTGATTGCTGCGTCCGAGAGGGCGACGATTTCCGTGGGTCCGAGGGTGGAGACTTCGTCCATGCTGCGGCCGTCGGCGGTGGATCCATGAACGACCCATGCGCTGGTACGGCCGAGGCGGCGCAGGATATCGGCGTAGACCGGGGGCAGGCTGGGATCGAAGACACCAACGAGCTGATGCGGGGGCTGGAGCGGATTGAGGAGGGGACCGATGATATTGAAGACCGTGCGGGTACCCGAGGCCGCGAGGAGTCTGCGGACACCGGCGACTGCCTTGAAGGCCGGGTGATACTGCGGGGCGAGGAGAAAGGCCGCGCCATGCCGCTGGACGCATTCGGCAAAGCGTTCCGGGGTCAGATTGATGGGGACTCCAAGCGCTTCAAGGACGTCGGCTCCGCCTGATTTGCTCGTGATGCCGCGGTTGCCGTGCTTGAGGACAGCCGCTCCGCCCCCCGCGATCACAAACATGGCCGTCGTCGAAACATTGAAGAGGTCGAGCTTGTCACCGCCGGTGCCGCAGACATCGATGGCAGGGCGGTCGAGCGAGGTTGGATCAAGGGGCGGCCGGACCGCGTGGGCCAGAAAGGCATGCACGAAACCTGCGATTTCGCCGGCTGTTTCTCCTTTGCGGGAGAGCGCCGTGAGGAAGTCTGCCTTGGATTCGTCCGGGGCAGCGGGATCGAGGAGGAAGCCGGCTGCGGCGCTGATGGCGTCGCTGTCGAGGGCCGTGCCCGAGCGGAGGTGATCGATGAGGTCCTGAGCGGTCATGAGAAGAAGTGCAAGTTTTCCGGAAATCCGTGCCGCCGGAAAGGACGAACTGTGCTAAATTCCGGGAAACTGATGAGCAAGAAAGCGAGCAAGCGAAAACAGCCGTGGCATCCTCTGACCGGATGGGTGCTGCTGGCCGATCCCTCTCTGCGCGACGGGTATTTTGACCGGTCCGTGGTCGTCTTGACCGAGCACAAGCAGGACAAGGGAGCGCATGGGTACATCATGAACCGTCCGACCGGGAAACGGGTGGGCGATCTTCTGTCCGCCAAGGAATTCGCGCCGCTGGCAGCCGTGCCCGTATTCCATGGCGGGCCGGTCAGTCAGGAACATCTGACCTTCACGGCCTTTGCGTTCGACAGGCTCACGAAGGAATTGTTTTCGGTGACGCACCTGACCGTCCAGGATGCGGTCGCGCGGCAGCTGGCGGGAGAGAAGGTGCGGGCCTTTGTGGGGTATGCGGGCTGGGAAGCCGGACAGCTCGAGGAGGAACTCGAGCGCGGGGCGTGGGTGCTTTGTCAGCCAAAAGAAGCCGCCTTGCGGACCCTGCGGCCCAATCATCTCTGGCGCGACATCATGCGCAGCATGGGACCATACTACAAGCTGCTGGCGGGCACTCCCGAGGATCCCACGCTCAACTGACGCCGTTCCGGAATGCTGCGGATGAATGGCCCGGGCGCTTCTGCTGCCGGGGGCTCTCCGGGAGCCTGTTGAAGAACGGTCCCGGCTGCGGATCCGGATTTTGCAGAAGTTGGAAGAGCGGCTGCTCCGTGTGCCTTGGGGATGGATCCCCTGCGGGCGGCGGGCCTTATTCCAGAAGGCTTTGTTGCGCCGCAGTCGAAGGTCTCGGCCTTCTCCTTTGTTGCGCCTCGCCCTGTGGACGAATTCCTCGCCGCGTTACCAGCCCCGGTTCTCCAACAAGCTCCTCGGGGCTGGCTGTGCCGACGAGAGCCGCGGCACTTGCACTGGCCTTTCTCCGTCTTCTCCTGCTGAGCCGCCGCGAGCGGCCCGACATTTTGCACAGTCATGCCGCGGCCGCCGATCTGACGGCGCGGTTGGTCTGTGCTCTGCTTGGGCTGAGGCCCTTTGTGACGGCTCACAGCGGATACCGATGGCATTTGCGCCGTGCAGTGGGGATGGCGCTGGAGCGCAGCATGGCATTCCTGACTTCGCAGTACTTTGCGGTGTCGTCCGCGGTGGCGGTCATGCTGCCGGAGGAACTCGGCCTTCCAGGAAGTGCGGAAGAGATTTCCGGACGTGGTTCTGTGGATAGCCGGATCTGGTTCCGAGGAAGCGCGGCTGAGGAGCCTTGCACCTGATGGTGTCATGTTCCTGGGGCAACGCGATGACGTGACGGCCCTGCTGCGCGCGGCCGATTTCTTTGTTCTGTCATCCAGCTGGGAAGGCATGCCGCTTTCCGTGCTGGAGGCCATGAGCGAAGGTGTGCCGGTCATTTCGACCGATGTGGCGGGCATTGCGGATATCATCTCTCATGGGGAATCCGGTCTGGTGTTGCCGCTCTGTCGAAGGCCATCATCCATTGCTGCGGGGATCCGGAGCGCGCGAGCCGCATGGGCGACGCCGGGAAGCGCTTTGTTCACGCTCTCGGGGAGCAGGGCGTCGATGCTTATGCGGACACCTACCGGCGCGTGCTCTGCGCAACGTCCCGAGGTTCCCTATCCGACGCGGGCGAAGCATGGGGCACTGTCCGCGACGATGATGACTGGTCAATGCGGACGCCATTTCCTCATGCGGTGCCATGCGCTTGCGATGGCAGCATGAGGGCGGAATTCGCGGGCAAGGCAGAGCAGCAGAACATAAAGAGCGGAGAGCAGGATCAGGCGGATGATCACGTGCGTATCCGGCAGGGGCATGGCGATTCCGAGGGCGGCGCTGGCTGCTGCCGCGAGAGCAATGCGCAGCAGAGAGCCCAGAGGGAGCGGCATGGCGAGACCGCGGCTCGCTGCGACGAGCGCAATGCCCGCGGAGATGATGGCAAGAACTCCGGAGATGCAGGCTGCCGCCCATGCTCCATGCTGCGGCACGATGATGAGGTAGGCGGTGCCCCCTGCCATGGAGAGCGCGGTCGCGATCAGCAGTTGCCACCCGCTTTCGCCGGCTGCGGTCACGAGCATCCGTCCGGCAACCGAAAGGATGCGGAAGGCCGCCGTCCATAGCAGCACCATCAGCAGCGGGGCGGCTGCTGAGAATCCGGGGCCGAGGATGAGGTCAACGATGTCTTTCGCATGCACCGAGACTGCGGCGGCCAGACCGCCCCAGATTCCTGCAGTTCTCAGGAACCCGCGTGCTGCTGCGTGGGCATCGGCGGTGCGGTGGTCGCGCAGTGCAGAGGCAACGGAGCGCTGCACGACGCCTCCGACCGGGAAAAACAGCATGACGCAGGTTATCGCGATGTTTCTGGCTCCCGCGTAGCATCCCGCCATGTGACCGCCGCCGATCCCATGCTGGACGGCAGGGAGATCCATGTTCTGCAGAATCCGGTTCAGCATCTGTGCTCCTGCGATTTTCCCCGTGCGTTTCCGGAGCATGGCGACGGGCACGCCGGTGCCGCGCCACAGTGGAATGCGGGTGACTGCATGACCGATCGCAGACTGCACCAGGCTTGATGCCACCACGGCGGCGGCGGCCCATTCCGCGCTGCCGTTCATGTTGGTGGCAGCGGCGACAGCGCCGAGCTGCATGATGATTCCGGCGAAAGGCATGGCCGCCGCCCAGATCACCCTGCCGCGGGCCACGGCGACGCCGTGCTGGACGACGGCTGCGGCGGCTGGAGCAGCGTCGAGGGCGATCACTCGGACGAAAGGCTCGAGGGACGGCAGGCCCAGCAGTCCAGCGATCCAGCCGGCTGTGGCCAGCAGGACAGCTGTGATCACGAGTCCCGCGGCAATGGCGAGGCGGTACATGGTGACAGCGTAGGATTCGCCATCGTGCAGGCCGGCCACGACCGGGACGATGGAACCTCCCAGCAGCAGAATGGCAAGTCCGGCGGACCAGCTCTGCACGACCATGCCGAGGGCGTACCTTCCGTACTCGGCGGATCCAAGGTGCCGGGTCAGGAGCAGCATGATGCAGAAACTTCCCGCCAGAGTGAAGAGACGTGACAGCACCAGGAAGGCGCTTCCCACCATGATTCCGGGCTGCGCGCCCGGCGTCTCGTTTGGTTCGTGGCCGGGCACCATGACCATCTCTGGACGTGCCGGGCAGACAGTTCAATGACAAGAAGCCGCGGCCGACGCTGCCGGCAGCGGATCATGGGGGCTTGCGGGCACAAGGCGACCGGCACCGGACAAGGCGGGCTGGGCTGGGGACCTGATCCGTGGTCCGCCCCGCCGTGTGGGGCGGCGGGGCGGAGCGGGTTTATTGGCAGCAGGGCGGGAGACTTGCAGCCAGGCATCTTGCTGGGCTTTCAGTCCGGGTTCTCGGCGGGCTCGTGGAGTGGGTCAGTCTTCGCCCTGGGCCTTGGTGTAGCCGGGGGCGCCATCGAACTGCTGGAGTTTCTCGATATGCATCCAGCGGACGCTGGCGGCATCGAGAGCGCTGAGGAGGCTGGTCAGCATGGGGGTGGGGAGGTCGGTGGCTGGTTCGGCGAGCAGGAAGCGGCAGCGCCAGTGGTCGACGTAATCGGTCATGGCTCCGGAGAGTGGGTAGACCATGGTGCCGCGGCTGGAGATCATCTTGAGGTGGCAGGCGAGGCCGCGGCTGGCGGTTTCGAGGATGGGGCCGAGGGATTCTGGTTGTCCGTCGAACTCTGTGAAGAGGTCGAATCCGATGACCTTGCCTTCCTTTGGCCTGACGTAGACGGGGTCGGGTTTGAACTGCGGCATCTGGACTGGTCGGTGTTCGCGCGGGGCGCGATCGGGCAGGTGGCGGCCGAAGTTGGCGATGATCGTATTGGTGCAGGCGGTGGTGCCGCCGGCTTAGGAGCCTGTTGAAAAACCGGGCCCGGCAGCGGATCCGGAGTCCGCGGTGGTTGGATGAGCGGCTGCGCTGTGGGTTTGGGGGAGAGGGATCCCCTGCGGGCGGCGGGCCCTATTCCACAAGGCTTCGCTGCGCCGCAGTCGAAGGTCTCGACCTTCTCCTTTGTTGCGCCTCGCCTTGTGGAAGAATTCCTCGCTGCGCTACCAGTCCGGGTTTTTCAACAGGCTCCTAGGCGTCGCCGACGATGTCGCGGGAGTGACGGGTTTCAGGGCTGCCGAGGTAAGCCGTGGTGGAAGCGCGTGCCGGGTCACTGGGAACGCAGCCATGCGAGGAGTTGGCTCGCGGGCTGGGCACCGGAGGAGAGGGTGGGCGGGAGGCCTTTGCGGAGGAGGGCGAAGGCCGGGATGCCCTTGAGGTTGAAATCGGAAGCGACGTCCGGGAGGGAGTCGGTATTGATTTTGGCGAAGAGGAATTCGCCCTTGGCCATGGCGGCTGCCTTTGCGAATTCCGGGGCCATCATGCGGCAGGGACCGCACCATGGGGCCCAGAAGTCGATGACGATGGGCAGCGGGGAGAGAGCCTTGAGCTGGGCGTAGGCCGAGGCTGAAGGGACATCGACTGGGGCGTCCGGCGAAGGCAGGGGGGCGCGGCAGTGGCCGCAGCGGGCGGCGGAGCCGATGCGGGCGAACGGGATGCGGTTTTCCGCCTGACAGGACGGGCAGGGGAGGAAGATCCCGGACTCGTCGCAGGAGAGCGTCACGGATTGGGGAGGATTATTCCGATTTCGCGGTGTCCTTCGGTTCCGGCTTCGGCTGGGTCGCGCTGACGAGGTCCTCGATGATGTGGAGGGATTCCAGTTTGGCGGGGTCGAAGCCGTGGGGGAATTCGTCTTCCTTGTCATCTTCTTCCGGTTCCTCCTCGTCATCGAGCCGGGCGGCGGCTTTCGGCTTCTTTTTTGTTTCCGAGTCGAGTTTCAGCTGGGGATCGGCGGCGTTTTCGAGGGTGATGGGGTAGACCTTGAAGGGGTCGCCTGCTTTGGAGAGGGCGGCGATGCGGGCTTTGCGTTCGGCGCGCTGGTCCTTGTTGCGGGTTTCGTTGGTTTTTTCCTCGGCGAGCCTTGTGTCCTCGTTCAGGGAGAGGGTATTCTTGCGGATGAGTTCGCGGGTACGGTCGATGTATTCGCGGATGTAGGAAAAGTCCTTGTCGGCGGCGATGCGTTCGGCGCTTTTGGTTTTGAGGGCCTCGATGGGGAGGGGGTGGGCCTCGGCCATGTTGTAGCGGAGGGGTTCGATTTTATCGAAGGGGAGGGGGTCCTTGAGGTAGCGTTCGCCGACATCCATGGCGTCGTAGCGGGAGGGGAGGACGATATCGGGTTCGACGCCCTCGTTCTGGGTGGATCCGCCGCTGATGCGGTAGAATTTGGCGATGGTGACCTTGAGGCTGCCGGCGCGGTCGCGCTGGCTGAAGACTGGCATGTGCTGGCGGACGTCGAGGAGAGTCTGGACGGTGCCTTTGCCGAAGGTTGACTGGTCGCCTGCGACGACGGCGCGGCCGACGTCCTGGAGGGCGGCGGCGAAGATTTCCGAGGCGGAGGCCGAGGCGCGGTCCGTGATGACGAGGAGGGGGCCATTGTAGACGGGCTGGCCTTTCCAGATGCGGGGTTCGCGGCGGTCGCGGCTATCGCGCTGCTGGACCACGGGGCCTGGTTTGATGAAGAGGCCGGTCAGTTTGATGGCTTCGTCGAGGGAGCCGCCGCCATTGCCGCGGAGGTCGAGAACGAGACCGGCGATATTTTCCTTTTCGAGTCTGCTGAGGATGACGCGGACGTCCTTGGTGGCGCTGACTCCGTCGCGGTTTTCCATGTCGGCGTAGAAGGAATCGAGATTGATCCAGCCGATTCTGGTGGATGGGGAGCCATCTTTTTCCGGGTGGGCGATTTCGATGAGTTCGCCTTTGGCGAGGGTGTCCTTCATTTCGACCTTGGCGCGCTGGATGGTGACCTCGCGGGTGACCATGGGGTCGTCGGCCGGCTGGATTTTGAGGCGGACGAGGGTGCCTTCGTCGCCGCGGACGCGTTCGACGATTTTCTGGAGTTTCATGCCTTCGATGTCCTCCATTTCGCCATCGATGCCCTGGGCGACGCCGACGATCATGTCGCCGATTTTGAGGGCCTGGCTTTTGTCGGCGGGGCCGCCGGTGACGAGTTCGGCGATTTCGGCGGCACCGTCTTTCGAGCGGAGAACGGCACCGATGCCGAAGAGGGCCTTTTTCATTTCGATGTCGAACTGGCCTTTTTCGGGGGCGCTGAGGTATTCCGAGTGAGGGTCGTAGGCGGCCGTGATGGCGGAGAGGAAGAAGTTGGTGATGTCTTCTTCGTCTTGTTCGGCGATGGCGTCGAGGTAGCGTTTGTGGCGTTTGAGGACCTTCTGTTCCGGGGTGTCCGGGGTTTTCTTCGGAGTTGCTTCCGCGGCTGGTTTTTCTGCAGCGGGTTTATCTGTGGCAGGGTCTGCGGGTTTGTCCTCGGTGGGTTTTTCGGCCTTTTCCTTTTTACGTTCTTCGGCGCGGCGGAGGTTGAGGCGTTCCTGGAGGATTTCTCGGGTCAGTTCCTTGAGCCAGAGGGTATCGAGGGCGGCTTCGTCGTTGGCCCATGGGGCATCCTTGCGGGTGATTTCGACGGATTCGGCGGATTTGAAGTCGAGGGGTTGACCGCCTTCGAGGATGGCTTTGATTTTTTCGAAGCGGGCGGTGACTTTGGATTTGAAGAGGGCGTGGATTTCGCGGGCTGGCTCGAGGCGGTAGAGGTTGACGGCGTCGTCGAGGGTGGTGGCGTATTTGGCGTTCCAGGCGTCGATTTCCGGTTTGGTGAAGTAGAGTTTGCTGTAGTCGAGGGTTTCGATGAAGCGGAGGAGGGCGCGGCGGGAGAGTTCGTCTCCGAATTCGGCGCGGGAGTAGTGGGCTTCCTCGAGGAGTTTGACTACCGAGTGGGCGACGATGGGGAAACTGGTTTTGGCTTCCTGGGCGTGAATGGCCGAGGGGAGGAGGGGGAGGGATCCGATGGTGAGGGCGGGGAGGCAGAGGTACCGGAGGAGTGGCAGGGCCGTGAGGAGAGCGGATGATTTCATGCCTGTGGGGAAGTTGAGCGGAGGGCGGCTGGGATTTTCGGCTGCGGTTTGCGATTGTCTATCGGATTCGTGGTCGGAAATACGGTCTGCATGAGTGAGATGCTGACATTCACGGGGGGATTTGCGGCTACCAACGGATACGTTCTGGAAGCGCCGGGCGGGTGGGTTGTTGTTGATGCTCCGCCGGGGATGGGTGGATTTCTGAGAGAGCGGGGGATTGAGGTGGCGGCCCTGCTGCTGACGCACAGTCATCTCGATCATGTGATGGATGCGGCGGAGGTGGCGGCGGGAGGGTGTCCGGTGTATGCGTGGGGGGAGAGCACGCCGGAGGAACGGCTGGAGCCCTTGTTTGCGCAGTGGACGGGGGTAGCCGTGCGGGTGCCGCCGTATGGGGTGACGCACCCATTGTGCGGGGAGGTGGGCCGGGAGGTGGAGGTGGCTGGGCTGGCCGTGCGCGTGGCGCATGTGCCTGGGCATTCAGCGGACAGCCTCGTTTATGTGGTTGAGGGGGCAGGGCTGATGTTCAGCGGGGACACTCTGATGGCTGGCGGGGTGGGTCGGTCCGACTTTCCCGGGGGGAGTCATGAGGTACTGCTGGCGGGGATCCGGCGGGAGATATTGGGGTGGCCTGCTGGGATGGTGATTTATCCTGGGCATGGGCCGGCCACGACGGTGGGGGAGGAACTGCGGAGCAATCCTTATCTGTCCTGAGGGGAGGGGATGGCGCTGGCGAGTGATCGGCTGCCGGGCCCGGTTCTTCAACCGGCTCATGGCTGGGATCGGTGGGATCGTTGGGATGCCCCGATTGTGCTGCGGGGAGCGTTATCAGGTTGACTGATAGGAACCTCCGGGAAGGCCAGGAGCCACTCTGGCAGGCTGGACCGAGATTGGTGGCCGAGTCTGAGGAGACTGGCTCCGGCGGTTGGGATCGAACCAACGACCTAGTGGTTAACAGCCACCCGCTCTGCCGCTGAGCTACGCCGGATCACTGGGGGCAACGGAGACCGTTGCGCGGGCCGGGAAATGAGGCGGAGTGGGTCGGTTTGCAAGGGAATTCTGCGGGAAATCGGCAAAAGAAACAGGCGGGACTGATGGTCCCGCCTGTGGCTTGGTTGATTGGTGGAAATGCGTTCGAGATTCCGGGGTCGGAGGGCCTTGCCGGAGCCGCTGTTTTCAGGCTCCCTGCTGATCGCCTTCGACGACGACGACTCGGAGGGGAACGGAAGCCTTTGTTTCGCCATTGAAGGCAACTTCGAAGGAGTAGGTACCGCCGGTTTCGAACCGGAGGGGTTGGAAATTGAGGATCATGTTGCGGGTGATGAAGTCCGCGCCTTCCGGGAGGCGGATATCGACGTTCGCCTGGAGGGGCTGCATGAGGTCCTTGCCGGAGGCATCGACCATGCGGATGGTCATCTGGTGGTCACCTTCGTCGGCGTTGCGGAAGCAGACGCGGAGGGCGAGGGCGCACTGGGGATGCACGATGGGGACGGCGCGGGAGCCGATGGTGTCGAAAGTTCCGAGGAGACACAACTTGCTGTTGTAGTCCATTGCGGAGTCACAAAGGGTAGCTACCTGAATATCCATGGGGTGGCGGTTTTAAGGCCGGGGAGCGGGCAATGCAAGGAAATTCCAGGTAGGAATCCGGGGCGAGAATTGGCGTAACCGCGGAGGGGAGAGTCCTGGACTTGGGAGGTGCGCCGTGTTTATGGCGCAGGAGTTGAACGATTATACTGACATGCGCACGGGAATCCTTTCTTTCATGGTGGCGGGCCAATTGCTGTCCGGGGGAATCGCGGTGGAACCGCTGCAGGAAGCGGCGCGGCCGCTGGCGGCTGGGGAGGCGGGGATTGGTCGGATGGTGGGGGAACTGGAGGGAGTGGATGCCGCGGGCGGGTTGTGGAGGCTGAGTGAGTCCGTGCAGAAATCGCGGGTGGTGGTGGTGGCGTTCACGAGTCCGACTTGTCCGCTGAGTGCGAAGCAATTGCCTGCGCTGGCGGCCCTTGAGAAGGAGTTTTCGGGTGGCGGGGTGGAAGTTGTCTATGTGAATCCTGTGGCGAGCGATCCGGAGGCAGCTGTGGCGGAGTCGCGCCGGGTGCATGGGCTGGCGGGGCGGTATGTGCGGGATGCGGGTTTGAAGGTGGCAGCGGCGCTGGGGGCGGCGAGCACGACCGAGGTGTTTGTGATCGATGCGGCGCGGACCCTGACGTACCGGGGGGCGGTGGATGATCAGCATGGGATTGGCTTTGTGCGCGAGGAAGCGGGGAACCGCTGGCTGCGGGATGCGGTGCGGGAGACCCTTGCGGGGAGGCGGCCGCGCATTGGGGCGACCACGGCACCGGGTTGCGTGCTGGAGTTGCCGCAGAAGGGGGAGGTTGCGGCGTCTGCAGTGACGTGGCATGGCCGGGTGTCGCGGTTGGTGCAGGTGCATTGTCAGGAATGTCATCGGGACGGTGGGATCGGGCCGTTTCCTCTCGTGACGATGGATGACATGGTTTCGCATGCCGGGATGGTGCGGAAGGTGGTGACGAAGGGGTTGATGCCGCCGTGGTTTGCGGCGCGCGGGGAGGTTGGCGGGCACAGTCCGTTTATGAACGACCGGAGTCTTCCCGAGTCCGACCGAGTGGCTCTGCTGGCGTGGCTGGATGGTGGGAAGCCTGAGGGGGACGTGCGGGAGGCTCCTTTGCCGAGGCGGTGGGCGGATGCCGAGTGGCTGATCGGGCCGCCGGATGTGGTGTATGAGATTCCGCGTGAAGTGGAGGTCAAGGCGACTGGCAAGATGGGGTATGTGCATCAGGTGGTGGAGACTGGGCTGGAGGAAGACCGCTGGGTGCAGGCCCTTGAGGTGCTGCCCTCGGCGCGGGCGCAGGTGCATCATGTGCTTGTGTTTGTGATGGCGGCGGATGCCGACCGTCGGCGGGTGGCGGGTGGCGATAATTTTTTTGCGGCCTATGTGCCGGGGAGCAGTTCGATGATTTACCCTGAGGGGTATGCCAAGAAGCTGCCGAAGGGATCGAAGCTGCTGTTTCAGCTGCATTACACGCCGACCGGGGTGGCGACCGTTGACCGGACGCGCCTTGGGTTGCGGTTTGCGTCGGGTCGGCCGCGGCATGAAGTGCTGGTGGCGGCGGCGAAGAATGTGACCTTTGCGATTCCGCCGGGGGCGGCTGAGCATGTGGAACGGGCGGTGCTGCCGGTGCCGTTCGAGGCTGACGTGCTTGCCTTCATGCCGCACATGCATGTGCGTGGGAAATCGTTCCGTTATGAACTGGCGGAGTCGGGCGGCGGGCGGAAGGTGCTGCTGGATGTGCCGCGTTATGATTTCAACTGGCAGCTGCTGTATCGGCTGGCTGAGCCTCTCCGGGTGAAGGCCGGGAGCCGGATTGAGGTCACGGCGGCCTTTGACAACAGCAGCGGGAATCCAGCGAATCCCGATCCGGGACGTACCGTGCGCTGGGGTGAGCAGACCGATCAGGAAATGCTTCTTGGGTATCTGGAATATGTGGTGGCGTCAGGGGAAGCGAAGGCGTCGGCTGCCGAGCCGCTGCGGCTTACGGGGAAGGCGCTTGGATTGCTGGGCAAGCGGCTTGACCGCGACGGGGACGGTCGGGTTTCTGCGGCCGAGGCCGGGACGGGATTTGCCGAACTGCATGCGCGGCTTGATGCGGACGGCGATGGCTATGTGACGGGCGAGGAAGCACGGCGGGTGGCGCGGACGCAGCAGCCTTCGGGTCGGCCCTGAGGGGGAGCCGGGAATTTCCGTGGCAGAGCGTGCAGGGGCGGCTGGGCTGGCTGGGCCTGCCCGCGCCGCTTTGGCCGTTGGTCTGCGGTTATTTTTCCGCGGGTGGGGCAGTGAGCGAGGCCAGCCATGCGACGAGGTTATGGAAGTCGGCTTCTGGGATGCTCTGGGCGAAGGTAGCGGGCATGAGGCTGAGATTGCTGGTGCTGTCGGTTGCGATGGCTGAGCGTGCGAGGGTTGCTTCTTCGCCTGCGGCGTTGACGAGGGTGAGGGAAGCATTGTCGCTGCGGCGGACGAGGCCTGCGTGCACCGTTCCGTCCTTCATGGTGATGATGTGCATGCGGAAGTTGGGATCGACGGCGCGGTGGGGATCGAGGATGTCCTCGCAGAGGCGGTCGAGCCCGCGGTTGCCGGCACCGTCGAGTTGCGGGCCGACGACTTTGCCTTCGTTGCCGATGCGGTGGCAGGAAGCGCAGTGGGTCCGGAAGGCAGCGAGGCCTGCGGTGGGATCGCGCCGGGCGTTGGCGTGCTGCTGAATGCGCGCCTGGATGAGGGCATCGGTTTCAGCGCTGGCCGGGGGCAGGTCGCGGGTCAGGTCCTCGCGTTTTCCGGTCAGGTCGGGCCGGTTGAGGGCATTGATTTTGCTGATGACGACGGGAGCCGTGAGCAGTCTGGGGATGCCGCAGGCCATGAGGGCGGCGGCACCTTCCGGGGTGCCTGCGAGAATTTCTGCGAGGGTCTGCTGCGTGCTGCCCGGGGCGGTGCGGAGGACGGCAGCGATGGCATCCGGCTGGTTGAGGGCGGCGAGGGCCGAGGCGATCGTGCTGCGGGTTTCCGGCGAAAGGCTAGGGCGCGCGAGGAATCTGGCGAGGGCTGGGAGGTGCTGGGAAAGGCGGAGTTCCGCGGCCATCTGGGCGGCTGAGCGGAGCGGGGTTTCGCCCTCCGTGGATGGGATCGAGATGACGGGCGGGTGGAAGCGTCCGGCTCCGATCCATGCGTAGGCATTGCCGCTGTCATTATTGTCCTGGTCTGCGATTTCGAAGGCGACGGATTTTCCGGCGTGGCTGGCGAGGTTCCATTCGATGAAGTGAGCGGTGTCGTTCCGTGGCGGGTAGGCGCGCTGGATTTCCTCGCCGGTGGTGGCGTCAAGGAGGCGGGCGAACGTGCGTTCGTGGGGCGGTTCGTCCGGTTTTCCGCGGTGGCCACTGAGCCAGAACGAGAGCGAGGCCGGGCAGGGGAACGGGTTTGATCTGGTGGTGCCGGCGAAGTTTTCTCCGTGCTTGCCGAGGCTTGAGAGGATGGTGATTTCGGCACCGTCGGTGGCGGGTCGTGACTGGATAGTCCAGCCGTCGCCCGGGGCGGGGTCCCATGTGGTGGCGGGCGGGGTGGTGGCGAGGCTTTTGAAGAGGCGGTTGGCGACCTCCGTGAGCCATGCGGCCGTGGCGGCACCGGGTGTGGTTCCGCGGCTGGCGATGCCGTCGCGGATGGCGGCCGCGAGTGTGAGTTGGGTGGCCTCGTCCTTCTGGAACTGGGATTGAATGAAGGTGACGAGTTTGGCTTCCGATTCCGCGGGGAGGTTGCGGGCCAGCGCGTTGATGGTGCTGCGGAGTTCAGCGGGGTCGGCGGGGGTATGGCTGACGAGGTGGTTGAGAGTCCATGCCGAGGCTTGGGGCGATTGGATGGAGCGGATGACCCTGGCGAGATGCGGGGTGAGTGGGTCCGGTTTCAGGCGGGCGAGTTCCTCGAATCCGCCTTGCTGGAGCAGGCCGGCGCGCAGGGCGACCATGGCAGCCTGGCGCAGGGAGGGATCGTTTTCGCGACCGACGAGGTTGAGGGCCGGGGCGATGCCGGCGGCCGAGGGCTGGAGGATGGAGCGGTGGAGGAAAGCCTCGCTGAGGCGTGCGGGTGGCGATTCTGCGCCGCCGTCCCAGCCCTTGTCCGAGAGGCCGAAGCGGATGGCGGCGAGGGAAGCTGCTTCCGGCTGCGGGCTGCGGGATGGCTGAGAGTTTTCCCGGGCGATGCGCCAGATGCGGCCCCGTTCCCGGTCGCGTCCCGGGTGGGTGAGCGGGACCTCGTAATGACCGATGATGCGGTTGTAGAAGTCGGCCACGTAGAGGGCACCGTCCGGTCCGAGCTGGAGATTGACCGGTCGGAACCATGGGTCGGCACTGACGAGGAAGTCCGGTTGTTCCGTGGCTTTGGGGGTGGCTCCCGCAAACGTGATGGTGTCGTGATTGATGCGGCTGGTGACGCAGTTGCCGACGAGCATGTGGTCATTCCATGACGGGCCCCAGATGTTGCCGTCGAGGTAGACGACGCCGCAGAGTCCGGTCGAGCCGTGCGCGTGTTCGCACATGACCGGAGCAAAGCCGAGTCCGTCGTGTGGCTTTCCGAAGCTCTGGAGGAAGCTGCCTGGGATGAGTTGGCTGATGGGATTGCTGTGGCAGTCCGCCGTGTAGAATGCGCCGGAACTGTCCTGGCACATGCCGAACGGGTTGACCTGGCCCCATGAGTATGGTTCGACCGCGGAGCCGTCCGGTTTGAAGCGGAAGATATTGCCGCTGTGGAGGTCGAGTGAGAAGCCCCAGTCCAGTTCGCTGCGTGCGGTTCCGGTGTTCTGGGCGCTCGGGGATGGTTTCTCCGGTCGTCCGGCTGCGGCGGGATTGTTTTCGGGCCGGACTTCGAAGTGCGAGGTATTATTGAATCCGTGGGTGGCGTAGATCCAGCCATCGGGTCCCATGATGAGGCTGGAGATCATGCCGTGGGTATCCATTTCCCAGCCGAGCGGACCGAAGAGGATGGTACGCTGGTCGCAGCGGCCATCGCCGTCCGTGTCGGCGAGGAACCAGATATTCGGGATGCTCCATGCGATGCAGCCGTTGCGGTAGGGGAGGACGCCGATGGGGATATTGAGGTTATCCGCGAAGACGGTGGGCTGGTCCGGGATGCCGTCGCCATTGCTGTCCGAGAAGACGATGATTTTATCGCGCGAGGCAGCGAGGTGGCCATCGGGAGACTTCCATTGGTCTTTGGGGATGGCCCATGGGTATTCGGCCGACGACGTGCACCAGAGCCTGCCTTTGTCATCGAAGGCAAGGTTCATGGGTTTGTTGATGGTCGGTTCGCTGGCCACGAGGGAAGCCGAGAAGCCCTCCGGCAGCTGGAAAGCCCTGCGTTCCTCCTCGGGGCTGAGGGGATCCGAGGAACGGACGAGCGAAGTGTCGTCGGCGATGGCCGGGAAGCAGGCGAGGAAGAAGAGAATCGGTCGCAGGGGCATGGCGACCGAAACGGATCGTGGGGTGCCGTTCTGTCTCCGCGGGCAGGGAAGCGGCCCAGGAGCTTTCCGTCAGCGGTTCAGATTCCAGAGCGTGAAATTGAGGAAGGCGGCGAACGAAACCCACGCGAGGTACGGCAGCAGGAGGGCACCGGCGGTCCGGTCGGCCCGGGAGAAGGCCCATGTGGTCAGGAAAATGGCGATCCAGAGGCAGAGGATCTCCGCGAGCGCGGCGCCCATGAGGTGCGCGCCGAAGAAAAGCGGAGTCCAGAGCGCATTGAGAGCGAGCTGCACCAGAAAAAGCGTGAGCGCGTGGCGCTGGCCTGCGAATCCCCCCTTCCGCCAGACCCGCCATGCGGCGACGCCCATGAGAGTGTAGAGAGTCGACCACACTGGCCCGAAGATCCAGCCTGGTGGATTCCACGATGGCTTGCGGATGCCATCGTACCATGCGCCCGGCATGAACCATGCGCCCGGCAAGGCTGCGGCAAAGGACAGAAGAATCCATCCGGCGAGCGCAAAGGCAGCCAATCGGGTCGGGGCAGGGGCATTCATTTCTTCGGTGGCATCGCCGAGGCTCCATGGCGGGACAAGCCGGGAATCCGCGGCTGTCGGTGCATCGTTCGCCTTCATCCGCGCATGCGTGCCGAACCCATGGGAATTGCGCGACTCCGGAGCTTGCCCTGTGGCGTACGTACGGCACGTTGTCCCCTCTGGCGGCAGCGGCATCTTCCCCAGAACCAAATTCAATCATCATGAGTACCGAATCGAAATGTCCCTTTAATCACGGAGCGAGTCCCACCACGAACCGCGACTGGTGGCCGAGCCAGCTGAAGGTGGAGCTGCTGCATCAGCATTCGGCGAAGTCCGATCCGATGGGCGAAGCCTTTGATTATGGGAAGGAGTTTGCGTCGCTTGATTACGAGGGACTGAAGAAGGACCTCGCGGCCCTCATGACTGATTCGCAGGACTGGTGGCCCGCTGATTTCGGGCATTACGGTCCCTTGTTCATCCGGATGGCGTGGCACAGTGCGGGAACCTACCGGACCGGTGATGGCCGCGGGGGTGGCGGCCGCGGGCAGCAGCGCTTTGCTCCTCTTAACAGCTGGCCCGACAACGTCAGTCTGGACAAGGCACGCCGACTCCTCTGGCCGATCAAGCAGAAGTACGGACGGAAGATCTCGTGGGCCGATCTGATGATTCTGGCCGGGAACGTGGCGCTCGAAACAATGGGCTTCAAGACCTTTGGTTTTGCGGGCGGCCGCGAGGACACGTGGGAACCCGACCACGATGTCTACTGGGGAACCGAAAAGACGTGGCTGGGCGACAACCGCTACACGGGCGACCGCCAGCTCGAGAATCCGCTCGCCGCCGTGCAGATGGGTCTCATCTATGTGAATCCGGAAGGCCCTAACGGAAACCCCGACCCGGTGGCGTCGGCCCGCGACATCCGGGAAACCTTCGCGCGGATGGCGATGAACGACGAGGAAACCGTGGCGTTGATTGCCGGTGGTCACACCTTCGGCAAGACACACGGAGCCGGTCCGGCGACGCATGTGGGTCCCGACCCGGAAGCAGCGCCGCTCGAGGAACAGGGATTCGGCTGGAAGAACAGCTTCGGCACCGGGAAGGGTGGCGACACCATCACGAGCGGATTGGAAGTGACGTGGACGTCGACGCCGATCCAGTGGGGCATGGGGTATTTCCAGAACCTGTTCGGTTATGAATGGGAACTGACGAAGAGCCCGGCGGGCGCGCAGCAGTGGAAGCCCAAGGGTGACGCCGGAGCGGGTACCGTGCCGCATGCGCACGATGCTTCGAAGCGCATTGCGCCGTCGATGCTGACGACGGACCTCGCTCTTCGTTTCGATCCGGCCTACGAGAAGATCTCGCGCCGGTTCCTTGAGAATCCGGATCAGTTTGCCGATGCCTTTGCACGGGCATGGTTCAAGCTGACGCACCGGGACATGGGGCCGCGGGCCCGCTATCTGGGACCGGAAGTTCCCGCCGAAGTCCTTATCTGGCAGGATCCGGTTCCGGCCGTGCATCATCCGGTCATTGACGCCGCCGATGCGACCGCACTGAAGGCACAGATTCTGGCGACTGGGCTGACCGTTTCCGAACTCGTGTCGACCGCCTGGGCGTCCGCTTCCACGTTCCGTGGGTCCGACAAGCGGGGCGGGGCCAACGGTGCCCGCATTCGGTTGGCTCCCCAGAAGTTCTGGGCGGTCAATCAGCCTGCGCAGCTGGGCAAGGTCGTCGATGCTCTCGAGGGAGTGCGTGCTTCCTTCAATGGAGCGGCGTCAGGTGGGAAGCAGGTTTCGCTGGCCGACCTCATTGTGCTGGGTGGCTGTGCTGCCATCGAGAAGGCAGCGGCGGATGCCGGACATGCCGTCAGGGTGCCCTTCACGCCGGGCCGCACCGATGCGAGCCAGGAACAGACCGATGTGGAATCGTTCTCCGTGCTGGAGCCGATTGCCGATGGATTCCGCAGCTACCTGAAGGGACGCTACACGGTGCCGACCGAATCGCTCTTCATTGACAAGGCGCAGCTGCTGACCCTGACGGCTCCGGAGATGACCGTGCTGGTTGGTGGTCTGCGGGTGCTTGGAAACAATGTGGGGGGAGCCGCGCACGGTGTCTTCACGCATCGTCCCGGTGTCCTCACGAACGACTTCTTCGTGAACCTTCTCGATATGAGCACCGAGTGGAAGCCGTCGTCGCCCGACAACGAATTCTTCGAAGGCCGCGACCGCGCGACGGGAGCCGTCAAGTGGACCGGCTCACGTGTCGACCTCGTCTTCGGATCGAATTCCCAGCTGCGTGCCTTTGCGGAAGTCTACGGCTGCGCCGATGGACAGGCGAAGTTCGTACACGACTTCGTGGCGGCATGGAACAAGGTCATGAATCTCGACCGCTTCGAGCTGGCCTGATCCGCCAGGATCACGTTGCTGCCCCGGATCCGTCACTGTGCGGGTCCGGGGTGCTTTGTTTCAGAGGGGAGCGAGCGCGAGCGTGAATTGATTCTGCGGCGATTCGTTCCGTTCGTTCCGGGTCGGAGAATAGTCGGTCACCTGAAGCGATTGGTCCGGATGGAAGGTGAGGAGGCGGAGCCAGCCGTCGCCCTCGCGGGGACGCATCTGGAAATTCACGAGCATCTGGTGCACGGAACGCTGGCGGGAATCAGGCGAAGTGAGGCGGCCGAGTCCGTCGGCGGTGACGTGCCCATTGATGGTGAAGAGGAAGTTGCCGGCTGGGCTGACGAGCTGCTGCCAGAGTTCCTCGCCGTCGGTTGCGGAGCCCGGGGCCTTGGCGAGCGCATACTGGTGCGGGTTATGCTTCTGTTTTTTGCCATGCTGTTTCCAGTCGTACCGGGAATTGTCGTGATAGGTGAAGGCATGGGTCACGAGGACGGCATGGTGGTCCTTGTGCGCGGCGGCGAGTTCGCGGGCCCATGAGACGACGGCGGGACGGGGGCCGAATTCGAGGCAGAGGACGAGGAAGCGGAATGATCCCGCGCTGAAGACATGGTAGCTGTTCTCCGCGCGGTGGGGTTCCGCGGGGAAGAATCCCCGGCAGCCCGGGCGCTGCGCAAAGAACGAGGTCGGCAGGAATTCCGAGAGCTGTGTATCCCGGGAAGTGGCATCGCCGCCGGGACCGTAGTCGTGATTGCCCGGCACGAGGCAGAGCGGGAGGTCAGGAGGCAGCGCGTTCAGAGCGGCGCGGGCCCTCTGCCATTCGAGGGCTTCGTTGTTGTTGGTGACGTCGCCGAGGTGGAAAACTGCAGCGATGCGGCGATCCTTGCGGTGCGCGGCAATCCAGCGCGTCTGGGCGAGGAAGGTCTCCGGTTTACGCGAAGCATAGTACTGCGTGTCCGGAAGAACGGCGATCGTGAAGCCGCCATCCGGGGGCGGTGGCGGAGCTCCCTTTGCAAGCACAGCATCTGCGTAGGGATCCTTCTCCGGGGCGGGCTTCTTGCGCTCGGCCGCGGCTGCGGCCATGGGCGCGAAGATCGCGGAGGCGAGCAGGGATCGGCGCGAATGCATGGCTGCGGACGTTGCGGTCAGGCAAGGATTCCCTTGATGACCCTGCAGGGGTCAACGCCCGTGAGGCGGGCATCGAGTCCCTGGAATTTCACCGAGAAGCGGGCGTGGTCGATGCCGCAGAGATGCAGCATGGTGGCATGGAGGTCGTGCATGGAAACGACATCGTGGACGGCGCGGTAACCGAGTTCGTCGGTGGCTCCCCATGTGATGCCCGGTTTGATGCCGCCCCCGGCCAGCCACATCGAAAACGCATTGATGTGGTGGTCGCGTCCCGATCCCTGGCCCATGGGAGTGCGTCCGAATTCGCCACCCCAGATCACAAGAGTGTCGTCCAGCATGCCGCGCTCCATGAGATCGCGCACAAGGGCAGCGCAGGCCTGATCGGTGTCCCGGGCTGCCTTCGGCATGGATTCCTCGATATTGCCATGATGATCCCATGCGCGGTGGTAGAGCTGGATGAAGCGGGTTCCGCGTTCCGCGAGGCGGCGGGCCAGCAGGCAGTTGCTGGCAAACGAGCCATCGCCTGGTTCCTTGACGCCGTAGGCTTCGAGGACATGGGCAGGTTCGTCGCGGAAGTCCGTCAGTTCCGGAACGCTTGTCTGCATGCGGAAGGCGAGTTCGTACTGCGCGATGCGGGTGAGCGCTTCCGGGTCGTCATGCTCCGCGGCGGCCAGCTGGTTGAGGCGGTTGATTTCCTCGACGACGAGGCGCTGGGTTGACTGGCAGACGCCATCGGGATTGCCCACGTAGTGGACGGCGTCGCCGCGCGACTGAAAGAGGATGCCCTGGTACTTGGACGGGAGGAATCCGGCACTCCACTGGCGCGCCGAGACCGGCTGCGCTCCGTTGTAGCCTTTGGCCTGCGACATGAGGACGATGAATCCCGGGAGGTTGTCCGATTCCGAACCGAGGCCGTAGAGCAGCCATGAGCCCATGCTGGGGCGCCCCTTGAGGATCGATCCGCTGTTCATGAAGGCCTGGGCGGGATCGTGATTGATCTGTTCCGTGACCATGCTGCGGATGATGCAGAGGTGATCCGCGATGCGTGCGGTATGCGGAAAGAGGTCGGAGATTTCCTGGCCGCTCTGGCCGTGTCGGCGGAATTCCGTGAATGGTCCGCGGGCCTTGAGAACCGAATTCTGCAGCTGCGCCAGCTGCTGGCCGCGGGTGAACGATTCCGGAAACGGCTGGCCGTGCAGCCGCTTCAGTTCCGGTTTCCAGTCGAAGCTTTCGAACTGGGATGGACCGCCCGCCATGCAGAGGTGGATGACACGTTTGATGCGCGGGGCAAAATGCGGAAGGGCAGCCGCGTCCGACCGCTGGCTGAGCCATTGGCAGGCGAAGGCACCGAGGCCGAGGCCGGACTGACGGAGGAACGAGCGCCGGGCGATGGAAATGGCAGGGTTCATGGCAGGGCAGGGGATCAGTACCGGGTAATGGTTTCGTGAAGATTGAGAATCACGCGGCAGAGAGAAGTCCACGCCGCCGCTTCCGTGGCCGGGCCTGTGGGAGGCGGGGCCTGCCCGATGGCGAGCAGCCTTGGTGCATCGTCCGGCTGCTCCGCCGAGGCCTTGCGGACTTTGTCGAGGAAGGCAAGCAGACCGGCTGTTTCGGCCGCGCTGGGTTGCCGGTGCAGGGCGCGCCGGAAGGCAGAGGCGATCCGTTCCGTGTCTGTGCCCGGGCTGGCGAGGAGGTTTCCGGCAAGCACGCGGGCGGCTTCCACGAAGGTGGGATCGTTGAGGAGCGTGAGGGCCTGCTGCGGCGTGTTGGAAGCCGTGCGGATGGCGATGCAGTCCTCCCGGGAAGGTGCGTCGAAATTGGCGAGCATGGGATGGAGGAAGGTGCGCTGCCAATGCGTGTAGATGCCCCGCCGGTACTGGCTGGATCCATGGTCCGCCGTGTACGTGCGGTCCGGGAACTGGAGTCCCGTGTAATAGTCTGCCGGTTGATACGGCTTAACGGGTGGCCCGCCGAACGTAAGGTCGAGCAGCCCGGCAATGGCGAGTGCATTGTCGCGCACGCATTCCGCTTCGAGGCGCCGGGCGTTCTGCGAAGCGAGCCAGCGGTTGAGCGGGTCGACCTCGCGGGTTTCGGGCCTCGGCGTCGACGACTGCCGGTAGGTATGGCTGCTCACGATTAGCTGCACCATGCGGCGCAGGTCCCAGTCCTTGCGGAATTCCGCAGCAAGCCAGTCGAGCAGTTCCGGATGCGAAGGAGCTTCGCCCTGCGCTCCAAGGTCGTCGGTCTGCGCGCTCAGGCCGGTGCCGAAGAACTGCCGCCAGAGCCGGTTCATGATCACCCGGGCCGTGAGCGGATTCTGCGGGCTTACGAGCCAGTTGGCGAGATCGAGACGGCTCAGGGGTCCCCTGGCATCGGGTACGGGAAGAAAGCCGGGCGTGGCAGCAGCCGCGACGGGACCGGATTCGTCCTGCCAATTGCCGCGGGCCAGCACGCGGATGGTAAGGGGCTGGGCTGCGCGTTCCGTTACCATGACGGGCGTGGTGCCATCGCGGGTGGCGGCGATCTGCTGGTCGAGAGCAAGCAGTGGCGCAGCGGCCGGAGCCTTCGTGATGATGAGCCAGCTGGCAACGTCGGCAGCCGGCCTCGCCATCGATGGACTGATGACCAGCGGCGAGACACTGACACGCAGGCAGGCGGCCGTGTGCGCCGGAAGAAAAACGCGCAGGGTTTCGTCTGCCGCCGACTGCAGTGGTTCCTCGAGGACCCAGATGGCCGTGTGTGGAAGTGTTTCCGCGCCGCGTTCCGAGATCCATCCCTGAGCGATCCCGGGAATTTCAAATCCATTGCTGTAGCGGGCGCGGCGGCGGTCGGCTTCCGCGGCACGCACTTTCAGCGGAATGGCCTTTCCGTTGGCGGGCACCCGGAAAAACGAGGGCTTGAGAGTCACATCGCCCCCGCGGCTGATCGATCCTCCGCGCGCCGGATCGGGCAGCAATTCGATGCGGATCGCCGTCACCACGCCCGCCGGAAGCGTCAGTTCCGTCGCGCTCGCGTTGCCGTCCGGGAAGGTGATGCGTCCGTCTGCGGCGATGGTTGGCGTTTCCCGGGGGTCCTTCGGAGAAATCACGGTGGGAACCGGCGACGTCCAGCCATCCGGATGTGACTTGAGGAATTCAGCGCCACTGGCCTGCCACGGGGCAAAGGCTTCCTGCCGCTCTGGCGGCAGAGCTGAGAAGGCTTTTTCAGCGGCTTCCCGGTACGCGGCGGCGAGCCGGTCCCGGGTTTCCCGGAGGGCGCGGCTGACGACCCTGCGTTCCGGTGGAAACGGGTGATCATTGCTCCAGCCCTTGAGGTCGGGATTCGGAGTGTAGGCGTAATCGTTGTAGACCCCCCACTGCTTCACGTCCGCAAAGAATGCCCCGAGAGCATAGAAATCCTTCTGCGTCCACGGGTCAAACTTGTGATCATGGCATTCCGCACAGCCAGTGGTCGCCCCAAGCCACGCCATGCCCACCGTGCGCACACGGTCGGCGGTGTACTTCGCGAGATATTCCTTTGGCTGGGCTCCACCCTCGCGCGTCATCATGGTCAGCCTGTTGAAACAGGTGGCGGTCCACTGGCCGTCCGTGGGCTTCGGCAGAAGATCGCCGGCCAGTTGCTCGCGGGTAAACCGGTCAAACGGCATGTTCTGCGCAAAGGCCTCAATCACCCAGTCGCGGTACGCCCACGCATTGTGATTCTGATCCCCGTGAAAACCCACCGTGTCGGCATAGCGGACCACATCAAGCCAGTGCTGTGCCATCCGTTCGCCATACTGCGGACTGGTCAGCAGCTTGGCCACGAGCACTTCGGCGTTACCGATGGCCGCGTGAGCCTGCGACGGCGGCAGACCCGTCAGATCAAGCGTCAGCCTCCGGGTCAGCGTGGCGGGCGGGGCCTCCGGCGACGGAGCAATGCCACGCGCCAGCAGGGGTTGCTGAATGAAGGCATCGATCGGATTGCGGATGACTGCCCGGGGGTCGTTCAGCGCGGGAATCTCCGGCTGTACGATCGGAGTGTAAGCCCAGTGCGCTTCGTAGGCCGCACCATCCGCAATCCATTGGCGCAGGATTTCCTTCTGCGGATCCGTGAGCGATTTGTGCGAATCCGGTGGCGGCATCAGTTCGTCCGGATCCGCATGATGCAGGCGGTCGATCAGTTCGCTTTCCTCTGGTTTACCGGGCACAATGGCGGCTTTCCCTGATTCCGCCGGCTGCAGGGCGCTTTCGCGGATGTCGAGACGGAGGCCGCCCTTGCGGTGCTTGGCGTCCGGGCCGTGGCAATGAAAGCAGTTGTCCGAGAGCAGTGGTCGGATGTCGCGGTTGTAGCGCAGCGGAGCGGCAGATGCCACCACGGGAATCAGGATGGCCGGAAGGATGTGCCTGAGCATGCAACAACCTGGCAGGCATGCGTCGGATTTCCATCGCGTCATTGCGGAGGCATCCGGATCGTGGTAGGAAAACACATGCCAGCAGGGAATCAGATCGTCAAAGTGGATGTCCGCTCCGTCGTGCCAACCAGTGGTGGGGCCGCAGTCTTCCTTGGCGGAGAAGGCAAAGTCATCGTGATCTACATCGATAATGTCGTCGGCATGGCCATCATGAGCGCCATGCGGCAGGAACCTCGCGAACGCCCGCAGACCCACGACCTCATCAACAGCATCCTCGCCGGATTCGGAGCCAAGGTCGACCGCGTCGTCATCAACGACTTCAATTCCGGAGTCTTCTACGCCCGACTCTTCGTGGTGGCCGAAAATGAACTGTACGAACGCAAGATTCTCGAGATCGATGCCCGTCCGAGCGATTCGCTGGCCCTCGCCCTGGCGCACCATGCCCCGGTCTATGTGGTGCGTTCCGTCTGGGACGGGGCCGAAGACGTCACCGCCCTGCTCGCCAGCATGGAGGCCGCCGAAGGTGCGGGCGGACCGGCCGGTCAAGGCGGCGATGACTGAGCCCGGTGGGAGACTTCTGGTTGCAAAAGCAGGGTCGCACCGTGACGTGGCATGACTATGTCCGATTCACCGAAACTCAAGCTCGGGCTGCCGAGCGGCAGTCTGCAGGAACCTACCCTGGCGCTGCTGGAACGCGCCGGATACTCGATCCAGGGTGCCGCGCGCAGTTACCGTCCGACCGTGGACGATCCGGAAATCGAGATCCGTCTGCTGCGGGCTCAGGAGATCGGACGCTATGTGGACCACGGATTTCTGGACGCCGGCATCACCGGGCGCGACTGGGTCATCGAGAATGGGGCGGATGTGGAATACATCTGCGAACTGCCGTATTCCCGCGCGACGCTGCGCCCAACGCGCTGGGTTCTCGTGGTTCCCGAAGACTCTCCGGTGAAATCCGTGCACGACCTCGCTGGCAAACGCATCGCCACCGAAGCGGTCGGGCTCACCCATCATTATCTTCGCTCCAAGGGAGTCGAGGCAGAAGTGGAATTCTCATGGGGAGCCACGGAAGTGAAGGTGCCGGAACTCGTCGACGCCATCGTCGACATCACGGAAACCGGTTCGTCGCTCCGGGCCAACAAACTGCGCATCGTCGATACCCTCCTGGAAAGCTATCCGCAGCTCATCGCGAGCCGCCCGGCCGCGGCGGATCCATGGAAGCGCGCCAAAATCGACCGGATCGCCCTCCTCATCAAGGGTGCCCTCAATGCCCGCGGCAAGGTCGGCCTCAAGATGAATCTCCCCAAGGACCGCCTGAACGACCTCGTCAATGGGCTGCCGAGCCTGCGCCGTCCGACCATTGCCCACCTCACCGATCCCGACTGGCTGAGCGTGGAAACGGTCATCGACGAATCCGTGGTCCGCGAAATCATTCCGCAGCTCAAGGCGCTCGGAGCCGAAGGCATCATCGAGTACCCGCTCAATAAACTGGTGCACTGAACGGAGCCTCTTCTGCCGTTTCTGTGCTACTGACAGGCGGGGAAAAGCTACCGCTTGCCGGTTCCGTCGCGTAATCTTGGCACAGTTGCATGAACGGCGAACTCTCCGAACTGGCCATCCACACGATCACCACGAAACCGTGGTCGCTGCGCGCATGCGTGGACGCCTACGCCGCCGCAGGGGTGCGCGGTGTCACTCTGTGGCGCTATCACTTTGCTGAAACGAATCCAGCGGAGGCCGGCCGCATGATCCGGGACGCTGGGATGCAGTGCAGCGGACTCGCCCGCGCAGGGTTCTTCCCCGCCGCCACCGCCGGGGCCCGCAGGCTTGCCATCGAGGATAACCTCCGGGCCATCGACGAAGCCGCCGCCTGCGGGGCTCCCGTGCTGGTCCTCGTCTGCGGATCCCTGCCCGGTCAGCCATTGAGCGAAAGCCGCAGGCAGATCGCCGAAGGCATCGCCGCCTGCCTCGGACACGCCAGCGCTGCCGGAGTGAATCTCGCCATCGAACCCCTCCACCCCATGTACGCCGGCGACCGCAGCGCCATCGTCACCATGCGCCAGGCCAATGACGTATGCGACCTGCTCGGTTCCCCCGCCGGCCTCGGCATCGCCGTCGATGTCTACCACGTCTGGTGGGACCCCGACCTGCCGGAGGAGATCGCCCGCGCCGGATCCGCCGGACGCCTCTTCGCCTACCACGTCTGCGACTGGCGGATTCCCACCGAAGACCTCCTCAACGACCGCGGTCTCATGGGCGAAGGCTGCATCGATCTGCGCAGCATCCGCACCATGATGGAACACGCCGGATTCCATGGCTTCAGCGAAGTCGAGATCTTCTCGGACCGTCGCTGGAAGGAACCGCAGCAACAATGGCTCGATTCCGTCGTCACCGCATGGCGTCAGCATTGCAGCCCGCACCTCATTCCGTAACCGTTTACTCCCACCAATCCCAACATATCATCATCATGCGCAGCATCGGCATTATCCTCAATGGCGTCACCGGACGCATGGGCACGAATCAGCACCTTGTGCGGTCGATTGCGGGCATCATCCGCGACGGTGGCCTGCGGGTGGGCGATGAAGTCGTCATGCCGAAGGTTGTCCTGACGGGCCGGAGCGAGGAGAAACTGCGGGCCTGCGCGGAGAAAGCCGGGGTGCCGGTGGAGATGACGACGGATGTGGCCGCTGCCCTCGCACGTCCGGATATGGAGATTTTCTTCGATGCGAGCGGCACGCAGTACCGCGGGAAGTTCGTGGACATGGCCGCGGCCGCCGGGAAGGCCATCTACTGCGAGAAACCAACTGCCACGAATCTGGCCGAAGCGATGCGCCTCGCGGAGGTCGCCGAGGCGGCCGGTGTGAAGAACGGAGTGGTGGCGGACAAGCTGTGGCTGCCGGGAATCGTGAAGTTCCGCAAGCTGCGTGACTCCGGATTTTTCGGCCGCATCCTCAGTGTCCGCGGGGAATTCGGCTACTGGGTCTTCACGGGCGAGGATCCCGAGCAACCGGCGCAGCGGCCTTCGTGGAATTACCGCGCCTCCGACGGCGGCGGCATCATGATCGACATGTTCTGCCACTGGCGCTATCTGCTCGACGACCTCTTCGGCGGCGTGAAGCGCCTCAGCGCGGTCGGAGCCATTCACATTCCCGAGCGGATCGGGGAAGATGGCCAACCCTACCACTGCACCGCCGACGACGCCGCCATGGGAACGTTCGAACTGGAAGACGGCGTGCTCTGCCAGCTCAATAGTTCATGGTGTGTGCGCGTCCGCCGCGACGACCTCGTCACGTTCCAGGTCGATGGCACGGAAGGCAGTGCGGTCTTCGGCCTGCGGCGTTGCTTCACGCAGACCCGGCAGGAAACGCCCCGACCCGTCTGGAACCCGGACATGCCGCAGCCCATCGACTTCTTCGCTGGCTGGCAGGAAGTGCCCGATGATGCCGCGGGCTACGGCAATGCCTTCCGGCAGCAATGGGAATTGTTCCTCCGCCATGTCGTCGCCGGCGAGCCGTTCCGCTGGACTCTGCGCGAAGCCGCCAAAGGCGTGCAGCTCGCCGAACTCGGCATGCGTTCGTGGCAGGAACGCCGCTGGCTCGATGTCGGGCCGCTGCCCTGACAGAAACCCCGCGCGACCGCCGGCACCATTCCCAGGGACAGCAGGAACTCAGTCGGGAAGCAGCGACGACGCCTGCAGCAGCACGTCGGGAAACGGCACCTGCGCGAGATGCCCGAAATATCCGTGCCGCTGCAGCCGCTCACGGCTGGTGGCCGGACTGCTGATCCCACAGAGAAAGCGCGCCAGTTGCCGGGCCGTCCGCAGGGCAGCGCGACGTTCGGCGATGAGCGACTGCATCACTGCAACGTCTTCCGACGTGATTTCCACCGCAGCGGAAACCGGTAGTGCTGCCGCCGCCCCGCGGCCGCCCAGACAGTTGCCGCAGTGACCGCAGTCCGCTGCCATGGCTTCACCAAACCTCGCCAGCAATGACCGCGTCAGGCAGCCTGATTCTCCGGCCCACGCAATCACCGCATCCAGCTGCGCCAGCTCGTGCGCTTCGCGCCGCCGGAACACTTCGGCTATCTCCGCCGCGGTCTCCATGACCGGCCGCGGCGATGCCTTGACACGGTAGCGCAGGCGGCGGTGGGAGAACTGCACGATGGCTTCGTCGTCCTGCTGCAGCAAGGCTAGGAAAGCGCGGACTTCGCCAACCGTGAGCCCGGTGGCCGCCGCCGCCGCCGGAAGATCAATCGTCAGCCAGAGCCGTCCCGCTTCCGCACAACCGAGGATGGCCTCAATCCGATCCCGCTCGAGCGGTTCCCGCCCAGCCATCACCTGATGCCGCGGCCGCAGAAAGCGCACCCGGCAGCGACTCTGAAACGAACCCGCCGGACTGATGCGTCCCGCCCCTTCCAGACACGCCAGAATCGTCTCCGTCACCTGCTGTCGCGTATCGGTGGCCTGCGACAGATCGTAGAGTGAAATCTCGCATGCCTCGCCCTGCCGCAGAATGGCGTTCACCGCCGCCCCGATGGCCTGCGGCCCCGGCGTGTCGCCACAGATGAAGTTGCGGAGCACCGTCAGATCGTCACCGCAGGCCAGCAGTTCACAATGCGCCGACCCGCCATCGCGCCCGGCCCGCCCCGTTTCCTGCAGAAGATTCTCGGGCGATTTGGGAAGGTTGTAATGAATGACCGAGCGGATGTCGGCTTTGTCGACCCCCATCCCGAAGGCAATCGTGGCCACCATGATGCGGCTCCCGCCGGTCATGAACGAATCCTGGGCTTCAGCCCGCTGCTCGGCAGGAAGCCCGGCATGATACGCCCGCGCCGGCAATCCCGACCGCTGCAGAAACGTGGCGACTTCCTCCGCCGTCTCCTGCCGCGTCACATAGACAATGGCGGGCAGACGACCCGGTTCCCCGAGCACACCCAGCAATCTCTCCTTCCGCCCAGCCGCAGTTACCGGAGTCACATGAAAGTGCAGATTCGCCCGGTGAAAGCTGGTCTGAATCCAGTGCTCCGGAGCAATCGCAAAGGCCGTGCAGATATCGCGCGCCACCTCGGGCGTGGCCGTCGCCGTGAGGCAGAGCACCGGACGGATGCCCAGTTCCCGAGCCGTGCCCGCCAGCCTCAGATAATCCGGCCGGAAGTTGTGTCCCCATTGCGAAATGCAGTGCGCTTCATCAACCGCCAGCATGGCAATGCGCAGCGACGCCAGCATTCCCATGAACCGCTCCGACGCAAACCGCTCCGGTGCCACATACAGAAGCCGCAGCCCGCCCTCCGCCAGCCGCTGCTCAACCAATGCCACCTCGGCAGGCGTCAGACTCGAATCAAGCCGCGCCGCTCCGATGCCCCGCGCCACCAGCGCTTCCACCTGGTCCTTCATGAGCGCAATCAGCGGCGAAACCACAATGGTCAGGCCGTCGCGCAGCAGGGCAGGGAGCTGATAGCAAAGCGACTTGCCGGCTCCAGTCGGAAACAGCGCCAGCGTGCTGTGCCCAGCCAGCAGCGCCCGCACCACCGCTTCCTGCCGTCCCCGGAACGAGGCATGGCCAAAGTATTGTCGCAGGGCGTCTTCCGGATTCATGAAGCGACCCGACCCTGCCGCGCTCTCCGGCCGTTGCAAGACGCACCATGGCAGCTACGTCGTCACCGTGATGACACGCATTCTGATCGCATTGCTCGCCGCCAGTCCAGTCATGGCCATCGAGGCCGTGACCATGGAAGCCTTGACCGGCGGCCGTCCATGGAAGCTCGCATGGCTTGCCGGAAACGGCGATCAGCTCATGGCTCTCGACCCCGCCGGTGAACCAAGGGAATTATTGAGCGGCCGCGGCCGCCTCGCCAAACCTCTCATCGCCGCAGACGGTTCGTCCGTCATCGTCACCCGCCTCGCAGTCACGGAGCAGACCGATGGCAATTCCCTCGATCCCGAAATCCTCTCGATCCCATGGACCGGAGGAACAGCCCGCAGCCTCGGCAGCGGCATGGCCATCGCCATCTGGCCCGGCACCACCCCGGATTCCCCGTTCGTCTACGCCTTCGCCGCCCTCAGCTCAACCAAACGGGGCACCCTCACCGGCGAAACTATCGTGCGCTTCCACCCCGCCAAACCCGAAGAACGCGAAATCGTCTGGTCGGAACGCTCGGCCTCTCCAGACAATTTTCAGCTGTCGCGCGACGGCCGCCGCGCCTGCGGTTTGTTTCCATGGCCACAAGCCGGACTGGCAGACCTGAACTCCCAGACATGGACGGGCGTAGGCCACGGCGCATGGCCAACGCTCGCCCCAGATAACAGCTATGCCCTGCTCCTCCTCGACGGATCACGCAAACAACTGCGATGCTACGTCCCGCTGGTCGATCCCGGCTGGAAACTGAATCTCGCAGAAGTGCCGACTCTCTCCGGCGGCGGCATCAATCACCTGCGCTGGTCGAACGACGCCACCATCATCACCTTCACCGGACCATGGGACGACGAAGGCAAGGGCGACGCCCGCATCCAGGCGGTCCGCCTCCGCCCGGATCTGAAATCGCTCGAGGCCGTCCACGTGGCCGCCGTCACAGCCGGAAATCCAGATTCGCCCGACCTCTGGATAAGCGGAACGGCCACCTCACTCACGTCGCTCCCGCAGACCCCGCAGCCGGAGGAGAAACCGGCATCGGCCGCAGCCGCATGGCCGACACCCCGCGAGGGCCTGACCTTTGCATGGGACCGCCGCGGCAGCCCGCACGATCCCGCTCTCAAGGGCATGGCTTTCTACGGCCCCGGCGGTGCCGTCAACGTCTCGGCGGGCCTCGCGGATTTTCCAGCCGCAGCCACGGCCCCGGTTTTCGAGGCAGTCCAGAAATCAGGGTCGTGGTCCCTCGAATGCCTCGTCACGGAACGACGGTCCATTCCCCCGCTCAGTGTCCGTCTCCTCTCGCTCCGCAATGAAGACGGCAGCGACGCCGCCGCCCTCTACCGGGTCGATGGCAAACTCGTCCTCCGTACCCTCACCGGCGGCCGCAATGGATCGCCCGCCACCCAGGAACGCTTCATCCTCACTTCCATGTTCATCGAGGACGACCGCCCGTTCTCCCTCGTCATCACCAGCCGGAATAAACGCATCGCCTGCTACGTCGATGGCCAGCTCATGCGCGAATTCACCACGGACGCAGCCGGCTGCGATGCATGGAAAGCCGGTCGCTTCCACCTCGGCGACAACCAACCCTACGGCAGTCCATGGAGCGGCAGCATGGAACGCGTCGCCTTCTATTCCCGCGAACTCGGCAAGGAAGAAGTCGAGGAAGCATGGCAGCAGACGTCCGCCCAGCTCGCCAGCCGCACCCGCCCAACACGCAACCTCGTGAAGGCAAAACTCCTCGAATGGCCAGACCTCCCGGACGCGGCCCAACTCGCAGCAGCACCAGCATGGCTCCAGGCCACCGTCTGGGAAGTCGAACAGGTCTACACAGGTGCCATGACCGACAAACGCATCACCCGCCTCCACTGGGCCGTGCTCGATGGCAAACCTGTCCCGCGGCCAGACATCAAGGTCGGCCAAAGCATGGAATTCTCACTCGAACCAGCCTCGGACCACCCGGAAACCGGGGAGGCGCGCTTGCATAATGCAGTCTCGCCCGGAGACTTGCCAGTGTGGATCGATGCCACCGTGCCCGGTCGCCACAAACCCCCGTTTCCAGCCCCCTGATTTCCCGCCGCCATGACCCGTCCGCTCTTTCTTGCTTCGCTGCTCGCCTGCGCCGTGCCCCGTCCCGCGATGGCGGATGACTTCCCCGCGCAATGCGCTGCCCTCGCCGGGAAATCGGACGATTTCGCTCTCAAGGGCGCGGAAAGTCCGTGGCTTTTCCTCACTGCGGAACTGGCGCATCTCGGGAAGGACGAGTTCTGGAAGTCGCCGGTCCCGGCAGCCAATTCGATGCTCTCCTTCCAGAAGCAACTCGCAGAAAAAGGTGTCCAGATCCTCGTGGTGCCAGTCCCCGCCAAGGCTGCCATCTATCCGGAAAAACTGATGGCTGGCACCAGTGACGTCCGCCCGCTCGCTCCGTTCCTCGCACAACTCACAGAGGCCGGACTGAAGACGGTCGACCTCGACGCCGCCTTCCGCACCGCCAAGCCCCAATCGAAGGATCCGCTCTACTGCGCGACCGATGCCCACTGGTCCCCGGCAGGCATCGCCATGGCCGCCGACGCAATCACCAGCGCCATCAAATCCGACCCCGCCCTCGCCCCCCTGCTCAAGGGCAAAGGCCCAGCCGACACCACCGGCCAGCTCAAGATCAAAGGCGACCTCACAGCCGCCGCATCACTCAAGACAACCCCAGCCGAATCCCTCCCCGTAACGTGGCCGCTGGGCACCGCCGGAAAGGGATCGAAAGCAGACCCTGCCGCTCCCATCCTGCTGCTCGGCGACAGCCATACCATGGTCTTCACCGATGGCGAAGACCTCGGCATGCACTGCGAAGGTGCCGGCCTCCGCGAACACCTCGAAGCCCGCCTCGGCGCAAACCTCGCCCAGATTTCCAACCAGAATTCCGGCGGCGATGGCGCACGTCGTCTCCTGCGCCAGCGCGAATTGTCCAACCCGGACTACTGGAAGGACCGCAAACTCGTCATCTGGGTCTTCTCGGAACGCGAGTTCACCGCCGGTAAATGGCGCTGACCACCCGCCCTCCGCTCATGCGTCGCCCCACACGGCTTGCCTTCCCCGGCCGCCGCGAATCGGTGCATCCATGAAATGTCTGTCGCTTCTGCTCTTCGCAGCCGCCACCTCGCTGCTGCACGCCGCCGACCAGCCCAACGTCATCATCATCTACGCCGATGACCTCGGCTGGGGCGACCTCGGCTGCTACGGCGCACCAGCCGTACGGACGCCGCACCTCGACCGCATGGCCGCCGAAGGCATGCGCTTCACCGACTTCTATTCCGCGGCCGAAGTCTGCACACCCAGCCGCGCTGCCCTCCTCACCGCCCGCTACCCCATCCGCAGCGGCATGTGCCACGCCCAGTTCCGCGTCCTGCGCGCCAATGCCCGCGGCGGCCTGCCGAAGGAGGAAATCACCCTGGCCGAACTCCTGCGCGGCTCCGGCTACGCCACAGGCATGATCGGTAAATGGCACCTCGGCCACCGCCCGGAACACCTGCCCACCCAGCACGGATTCGACGAATACTTCGGCCTTCCTTTCTCCAACGACATGATGCCGTCCCCCGATGCTCCCAAGGGACGCGACAAGTTCTTCACGGAACAGAACGAATACTGGAAGACTCCTCTCATCCGCGGCACCTCCACTGTGGAGGAACATCCCGACCAACGCCAGCTCACCCGCCGCTACACCGAGGAAGCCCAACAGTTCATCCGCACCAGAAAGGACCGACCCTTCCTGCTCTACCTCGCCCACACCTTCCCCCACGTCCCCCTCTTTGCCTCGGAACCCTTCCGCGGGAAAAGCCCAGCCGGTCTCTACGGCGATGTCGTCGAGGAACTCGACTGGAGCGTCGGTCAGATTCTCGCCACCGTCAGAACGGAAGGACTGGAACGCCGCACCTTCGTCTTCTTCAGCAGCGACAACGGACCATGGAAGGTCTTCCGCTCGCACGGCGGCAGCGCCGGCCCCCTCCACGAAGGCAAAGGCTCCACATGGGAAGGCGGCATGCGCGTCCCGGGCATCGCATGGTGGCCCAGCCGCATCCCCGCCGGATCCATCCAGCGCGAACCCGCTTCGACCATGGACCTGCTGCCCACCTGCGCCAAACTGGCGGGCACCCCTCTCCCGGACGTCCCCCTCGACGGACGCGATCTCGCCCCGCTTCTCTTCGGCAACGGCACCAGACCCGCCGAGGTCTTCCTGTATTACCGCGGCCCAGACCTCTACGCGGCCCGACTCGGTCCGTGGAAGGCTCACTTCATCACCCGCAGCAGCTACGGACCAGATGCCCCCGTGCCCCACAACCCCCCACTCCTCTTCCACCTCGGCGAAGACCCCGGTGAACAATGGAACCTCGCCAACGAAAAACCGGACGTCCTCCGCCAGATCCGCGATGCCGTCGACGCAGAACTCAGCAGAATCGTCCCGGGTCCCACACAGCTCGCGGAAACTGAATGACATCCCCCACCCGCAAGTAAGGCCTTGCTAGCCGGCTAACTGCTGCGCTAGCCTCAACCCCATGCGTGTTTTCATCCTCTCACTGACTCTGTGCGGCGGTGCCTGTGCGCTGGCCGACTGGCCCCAGTTCCGCGGACCGGACGGCGCCGGAATCTCCACAGCTCCCCTCGTCGACTCATGGAGCGATACCACCAACGTCCTCTGGAAAAAGGAATTGCCAGGCAGCGGTTCCTCCAGCCCGGTGATCGCCGCAGGCAGGATCTTTCTCACCACGGCCAACGGAGATGCCGATGGCCCGGACCGCCACGTGCTCTGCTTCGACGCCGCCACCGGCACCCTCCTCTGGGACCGTCCCGTGAAATCCGCCCTCCCGGAACAGAAGAAAATCCGCGAAGACCACGGCTACGCTTCCGCCACTCCCGTGGCCACCTCCAAACGCCTCTTCGTCTTCTTCGGAAAGTCAGGCGTCTTCTGCTTCGATCACGGAGGCCGCGAAATCTGGAACACCAAAGTCGGAGCCGGACTCCATGGCTGGGGATCCGCAGCCTCGCTTTCTCTTCACGGATCCGCCGTCTACGTGAACGCCAGTGTCGAAAGCGAATCACTCGTCGCCCTCGATCAGGAAACCGGCAAGGAACTCTGGAAGGTCAAAGGCATCCAGGAATCATGGCACGCCCCAGTCATCACCACCGGTCCCTCCGGTCCCGAAGTCATCATGGCCATGGCCGGTGAAGTGAAATCCTTTTCCGCAGACGCCGGCACCCCACTCTGGCAATGCAAATCAGGCATCGGTTGGTACATGTGCCCGCAGCCACTGGTCAAGGATGGCACCGTCTACGCCGTCGGGGGCCGCAGCGGCACCGGCGGCCTCGCCATCAAACTCGGCGGCTCCGGCAATGTGACCGAATCCCATCGGCTCTGGACTCTCCGCAAAGGCACTAACGTCCCCAGCCCCCTCATCCACGGCGACCACCTCTACTTCGCTCACGAAAACCTCGGGATCGCTCACTGCGTCGACCTCAAAACCGGCGATTTCGTCTACTCCGAAAAAATGGAGCCAGACCCCGGACAGATCTATGCCTCTCCCATCCTCGCCGATGGCAAAATCTATTACCTCGGCCGCGGCGGACAAACCGTCGTGATCAAGGCAGCCCCGGAATTCAAAGTCCTCTCCAGCGCAAAACTCGAAAACGGCCGCGGCAACTTCAACGCCACCCCCGCCGTCGACGGAAACCGCCTCGTCATCCGATCCGGCAAATTCCTCTACTGCATCGGCCAGAAATAACTCCGGGAATCGGCACTCCCCGACCCGCCAAGCCGATCCAGACTCCACCCGGCTGCAGGAAAGTCTGCCTAACTGCCGGCGGCCCACCACCTCGCAGAAAAGGTCTGTCCAATTGTCGGCCCCTCGCACAGAAGGTCTGTCCAACTGTCGGAATCAGTCCATTCATCCGCCGGGATTCATCGTTTTCGTTGTGGGTTTATGAGACAGAAGGTCTGTCCATCTAGCGGCGGCCGTCCAACTGTCGGTGGCCCCCACCTCGCAGTGCCTGCCAAAAGGTCTGTCCATCTGTCGGCCTTTCACACCTCGCAGTGCCTGCCAAAGAGACAGAAGGTCTGTCCATCTGTAGGCCCAAAGAGACAGAAGGTCTGTCCATCTGTAGGCCCCCTCGCACAGAAGGTCTGTCCATCTGTCGTGCCAAAAGGTCTGTCCAACTGTCGGTGGCCCCCACCTCGCAGTGCCTGCCAAAAGGTCTGTCCATCTGTAGGCTCCCTCGCACAGAAGGTCTGTCCAACTGTCGGCCTTTTCAAAAGAAGAGTGCCTGCCAAAAGGTCTGTCCATCTGTAGGCTCATCTAGCGGCGGCCGTCCAACTGTCGGTGGCCCCCACCTCGCAGTGCCTGCCAAAAGGTCTGTCCATCTGTAGGCTCCCAGAAGGTCTGTCCAACTGTCGGCCTTTTCAAAAGAAGAGTGCCTGCCAAAAGGTCTGTCCATCTGTCGGAGTGCCTGTCGGTGGCCCCCACCTCGCAGAAGAGGTCTGTCCAACTGTCGGCCTTTTCAAAAGAAGAGGGCGCGCCCCCCGTTGATGGGAGGCGCGCCCCTTGAGTTTACCGGTGTCGGCTGGTTGCTGGATTAGCGGACGCGCCAGAAGCGGCGCCCGGTAGCCGAACTTAGCGGCACGCGGTACGGGCTGGTGGCACCGGGGACGTCCGTCCAGCCATCAAGTCCGGCGGCCGATCCCGTGGTCGTCTGCAGAATACCCTGGAAGGTAACGACGATGTCGCTGCCTTCGACTGCGATGGACAGCCCGGGGAGGCTCTCCGGCGTGGTCGACAGCGCGATTTCGTCGACTTCCTGAATGGCATTGAGACCACCCGTGCGGGCACCCCAGCCGAAGGTTGCACCAGCCAGGGGAGTGAAGCCCGGGATTGGAGCCTTCCAGTAGGCAATGGTGTTGCCGACGACCACATCGAGCGTACCTTCCGGATTCACGCGGATGAACACGTCGGTGTACTGCGAACCGGTTTCGAGGACGCTGCGGGGGACGCGGATGTTCCCCATGGAAACGCCAGCCCAGCGGGCCTCAATGGCCGGAGCCTCGCCCGCCTCATTGTCCGGATTGCCGTCTTCATTGTCGTAGATATCGAACGAAACGACGAGACCGCCGCCCGATCCATCCTCGCCGAATGGCTGATCGATCGCTTCCGGGGACCACACGAAGCTCGTTCCGTCGGCCGGAGGGTTCGTGCCGTCACCGATCCGCAGGCGGAAACGGGTTGCGAAGCCGAGTACGCGGACGCCCGAGTTCTGATCGGCGAGCGTGAAGCTGCCCGTCAGTCCGTTGGCCGCCGGGGTCAGTTGCACCATTCCGGTGTCGGCCACGCCACCCGTCGGGAAGACTACTGCCGATCCCAGCAACGCACCTCCAGCCGGAATCTGTCCGTCATTGAAGTCAATGATCCGGTTCCATGCGGTCGGATAGTCGGGCTCGATCACGGTGACCACGGCTTCGCTGGAGGTGAGCGTATTGCTCGGGGCCGTGCAGACGCAGCGGTAGGTCGTGCCGGACATGGCTGTGGTCAGCAGCGGCGTTGTGTAGCTGGACGTGGTGGCTCCTGGAATGTTGCTGAAGGTTCCGGCTCCTGGAGCGCGCGACTGCCATTGGAAGACCGTGCGGCCCGGGTCATTGACACCGACGGTCAGTGTGGTGGTCAGTCCGGCGCGCAGACGGACCGACTGCGGCTGCTGGGTGATCGCGATGGGGCCCGTGTACGGCTTAGTGCTGATGGCGATGTCGTCGTAGCGGTGTTCCTCATTGAGGCCGCCGGTGCGGGCGGCGACGGCGAATCGGCCATTGGCAAGGCCCTGGAAGCCCGGCAGCACGAGATCGCGGATGATCACGGTGCCATCATGCACCACGGTCAGCGTTGCTCCTGTACCGGAAACATCCTGGCGGAGCCGGATCACGGTTTCTTCAAAGACACCGAAGTCCGACTGCAGCAGGGCCAGCGGAACCGGCACCTTGATGAGTTGCGTGCCGCGCCAGTTGACAAGTACACCTACTCCGCTGCCGCCATAGGTGATGAAACCGACGCGCAGGTCATCGCCGATCCCGCTTTCGAGTCCACCGTAGGCCTGGACCGGATTGATGTTGTCGCTCCAGCTGAAGGACCATCCGTCGGCCGGATTTCCACCGACGATCTGCGTGTTGATGGCGGCCGTGAATTCTCCGATGGCCACGCCGGGCTTGAAGTCGTCGATCACGAGCGTTCCGAACTGGCTGTTCACTGCTTCGGTCAGCAGCAGACTGCCGGAAGCACCGGTGCCGCCGTCCGGAAGAACGATGGCATTGCCGCTGAGAGTCTGCACCGCAGCCGGGAAGGCTCCCGTGTTGGTCACGGTGAATCCATCATTGAAGGTGTCGTTGATATCCGGGGCCGTGGGGCGGGCCACATCGACGACGGTGAGCGTGGCGGCATTCGAGAAGACACTGCTCGGGCTGGTCGTGCGGTACACCCGGCAGCGGTACTGCGAGGCATTGTCCGCAGCCACCAGCAGCGGCGTGGTGTAAGTGGCCGAGGTCGCGCCAGGAATGTCGCTGAAATCCGCAGCGCCCGCACCCTTCCATTGCCATTGATAGAGCGCATTGGTCGGATCGTTCGAGGTAACAGCGAACGTGGCGGTCCGGTTCACCACCGCGAGGGTGTCCTGCGGCTGGGCAATCACCGCAATCGGTCCGGCATAAAGCGTGGAACGGATTTCCACTTCGTCGATGGCATGGCGCTGATTGAGGCCGCCGGTCCGCGCGGAGAAGCCGTAACGGGCCTGCGAGAAGGCGGTCCAGTTGGGCACCTGCAGCTGGTACACGAGCACAATGCCATTGAACATGACATCGATTTTGCCCGTGCTGGAGAGGCGCAGGAAGACGTCCTGGAATTCGCCCTGGGTATTCAGGAACTCGAGCGGCACGGCGATGCCACCGACCCGGTTGCGCAGCCAGAACACATCGATGGCGGGCGCTTCACCCACTCCATTGAAGGGATTGCCATCCGTGCTGTCATACACATCAAAGGTCACCGAAAGCCCATTGCCCACCGGTTCTTCAGCCACCGGGAAGCCCGCATCCGGAAGGTCCGGAGCCCAGTGGAATCCAAAGCCGTCAGCCGGTGGCAACGTGCCATTCGACATGTTGAGCTTGAAGAAGACTTCAATGCTCTCCACGGGCTGCCCGCCATTCAGATCGTTCACGGTCCACGTGCCTGCGACGCCATTGACCGCATCGGTCAGATTCATGCATCCAGTGCCCGCAAAGCCGTCGCTGGCCAGCGCCACGGCGCTGCCGAACGCACCAGATCCCGCCGGAACCACGCCTTCATTGAAATTGAAGGCAGCCGTCGGTGCCCCGCGGTCGAGACTCACCACTTCCACGGTCGCCGGATTGGAAACGATGATGCCTTCCGGACTGCTCAGCGTCACCCGGTACTGGGTGCCGGATTCCGCCACCGTCAGGTTCGGCGTCACATAGGCCGGAGCAGGATCGCCCACCGGCGCAAAGGTGGCGTCGGCGGGACGCTTGCGTTCCCATTGGTAGCTGATGCCCGCGGCTCCGTTGTCGAGCACATTGAAGCGCGCCGGATATCCAGCCGCCACCCGCAGGGAAATCGGCTGACGCGTGATGAAGGGAGCGAGCGCTCCCGTGGTCGAGTTGATCTCGATGTCGTCGACGAACTGATTCGTGTTGAGCCCGCCGGTGCGCGCTCCCCAGCCATAGCGCGCTCCGGAGATCGGTTGATAGCCGATCGGCAGCGCGGTGTGAATCGCCGTCCCGTTGTAGGAAAGGTCGAGCGTCCCATTGTTGTTGATGCGCACGAGCACGTCCGCAAAGGTGTTCGTCACCAGCGAAGCGAGCGTCACCCGCGTGCGCGCAATCAGCGCGTTGTTCCAGTAGACATTGAAGGCCGGGGCTTCCCCTCCGTCATTGTTCGGATTCCCATCGGTATTGTCGTAGATATCAAAGCCAATCCGCAGTCCGGAACCGGATCCCGCTTCGCCAAACGACGTCCCGATGTCATTGCCGACACAGAAACTGCAGCCGTCGGCCGGCACCGCCGAGCCACCCCCCAGCCGCAGCTTGAAGCGCGCCGTGAAGCCATTCACCGGATTCCCGCCGTCAAGGTCGTCCAGCAGGAAGGTGCCCTGCAGGCCATTCGCGTTCTTCGTGAGCTTGAGGCAGCCTGAATTGCTCACGCCGCCATTCAGCTCGATCACACCGGAAGACGTGCCATTGCCGAAGATCTGCGTTCCCGCAGGCAAGGCTCCATCATCGAAATTGGCGGAGAAGCCTCCGCCGAGCGCAGGCCCGGCGCCTGCCGCAACCGCTGCCGCGGTCAATACTGCCCTGATTCGGTTCGTCATGGGATTTTGATTTGGTTGGGGGGGAGGGGAACCACAGCGGGTCCCCACTCGGGAAAAAGATTATTCCCCGAACCTGTATTTCTGCCAGATCGCCCGGCCGCGTGGCAAGCTACGGACACGCGGAAATACGGGAAATCATTGGAAAACAATGGAATCAGCCGGATCACCGTTTCCCGCGGCGGCGCTCCCGGGCGCCTGATCCCCCTTTTCCGCACCCGGTTCCGCAGATCCTGGCCAAAGTGCGGCGCTTCTTGCCGGCTTGAAACGCCGCCGTCCCGCTTCCCGTTTGCATGACTGCCGGGCCAACCGATACACCTCCCGGAAAATCATCCCTATGGACCTGACCAAAACAGCATACGGCACATGGAGCGGAGGCCGCTTCATGCACTTCGGCGAGCAACTCGACGACCGGCGCTTCGCGGACGTCATCCGCCTCGCCTACCAGCAGGGCATCCGCACTTTCGTCACCGCCGATGTCTATGGCGTGGGCCGCGCGGACGAAATGCTCGGCGAAGCCCTCTCCGGCATCGACCGCTCGACTTACTGCCTCGTGGGCACCGTGGGACACGATATCTACAATGGAATCCGCGAGGGATCGAAGGGCTACCCCCGCTTCACGGAACCCTCGCTGCGCGGTCCCGAAGGCTATGCAGACTACCTGCGCATGGCCACGGAAAAGTCCCTCGAACGCTGCCGCACGGACCATTTCGACCTCGTCATGCTCCACAATCCCGACGAACGTGGCTACACCCACGAAGCAGTCTGGAAAGGCATGGCCTCCCTCAAGGATGCCGGCCTCACGAAAATGCTGGGCGTCGCTCCCGGCCCCGCCAACGGCTTCGCCTACGACCTCATCCACTGCTTCGAACGCTACTGCGAACTGATCGACTGGGCCATGCTCATCCTCAATCCGCTGGAACCATGGCCAGGCGGTCTCGTCCTCCCCGCCGCCGAGGAATATGGCGTGAAGGTGCTCGCCCGCGTCGTCGATTACGGCGGTCTCTTCCACGGCGATGTCCGCCCCGGCCACGTCTTCCGCCCTGGCGACCACCGCACCTACCGCCCCGCAGGCTGGGTCGAAGAAGGCTGCGCCAGAATCGATCAGATGCGCCCCATCGCCGAAAAGCACAGACTTTCCACGCTCCAACTCGCCAGCCTCTGGAACCTCGCCCAGCCAGCCGTCGCCAGCCTCGTCCCCACGTTCATCCAGGAAGCCGGCGAAAACGCCCGCCCCATCGAGGACAAAATCCGAGACTTCGCCGCCCTCCCCGACTCCGCGCCATTCACCGCGGAGGAAATCGAAACCATCCGACGCATCGGCGACAACACGGGCTGCATGGCACTCAAGGGAGCCAGCCGACGCCACGAAACGAGCGAACGCCCGGACGAATGGGCCATGCGCCCGGAACTCGAGGCCATCGGAGCCAAATGGGGCCTCGCCTCGATTCCCTGAAGCACATCCCTTCCCGCAGACCCACCGTCCCACCTCCCGCGGGCACGGCCACCACCCCCCGCCGTGCTCGGGCTGCCGAATCGTGCTTGCACGGGAGGACTCCGCATTCAGTAATAGCGGACATGAATGGCCTGACGCCCCTGCGACTTACCAGGCTCTCCGCCTGATTCCCGTCTGCTCCGCTCACCTGACGGACGGATTCGGTCGGAGAGCGTCGTCATTGCGTGGTCCCTCCGCAGGCGCACTCCCGGACCACAGCCGCGCTGGCATCCCGCGGCGGAGCCTCTGCCTGCAGCCCCGGTGCCATTCCCGAATCCTTCTCACGTCCATGCTTTCCCAGCCTTCCCAGAAGTACCGCCCGTTCCCGCCCATCAACCTGCCGGACCGCCAATGGCCGTCCCGCACGCTCAGCCAGCCTCCCATCTGGTGCAGCGTCGACCTCCGCGACGGCAATCAGGCCCTCGCCGTGCCCATGAACGTTTCCCAGAAGCTCGAATTGTTCGACGCCCTCGTGCAGTGCGGCTTCAAGGAAATCGAAGTCGGCTTCCCCTCGGCCTCCAATACGGAATTCGCCTTCAACCGCACCCTCATCGAGAAGAATCACATCCCCGACGACGTCACCATCCAGGTCCTCGTCCAGGCCCGCGAGGACCTCATCGAGAAAACCGTGGAATCCCTCATGGGGGCCCGCAAGGTCATCATCCACCTCTACAATTCCACCTCGCCTGCCCAGCGCCGCGTCGTCTTCGGAAAAACCAAAACGGAAATCCGCGACATGGCCATCCGCGGAGCCGAAATGATCCGCGCACGCCTCGGCCGCCTGACCGGTACGGACGTCCGGCTCCAGTATTCCCCGGAAAGCTTCAGCGCCACAGAACCGGATTTCGCCCGCGAAATCTCGGAGGCCGTCATGTCCGTCTGGGAACCGACCCCGGAACGCCCCATGATCCTCAACCTCCCGGATACCGTCGAAGTCGCCATGCCCAATGTCTACGCCGACCAGATCGAATGGATCTGCCGGAACATCCGCAGCCGAGACAGCCTCATCGTCAGCCTCCATACCCACAACGACCGCGGCACCGGCGTGGCCGCCACGGAACTCGGCCTGCTCGCGGGAGGCGACCGCGTGGAAGGCACTCTCTTCGGCAACGGAGAACGCACAGGGAACCTCGACATCGTCACGGTCGCCCTCAACCTCTACATGCACGGCATCAACCCGGGCCTCGACTTCTCGGACCTCAACCGCCTCCGCCAGGTCTACGAACGCTGCACGGGCATGACCGTGCCCCCGCGCCATCCCTACGCCGGCGAACTCGTCTTCACTGCCTTCAGCGGTTCCCACCAGGACGCCATCAAGAAAGGCCTCGCCGAATGGGAACAGCACGACGGCCAGCACCACTGGGACGTTCCCTACCTCACCATCGACCCGGGCGACATCGGCCGCGAATACCGCGAAGTCATCCGCGTCAACAGCCAGAGCGGCAAAGGCGGCGTCGCCTACCTCCTCGAAAGCGAATTCGGCATCGATCTCCCCAAGGACATGCAGCGCGAATTCGGTCCGCTCGCCAATGACGCCGTGGATGCCCTCGGCCGCGAAGTCAGTGGCTCGGAACTCCGCGCCATGTTCTGGAAGGAATACGTGGAACGCACCACCCCATGGTCGCTCGTCCATTTCCACGCCGACGGAGTCGACGGCGTCTTCCGCTGCCGCGCCAGCCTCCTCCACCACGGTCAGGACCTGTCGGTGACCGGTGAAGGCAATGGCCCCATCGCTGCCTTCGTGGCCGCCCTCGCCGCCGGAGGAGCTCCCCCGTTCACCATCGCCGCCTACCGTGAACACGACCTCGGCTCCGGAAGCGACGCCAGCGCCATCGCCTACATCCAGATCCGCCTCCCCGACGGCCTCACCCGCTGGGGAGCCGCCGTCGATACCAATATCGAACTCGCCAGCATGAAGGCCGTCCTCAGTGCCCTCAACCGCGCCAGCTGAATCCATCGCCGCCCACCGCAACCTCCGCCCCCGCACCCCATGAGCAAACGCTGGAAAATCACCGGGATCAATTTCGACCACTTCCACATGGGCGACCTCCTCCGCATGGCCCACAACCACCCCGATGCGGAAATCGCTTCCATCTGCGACCCGGACCCGGCCCGCATGCAGGAAGCCCAGCGCAATTTTTCCCTCCGCAGCGACCAGATCTTCACGGACGTCACAGACTGCCTCAATCAGTCGAAACCCGACCTCATCATCCTCTGCCCAGCCGCCGCCAGACACGCCGAATGGGTCGAAATGGTCGCCCCATGGGGCATCCCCGTCATGGTGGAGAAACCGTTCGCCGCCACCGTCGCCGAAGCCGACCGCATGGTCGCCGCCATGGCCGCCTCCGGCGCTCCCCTAGCCATCAACTGGCCCATCTGCTGGGTCCCCGCCCACGCCACGGCCCGACGCCTCGTCTCGGAAGGCCTCATCGGCCAACTCCACGAAGTCCATTACTACGGCGGCAACCGCGGTCCCCTCTACCACGGAGCCGACAAGACCGAAAAAGAACCCAGCACCGCCGACAAGGCCGCCAGCTGGTTCTACAAGGCGTCCGAAGGCGGCGGATCCCTCCTCGATTACCTCTGCTACGGAGCCACCCTCGCCACATGGTACCTCGACCATGCCATCCCGGAGGAAGTCACCTGCGTCACCACGGCCTCCCCCGGTCTCGAAGTCGACGAACACAGCATCACCGTCGCCCGCTACCCATTCGGCCTCTGCCGCTTCGAAACCCGCTGGGGTACCTTCACCGACCCATGGGTCCACCAGCCACAGCCGAAATGCGGCTTCGTTCTCAAAGGATCCGACGGAACCATCGCCAGCTACGATTACGAACCGTCGGTCCACGTCCAGACCCGCAGCCACCCGGAAGGCTTCGAGGTCCCAGCCGATTCCCTCGCCTTCCCCCACCGCAATCCGGTCGAATACCTGATCCATTGCCTCTCCACCGGAACTCCCATCGCAGGCCCACTCTCCCCGGCCATCTCCCGCACCGGTCAGCGCATCGTCGATACCGCGTTCCTCTCGGCTCAGCAGAAACGCACCCTCCCGCTCGTGGACTGAACGTCCCGCCGGACGCACTGCGTTTGCGGAGGCGGAAACGGTGGACAGATCCCCGGCCGGAGCTTCCATGACGGTTCCCTGCAAACCGCCGCCTGACAACACCCTCTTCCCGTTCCGACCCGCATGCACTCGATGATCCGCTGGTTTGCCCGCAATCACGTGGCGTCAAACCTCCTCATGTGGATGCTCCTCCTCACCGGCGGCTTCCTCGCATGGAAGAAAATCCCCATCGAGTACTTCCCGGAAAACGAACCGGATGAAGTCCGCGTCAGCATGAGCTACCGCGGTGCCACCCCCGCAGAAGTCGAAGAGGGCGTCGTCATCAAAATCGAAAACGCCATCCGCGACCTCCCCGGCATCCGCGAAATGCGCAGCTATTCCTCGGAAGGGAACGGCGAAGTCGAAATCGAAGTCGAAAAAGGCCGCGATCCCCGCCAGCTCCTCGACGACATCAAGAACCGCGTCGATTCCATCAACACCTTCACCGGTGACATGGAACGCCCGGTCGTCGCCCTCAACCAGCGCGTCATGTCGGCCGTCACCGTCATCGTCAGCGCCGACATGTCCGCTCAGGACCTCCGCAGCCTCGGCGAACAGGTGCGCGATCAGCTCACCATGATGCCGGGCGTCACCCTCGCCAATCTCCGCGGGGTCCGACCCTACGAAATCGCCATCGAAGTCTCGGAGGAAAGCCTCCGCCGCTACGGCATGACCCTCGCCGATGTCTCGGCAGCCATCCGCCGCAACAGCATCGATATCCCCGCCGGTGGCGTCAAAACCGCCGCCGGTGACGTCCTCCTCCGCACCAAAGGCCAGGCCTACCGCCGCGACGACTTCGAAAAACTCATCCTGCGCGCCGAACCGAACGGGGCCCGCGTCCTCCTCAGCGATGTCGCCAGAGTCCGCGACGACTTCGACGAGGACCCGCTCTACTGCATCTTCAATGGCAAGCCGAGTGTCTTCGTGCGCGTCGAACGCACCGGCGACCAGAACCTCCTCACGGTCACGGACTCAGTCAAGGAATGGCTCAAGACCGCCCACGAACGGCTCCCGGCCGGCGTCGAAGTCACGCTCTGGCGCGACAATTCCCGCCCGGTCCGCGAACGCCTTTCCTACCTCCTCTGGAATGGCCTCCAGGGCGGTGCCCTCGTCTTCCTCGCCCTCGCCCTCTTCCTCCGCATCTCCTTCGCCTTCTGGGTCGTCCTCGGCATCCCCATCGCCTTCGCCGGCGGCCTCATCGTGATGCACTACCTCGGCTTCACGATCAATATGTTCAGCCTCTTCGGCTTCATCGTGGTCATGGGCATCATCACGGACGATGCCATCGTCGTCGGCGAAAGCGTCTACAGCCACGCCCGCAGCGGCAAGAATCCGGAAGACGCGGCCATCGAAGGCACCCTCGACGTGGCCACCCCGGTCACCTTCGGCGTCCTCACGGTGGTCGTCGCCTTCCTGCCCCTCCTCGTCATGACGGGCCGCTGGGGCTCGTTCTTCGAACAGATCCCGGTCGTCGTCGTGCCGGTCCTGCTGGCTTCCCTCGTCGAAAGCAAACTCATCCTCCCAGCCCACCTCGCCAAGGTCCGCTGGGACCGGAAACCGGGCCGCCTCGGCCAGATCCAGCAGAATATCGCAGACTGGCTCGACACCTTCGTCGTCCAGAAACTCTACCTCCCGGTCCTCCGCGTCACCATGGAGCACCGCTACGCCACGCTGGCCGTCTTCCTCGGTATCCTCGCCGTCAGCTTCGGCACCCTCAAAGGCGGTCACCTCAAATGGGTCCCATTCCCCAGATTCCAGAGCGACAGCGTCTCGGGCCAGCTCGAAATGAGCCTCGGCACCCCCGCCCACATCACGGAAGCCCACATGCGGCACATGATCGAAACGGCGGGTGTCATCCAGAAGAAATACCTCAACGCCAGTACCGGAAAAAGCGAAGTCATGAACGTCATGGCGGTCATGGGCTCCATGGGAGTCAGCATGGCCCGCGTCAGCAATTCCGGATCGTCCCACCTCTGCGAGGTCGTCCTCGAACTCCCCCCGCCGGAAGAACGCACCATCGACACCGAAGCCCTCAAGGCAGAATGGCGCAAACTCATCGGCGAAATCCCCGGGGCCCGCGAACTCCGCTTCCAGGATTCATGGGGCAGCGGCCGCGCTCCCCTCGATATCCAGATCAGTGGACAGGACCTCGCCGAAATGCTCGCAGTCTCGGAAAAACTCCAGGACCACGTCAAGACCTACGAAGGCATCAATGACGTCTACGACGACTACGCCACCGGAAAGGAGGAAATCCAGATCGTCAACATCAAGCCGGAAGCGGAAGCCCGCGGCGTCACCCGCGAAATGGTCGCCCGCCAGCTCCGCCAGGCGTTCTTCGGCGACGAAGCCCAGCGCATCCAGCGCGGACGCGACGACGTCCGCGTCATGGTCCGCTACCCCAAAGCGGAACGCACGAGCCTCGACAACCTCGAGAAAATGATGATCCGTGCCCCGGATGGCTCGGAAATCCCGTTCTCCTCGGCCGCGGAATACCGCTTCGGCCGCAGCCCCACGAGCATCCGCCGCTTCAACCGCGCGCGGGTCATCCACGTCCTCGCCGACATCGATCAGAAGGCCGCCGACATCCTCGCGGTCCGCGCAGCCCTCGAAACGCACATCACCGAACTCGGCCGCGAACATCCCTCGCTGGCCATCTCCATCGAAGGCGAAGCCCGCGAGGAACGCGAATCCTTCGAAACTCTCCTCTGGGGCCTCGTCTTCGTGCTCTTCTCGCTCTACGCCCTCATGGCAATCCCGTTCGGCAGCTACTGGCTCCCGCTCATCATCCTTCTCGTCATCCCATTCGGCTGGATCGGCGCAGCCCTCGGCCACCTCCTCAAGGGAATCTCCATCTCGTTCTTCAGCGTCCTCGGCATGCTCACCCTCAGCGGCGTGGTCGTAAACGACAGCCTCGTGCTCGTCGACTACGTCAACAAATGCCGCGACGAAGGCATGTCCGTCGGCGATGCCGCCCGTGCCGCCGGAGCCGCCCGCTTCCGCGCCATCTTCCTCACGAATCTCACCACCTTCGCTGGCCTCATGCCAGTCATCTTCCAGGGCACCCTCAGCGAGAACTTCCTCAACCAGATGTCGATCAGCATCGCCTTCGGTGTCATGTTCTCGTTCACGGTCACTCTCTTCCTCGTCCCCATCAATTACCTCGTGCTGGATGATGTCAGTCGTCTGCTCGGGAAACTCCGCGGACGCCGCCCGGAACCCGTCTCGCCGGCCCCGGGAGACGCCGCGGGCGCAAATCCATAGCACTCCCGGGCGCATTTTGTATGAAGGGACACCTTGCCGGAAACCGTCTCCTCCGGTACCCCATCAATCATTATGCAGAAACTTCTGATACTCTCCGCAGGGCTGCTCGCCGCCGCCCCGGTTTCGGCACAGCGCCTCGAAGTGCTCTTCCTCGGTGACAATGGGCACCACGAGCCAGCCGAGCGCTTCCCCCAGCTCCTCAAGGGCCTCGGCCCTCTCGGCATCAATCTCACCTACACGGCCAATGCCGATGACCTGAACCCGCAGACCCTCGCGCACTACGACGCGCTCATGGTCTATGCGAACATCGATACGATCTCGCCGGATCAGGAAAAAGCCCTCCTCGACTACGTGCGCGGCGGCAACGGTTTCGTTCCCCTCCACTGCGCCAGCTACTGCTTCCGCAATTCCATGCAGGTGGTCTCCATGATCGGAGCCCAGTTCAAAAGCCACGGCACCGGCACCTTCAATACCTCGGTCACCGACCTCGACCACCCCATCATGAAGGGCTTCCAACCCTTCGAAACATGGGACGAAACCTACGTCCACCACCTCGGCAACCCGGACCGCATCGTCCTCCAGAAACGCGAGGAGGAACCATACACATGGGTCCGCACCGAAGGCAAAGGCCGCGTCTTCTACACGGCCTACGGCCACGACGGACGAACCTTCGGCAATCCCGGCTTCCACGACCTCGTCCACCGCGGCACAGTCTGGGCCGTCGGCGACGAACGCGCCGCGAAATTCCGCGCATGGCAGCCGAAACCGTTCGTCTACACAGACGCCCTCGTTCCCAATTACGAACGCCGCAATCCAGCCCCGAAACTCCAGGAAGGCCTCAGCGTGGAGGAAAGCCGCAAGCATATCCAGGTCCCCGCAGGCTACACCCTCACCACCATCGCCACCGAACCTCTCATCTTCAATGTCATCGACATGAAATGGGACGAACTCGGCCGTCTCTGGGTCGTCGAAACGAAGGATTACCCCAATGTCATCAAGACCCAGGAGGAAGGCAGCGACCGCATCTCCATCCTCGAAGACACCAATGGCGATGGCCAGATGGATAAAAGCACGGTCTTCGCCGACAAGATCAATATCCCCACCAGCATGACCTTCGCCGGCGGCGGCGTCGTCGTGGTGGCCGCCCCGGACACATTCTTCCTGCGCGACACCGACGGCGACGGCAAAGCGGACGAACGCAAGGTCCTCTTCTCGGGCTGGGGCAAGGGCGATACCCACGCGGGCCCCAGCAATATCCACTACGGATTCGATGGCTGGGTCTGGGGATGCGTCGGCTACTCGGGTTTCGGCGGCGTCGTCGGCGGCGAAGAACACCGCTTCGGTCAGGGCGTCTTCCGCTTCAAACCGGATGGCTCGAAACTCGAATTCCTCGGCCCCACCTCGAATAATACATGGGGCTTCGCCTTCAACGAAAACGGCGATGTCTTCGGATCGACCGCCAACAACCAGTCGAGCTTCTACATGCCCATCCCGCTCACCGCAGCGAAGGGCGTCGAAGGCTTCGAAATCTATGACCGCCTCCCGGGCATCGATGCCAACAAGCGCATGTGGACCATCATGGACAAACTGCGCCAGGTCGATGTCTTCGGTGGCTACACCGCCGCCGCCGGACACGAAATCTACACGGCCCGCCGCTTCCCGCAGGACGACTGGAACCGCATGGCCCTCGTCACGGAACCCACGGGCCACGTGGTCTACCGCGCCCTCCTCAAGCAGGAAGGCACCCACTTCACTGCCGAAAACGGCTGGAACCTCATGGCCGGCGCCGACGAATGGGTCGCCCCCGTGCACGCTTCCACCGGACCCGATGGCGCGGTCTGGGTCTCGGACTGGTACTCGTTCCTCGTCCAGCACAATCCGACGCCGTCCGAGAACAATGGCGGCTTCCGTGCGGAAAACGGCCGCGGCAATGCCTTCGTCTCGGACCTCCGCGACACGGAACGCTGCCGCATCTACAGCATCGCTCCCAAGGACAGCAAGCCGTCGCAGTCGTTCCGCCTCACAAGGGATAATCCGGCCGACCTCCTCAAGGCGCTCCGCTCGGACAACCTGCTCTGGCGCCTGCACGCCCAGCGCCTGCTCATCGAACGCGCCCAGCCGGATGTCGTCCCGGCCCTCCTTGAAATCCTCGCGGAGCAGTCAACCGACGCCATCGGCATCAATGGGGGTGCCCTCCACGCCCTCTGGACCCTGCATGGCCTCGGCTCGGTCACTCCCGCCAATCCCGATGTCCACCGCGCGGTCCTCGCTGCGCTGAAGCATCCTGCCCAGGGCGTCCGCCGCGCTGCCCTCAAGGTCCTCCCGCGCGACGCCTCGACGGTGGCTGCCGTCCTCGCCAATGGCTCGCTCGCCGACAAGGAACCTCTCGTCCGCCTCACCGCCCTCATCGAACTCTGCTCGCTCCCAGCCAGCGTGCCTGCCGGCGAAGCCATCTACGCCATGAAGTCGGACAAGGCGAACACGGAGGACCGCTGGATCCCCTACGGCCGCGCCCTCGCCGCCACCCGCCACGCGGAAGGCTACCTCGCCGCCGCCCTCAAGGACGAACCCGCCGCAGACGCACCCAAGGAAGAAGCCAAGCCGGTCGAAGCCCCCAAAAACATCATCAATAACGGAAACTTCGAGTCCGTGGACGGTGCCCTCCCCGTCGGCTGGCAAGTCCGTACCTACTCGGGCCGCGCTTCCCACCAAGTCGTCGACGGCGGCCGCAACGGCGGCAAATGCATCCTCATCGAATCGGAAGCAGGCTCGGACACCAGTGTCCACTTCGACCTCGATATCGATCAGAACTGCGATTACCTGCTCACCGGCTGGATCAGGACGGAGGACTTCAAACTCAAGGGCGGTCAGGGTGCCATGCTCGAACTCCACCAGCTCAATGGTAAACAACCCATGTCCCGCAAACTCCGCGGCACCAATGACTGGACCCAGGTCGAAGTGAAATTCTCCTCGGGCCGTCAGCGCGAACTCTCCATCAACTGCCTCTACGGCGGCTGGGGACACGCCACCGGCAAGGCATGGTGGGACGACATCAGCCTCGTCAAACTCGGCCCCTCCAAAGGCGGTGCCGTCATGGCGGGCCTCGAAGATGTCAATTCCCTCGTCGCCATGAACCTCGCCGCGTTCACCCCGGGCGACGCCCAGAAACGGGTCGCCGCCCTCGCAGACGCCAAACCCTCGAACCTCTCCCGCGCCATCAAGGCCGCCCTCAGCGGTGCCAAGGCCGCCGGATCCACCGAGGAATCCGAAGAGGAACTGGCCAAAACCCACCAGATCCTCAAGGTCAAGTCGACCATCGGCACCCTCCAGTACGACATCAAGGAATTCAGCGTCAAAGCAGGTCAGCCTGTCGCCATCATCTACGAAAACCCGGATCAGCTCCAGCATAACCTCATCGTCACCACGCCGGGATCGTACGACCGCATCGGCGCGGAAGCTGACAAGATGATGGCTGCCCCGGACGGTCTCGCCCGCAGCTACATCCCGGATGTCCCGGATGTCCTCGCGAAAAGCAAGCTGCTCGACCCGGCCCAGAAGGCGATCATCAAGTTCACTCCGGAGAAACCGGGCGACTACCCGTACCTCTGCACGTTCCCAGGCCACTGGCGCCTCATGCACGGCGTCATCAAGGCCCGCTGAACCAGTTCCCCCGCACAGATTCCGGCCGGGACCCGAACCGGTCGGTCAGCATGGCCCCGCGGCTTCCCCTCACCGGGATTCCGCGGGGTTCGTGTTTCCACCGGCGGGCGATTTGCAGGAATGCGTTGACACGAGGGCGCGTCCCATGGCGTTCTCCGGGGATGCGATTGCTCCCTTTCCTGTTCTTCGTGGCCTCCATGGCTGCGGTGCCGGCGGCCCCGCCGGATCAATGGCTGCCGGCCCCGCAGCCATGGGACCGCAGCCTCGGCTCGCACCGCGTGGTCGTCCAGACGGGCAAGTTTCCAGCCGGTACCCGCGCGGTCTCGGCCCTCATCGAATGGCGCCGCCCGGATCCTTCCCCGGAAAAAAAGGCGGTCATCGTCCACGACCTCGCCACAGGCAAACCAATCCCGAATGTCCACATCGATTCACTCTCGGCGGAATCCGCACAGCTGACCTTCGAACCAGTCAGCGGGGCAGGGGAATACGCGGTCTATTTCCTCCCGGTGCAGCTGGAAGGTGGAGCCTTCCCGGTCGGCAAGTACCTCCCTCCGGCCAACACGGCGGACGCCACATGGCTCCGCGACCACGCCAAGGTCCCCACCGCCACGGCAGCTCCGGTCCGCTGGGAAGCAGTCGCCGCCCACGACGCATGGACATCCGCGGAAGTCATCGCTTCCACCGCGGAAGCCGCAGCCCTCGCGGCAAAGTTTCCAGCCGGCGTCGCCGTAGCCATCCCGTCGGACCCACGCGCAGTCCGCATGCAGCACGCCCTCCCGCGCTCGCTCGCCACGGAGGGCCTCACCCCGGGACCACGCCAGTTCCGCGCCCGGCCAGGCGAATACTTCGTCTTCCCCGTGGTCGTCTGGTGCCCGCAGCGCGACCTCGCGGGCGTCCAGTCAGTGGTCCGGCCCACCACCGCATGGGCTGATAAGGTCGATGCCCTCACGACGGACCGCACGGACTGGAATGGCAAATCCTCACAGGCAGGCATCAGCATCCCGCGCGGAACGGTCCAGGCTTTCTGGCACGGTGTCCAGTTGCCCGCCGCGGGCTCGGGATCGTTCTCAGCCACCATCACAGACGCCTCCGGCCAGCCCCTCGCGGACCCGCTGACCATCACGATCGAAACCGCGGGCGACCCCGCCGCCGACCACGGCGATGGCAATCCGCAGAGTCTATCCCGGCTCCGCTGGCTCAATTCCTCCACGGCTGTCGATGACGAACCAGTCAAGGGCTACACGGCCCTCTCGGTCACTGGCCAGACCATCCGCTGCCTCGGCCGCGAACTGGAACTCGGCAGCGATGGCCTCCCCGTCCAGATCCGCAGCTTCTTCAACCGCGCCATCACCCGGATCCTCGACAAACCCACGCTCTCCCTCCTCGCCTCACCCGTCCAGCTGACGGTCGCCAAGGACGGTTCGACCCATCCCCTCACGGGCAAGGGCCTCCAGTTCACCAGCCAGACCCCATGGTCGGTGGAATGGACAGCGTCCCTCCACGGCCACGGCCTCCACGCCACCCTGACCGGACGCATGGAAGGCGATGGCTCGGTCAATTACCGCATCGCCTGCCGCCCGGACAGCGATCAGCCGGTCTCCCTCGACGGACTCGCGCTCGGGATCCCCCGGACCGCGGCGTCCACGGAGTTCGTGCTCGGCCTCCAGGAGGAAACCGGAATCTTCCCCCCGGACAAGGAAATCTCATGGCACTGGGACACCCCCAACCGCCACCAGGACAGCCTCTGGCTCGGCTCGGTCCACGGCGGCCTCCGCGTCCAGCTCAAGGCGGAAAACTACGTCCGCCCCAGCGTCAATATCCATTACAAACGCCGCCCGCTCAATGAGCCGCCCTCATGGAACGCCACAGGCAAGGGCGGTCTCCGCGTCTCCCCGGAAAACAAATCAGACGCCGGCCCCACCCGCACCCTCACGGCCTTCAGCGGCCCGGTCACCTTCTCCCCTCAGCAACCACTGCACTTCAACTTCGACCTCCTCATCACTCCGTTCCACACGCTCCACACCGCAGAACAATGGTCGGAACGCTACTACCACACCAATCAGGTCCCCAAGGACACGGACCGCTACCTCGACAGCGCCAAGGCCGCGTCGGCCAATGTCGTCAATATCCACCAGGGGAACTGGCTCAATCCCTACATCAATTACCCGTTCCTCACCGCCGACCGCCTCGCTGCCTTCGCCGCCAAAGCCCACGACCGCGGCATGCGCTCCAAATACTACTACACTGTACGCGAACTCTCGAACTGGTGCCCCGAACTCTTCGCCTTCCGCAGCATGGGCGACGAACTCCTCATGTCCGGCAAGGGCGGCGGCCACCCATGGGGCGAGGAACACCTCCACGGCAATTACTGGCAGGCATGGTTCGAACCAGGCACCCAGGACGTCAGCTTCCTCACCCAGCCCATGAGCCGCTTCCACAATTACTACATCGAAGGCCTCCGCTGGCTCTGCGAAAATGCCGGATGCGACGGCATCTACCTCGATGATATCGCCTACGACCGCAGCATCATGCTCCGCGCCCGCAAGGTGCTCGACCGCTTCTGCCCGCGCGGCGGCCGCATCGACCTCCATTCATGGAACGAATTCCACGATGGCGGCGCATGGGCCCACTGCCCGAATATCTTCATGGATTCCATGCCGTTCGTCGACCGCCTCTGGTTCGGCGAAGGCCACCACTACAGCGGCCCATCCCCGGAACACTTCCTCGTCGAAATCAGCGGCATCCCCTTCGGACTCATGGGCGAAATGCTCGAAGGCGGCGGCAATCCATGGCTCGGCCTCGTCTTCGGCTGCACCGGCCGACTCGGCTGGGGCGGCAACCCCACCGACGTCTGGAAACTCTGGGACGACTTCGGCACCGCCAACGCGGAATTCACCGGCTGGTGGGCCGGACCGGATTGCCCCGTGCAGTCGGTCGACCCCGCCATCAAGGCCACCACATGGCGCCGCACGGACGCCACCATGGTCGCAGTCGCCAATTTCTCGGGCGAACCGAAGGACGCTTCCCTCGCCATCAACTGGACAGCTCTCGGCCGCGACCCGGCGAAGGCAAAACTGTTCTTCCCAGCCATGAACCAGATGCGTCAGAAGGCTGCCCTCCGCAGCACAGCCACAGACGGCTCGGCCCGCCTCATGCTCCGCCCGCACAGCGGAGCCGTCTTCATCATCGATGAAAAGGAACACGATGTCGCCGCCCCACCCGCCGCCACCGCCCTCGGCCAGACCACGCTCGAAGACACGTTCGCCAAGGGACTCGACCCCGCATGGAAACCAATCATCTCGCCACAGGCCCCCGCAGACAGCGGCCGCGTCGATGCTGGCTACGTCTTCCTCATGCCCGCCCACCGCCACGCCTTCCTCGAACGCCCGATCTCCCCGGACACCGGCGCGGTCTCGGCCCGCATCTGGCAGGACGGCAAGGACGAAGCCCAGCAATGGGGCCCCGGCCTCGCCGTCCTCTGGCCCAATGGCCAATCGCTCCGCACCAACATCCGCAAGGACGGACAACTCACCGTCTCAGCCAACGGCAGCGAATCCCTCGACGCTTCCATCACCAGCCGCGCCCCCGTCGAATTCTCCATCCGCTGGGACACGGACGCCATCCGCATCATCGCTGCCGGCCCAGCCATGGGCGACCTCGCAGAGGAAATCGCCCGCTTCCCCCGCTCGGCTTTCCCCGGCCAGCCCAGCATCGTCCGCGTCGGCAAAATGCCCCACAGCGCCGGACCATCGGACCACAGTGAACCCGGCCCCGCCGGATTCTCCCGCATCGAATGGTTCCGCACCCACGCCCCCGCCGGAAAATGAACCGGAACGCTCAGCGCTGATCGTTCCCGGCCACCTTCAGCGGAATCGCATACAGCGACGTCCGCGCGGTCACAAACAGGGTCCGGTAATTACTCCCGCCAAACGTGCAGTTCGCAGGCTGCTCGGGCAGCGTGATCCGCGCCAGTTGCTTGCCCTCGGGATTGTAAATGCGCACCCCGTCGGACGCGGTCGTGTACACGTTCCCACGCACGTCGGTCCGCAGCCCGTCACTGCCCCCGCTCATCCAGAACTTCGGCTCGCCAAGGCTCCCGTCGTCCTTCACCGGAAAGGCCCCCACCCGCTGCGGCTTCCCACTGTCGGCAATGTACAGGGTCTTCTCATCAGGCGAAAACGCGAGCCCGTTCGGCATGTCGAAAAGTTCGCTCACCGACGTCACTTTGCCCGCCACCGGATCCAATCGGTACACCCGGTTCACTTCCTGTTCCTTCTTCTCCCCCGCCGGAACCCCGTAGTGCGGATCCGTAAACCAGACGCTCCCGTCCTTCCGCACCACCACATCATTCGGCGAACTCAGCTTCCTGCCCCCGAATTCCCCAGCCAGCACGGTCTTCTTCCCGTCAGCCTCCACCCGGATGACCCGCCGCCCGGAATGCTCGCACGTCACCAGCCTTCCCTCCCGGTCCAGCGTGTTCCCATTCGGATTGAGCGCAGCCTCATGCTCGCTCACTCCCTTGCCCTCTTCCCACTTCATCAGCCGGGCCGACGGAATGTCGGAAAAAATCAACGCCTTCCGCGCCGGCACCCACACGGGCCCTTCCGTGAACTTCATGCCGCCGCCCAGCTTCTCAATCTTCACATCGGCCGCCACCAGTTCCGCAGCAGCAGGATCAAGATGCTCCACCTGAGCAGCAGCGGACAGCACCGTGGCAATCAAAACAGCAAGGACGGGTTTCATCATGCCACCCACCATGCGCAGCGTCGCGCCAACGCAATCGCCCGCCCCATCCCTGTCCGCGGAACCCACACCGTTTTCCATTGATGCCGCCACCGTCGGACCGCATGAATCCACCCCATGGGCAAGAAGTTCTACATCACGACCGCGATCGATTACACCAATGGCGCCCCCCACATCGGCCACGCCTACGAAAAAATCCTCGCCGATTCCATGGCCCGCTACATGCGCCTCGCCGGACACGATGTCTACTTCCTCTGCGGCCTCGACCAGCACGGCCAGAAAGTCCAGCTCAGCGCGGAAAAGGCAGGCGTTTCCCCGGAATCCTTCGTGCGCGCCATCTCGGACCAGTTCATCGCCCTCTGGAAACGCCTCGACGTGCAGCCGGATGGCTGGGTCGAAACCACGGACCCACGCCACAAACAGGTCGTCCAGGACATGCTCCAGCAGCTCTTCGATGATGGCCAGATCTACCGCCGCTCCATGCGCGGATGGTACTCGGTCCGCCAGGAACAGTTCCTCAGCGAAAAGGACCGCGAACCCGATGGCTCATGGGGATCGCAATGGGGCCTCGTCGAGGAACGCGAGGAGGAAAATTACTACTTCCGCCTCAGCGACCACACCGCTTGGCTCCGCAATCACCTCGAGTCCCACCCGGACATGGTGTTCCCTCCCAACCGCCAAACCCAGCTGCTTAACGCCCTCCGTGATGGCGATGGCGTCGACCTCTGCATCTCCCGCCCGAAATCCCGCCTCACATGGGGCATTCCTCTCCCGTTCGATGACGACTACGTGACGTTCGTCTGGTTCGATGCCCTCACGAACTACGCCAGCTTCGCAGGCTTCCGCGACCGCGCCCCGGAATCCTCGGGCCTCCCGAAATGGGAAGACCTCTGGCCCTGCGATGCCCACATCATCGGCAAGGATATCCTCATCCCGGCCCACGGCATCTACTGGCCCATCATGCTCCACGCCTGCGGCCTCCCCGATAGCCAGATCCCGAAAATCCTCGTCCACGGATGGTGGAACATGAAGGGCCGCAAGGTCAGCAAGAGCGAGAAAATCGAAGACGACGCCGGACCAAAACTCATCCCGGACCTCGTCGACCCCCACGCCATCGCCGATGTCGTCGGCACCGACGGCCTCCGCTACTTCCTCCTCAGCGACATCGCCACCGGCGGCGACAGCGACATCAGCGAGGAACGCATCCTCGTCCGCTACAATAAGGACCTCGCCGATATCCTCGGCAACCTCCTCAACCGCTCGCTCAACATGGCCCGCAAATACCTCGGCAGCACTCTCATCGCGGCCAGCCACGACTCGGACCTCCACCACGCCCTCCGCTCCACAGTAACCCATCTCCCTCAGGCCGCCCGCGAGCACATGAAAACATGGCAGATCCACCTCGTGCTCGCCGCCATCATCGACGCCGCCCGCCAGGCAAACGAATTCATCGACAAAACCGCCCCCTTCAAACTCGCCAGGGACCCCGCCAATGCCGACGCGGTCGCTTCCATCATGCGCCACGTCGCGGAAGCACTCGCCCACTTCTCGGTCCTCCTCAGCCCGGTCATGCCCACGACGGCCCGCCGCATGCAATCCCAGCTCGGCTGGAATCCCCCAGATGGCCTCACTCTCGACCAACTCCACTGGGGCCTCCTCCCGGACGGTCACCAACTCGGGGATCCCGAACCGCTCTTCCCCAAAGTGCTCCCCCCACCACCCGCCAGCTGATCACCCGCTTCCATGAGAATCATCCCATGGGAGGAAGCCCGCACCGCCCGCTACACCGCGGTCATCGACGTGCGCTCACCCTCGGAATTCGCCGAGGACCACCTCCCGGATGCCATCAGCCTCCCGGTCCTCAACGACGCCGAACGCGCGGAAATCGGCACCATCTACTGCCAGCAGTGCCGCTTCGAAGCCCGCCGCCGCGGCGCCATCCTCGTAACCCGCAATATCGCCAGCCACCTCGGCTCGTTCTTCGCAGACCGACCCGAAAGCGACCGCTTTCTCGTCTACTGCTGGCGCGGCGGCCAGCGCTCCCGCAGCATGGCCACCATCCTCGACGCAGTCGGCTGGCGCGCCGATGTCCTCCGCGGTGGCTACAAGAACTGGCGCGCATGGATCCGTGACCACCTCGCCTCCCACACGCCTCAGTTCCACTTCCATATCCTCACTGGCCTCACCGGATCCGGAAAATCCCGCGTTCTCCGACTCCTCGCCGCCTCCGGTTCCCAGGTGCTCGACCTCGAAGCCCTCGGCCGCCACCGCGGCAGCCTCCTCGGTGACGAACCCGGCCTCGCCCAGCCTTCCCAGAAACACTTCGAAAGCCTCCTCGCCACCACCCTCGGCCAGTTCGACCCACGCCGCCCAGTCTGGGTCGAATCGGAAAGCAAACGGCTGGGCCGACTCTGGATCCCGGAACCCCTCTGGCTCGCCATGCAGCAGGGATCCGTCACGGAAATCTCCGCCCCCCTCACCGCCCGCGCTGCCTTCCTCGCCACGGAATACCACCACTTCCAGAATCAACCGGACGACCTCGCCGCGAAACTCGAAACCCTCCGCGAACCCTGCGGCAGCCAGACCATCACCACATGGCGCAGCCTCATCAGCTCAGGCGCATGGACCGACCTCTGCGCCGGTCTCCTCGAACGCCACTACGACCCAGTCTACCGCCGCTGCCACAACTACGCTGCCCCTCAGCAGACCATCGCCCTCGACAATCTCTCCCCGGCTCAACTGTCCCGCGCCGCCGCCACCCTCAAGGCATCGGAGCCCTCCATCGTAAACCTCACGCAATCAGTTCCTTCACCACTTTTCCATGCACATCCGTAAGCCGGAAATCCCGCCCGGCATAACGGAAGGTGAAGGTCTCATGGTTGAATCCCAGCAGCGACATCAGAGTCGCATGCAGATCATGCACATGCACCGGCTTGTCCACCGCCCGGAACCCAAAGTCGTCGGTCGCCCCATGCACCGTCCCGGCCTTCACCCCGCCCCCCGCCAGCCACATCGTGAACCCCCAGTGGTTGTGATCCCTCCCATTCACCTTGCCTGCATTCGCCCCGGCCTGCGGTAGCTCCACCACCGGAGTCCGCCCGAATTCCCCTCCCCAGATCACAAGGGTCTCATCCAGCATCCCACGCTGCTTCAGATCCTTCAGCAGCGCCCCAATCGCACGGTCGGATTGCTCCGCCAGCCTCCGGTGATTCACCTCGAGATCATCATGGTTGTCCCAGGGCTGACCCTCCCCATGCCACAACTGGATGAACCGTACACCCCGCTCCACCAGCCGCCGCGCAATCAGGGTCTGCCTCCCATGCACCGTGTCCCCATACATCTCCCTGATGTACGCCGGTTCCCGGTTCAGATCGAACGCGTCCGTCGCATCCATCTGCATCCGGTACGCCAACTCAAAAGACTGAATGCGCGCCTCCAGCCGCGCATCCCCAGCCCGCCGTTCCTCATGCTCCCGGTTCATCCGCTCCAGCAGATCCAATTGCATCCGCTGCTCCCGCATCGGCAACCCACGGTTCCGGATGTTCTCAATCAGCTTCTCCAATTCCCGATGCTGCGTGTCAATGTACGTCCCCTGAAACACCCCAGGCAAAAACCCCGCCTGCCAGTTCTGACTCTCCTGAATCGGATACCCTCCAGGACACATCACCACAAAACCCGGCAGATTCTGATTCAATGTCCCCAACCCATACGTCACCCACGACCCGAAACTCGGACGGATCAGCCGAGCCTCCCCGCAATTCATCAGCAGCAGCGATGGTTCGTGATTCGGCACATCCGCATGCATCGAACGGATCACACACAGATCGTCCGCACACGCCGCCACATGCGGAAAAATCTCGCTCACTTCCAACCCACTCGCCCCATGCCGCGCAAACTTATACGGCGATCGCATCAGCGTCCCCGTCTTCCTCTCCGTCCGCAGATTCTCCCCAGGCATCGCCTGACCATGCAACCGATCCAACTCCGGCTTCGGATCAAACGTGTCCACCTGCGAAGGCCCCCCATTCGCAAAAATGTGAATCACATGCTTCACCCGACTCCCGAACTGCCCCGGCCGCGCCGTCAGCGGATTCTCCGCCCCCTCCACCTCCCCAAGCAACGCCTGCGCCGCCACCGATCCCAATCCCATCCCGCACCTCCGCAGAAAATCTCGACGGGTCGCAAATAAATGTCGGAAATCCGGGGCGTGGTGACTCATGACTGCTTCCCCCCATCCTACGCCCCCACCCGCCCATCGCTTACACCCCCCACCCAACTTTTCCCGCCCCACCCCAGATAATGCCAGACAATGGGACAGACCTTCTGAATGCCAGACAACGGGACAGACCTTCTGAATTCCAGACAACGGGACAGACCTTCTGAATTCCATGTGTGGGCAACGGGACAGACCTTCTGAGCGTTGCCGCAGTCGATGGCGCGCATCCGCTTTGCCGACAATGAGACAGACCTTCTGAGTGCCGACAATGAGACAGACCTTCTGAGAGTAGCCGCAGTCGATTGGCGCGCATCCGAGGGGCAGTGCCGCCAGCAAAATTTGCGGTGAATTAAACGAGCAACACGCGCAAATATATTAAAATACACCTAATCTATGGGACAGACCCTCTGGCCGCAGTGTGCGGATGTGCGGGATGGCAACTGCATGGGCGGCAAATCACAGAGGCATCAGGACGGCGTAGTTACTCAGTTACGGCGTGTTAATATACGGTGCAGCCTTCTCGGCGGTCCTAGCGATGAGCGGTCAGTGCATGTTTGCCGGACTCCTAGGCATTGTCCTTCTGCAGATGTGCCGCCGGCGAGGATGTCCCCGGGTTGGCGTTTCGCTCGGCTGGGAAAGCAGGTCGCCATGCCGGGCAAATTGGAAATTCTTGACAACGGGTCAGCCGTAGTTACGGTTGCTAAAAAGTCTGCTTCTACTATGGCCAAGCCACGCGTCTTCCCCGAGTCCGATTCAGAAACCGGAGTTTTCCACATCGTGTCCCGTGCCGTCGACCGCCGCCGGATTTTCGGCACCGAGGAGAAGGAGGTGTTCCTGCGCATGCTGCGCGCCGCGGCCGCCTTCCATCATGCCGAAATCCTCACCTTCTGCGTCATGGGCAATCATTTCCATCTCATGGTGCGGATTCCTCCGCGGCCAGACGGATTCGAAATGCCGCTTGAGGAAGTTCTTGCACTCTGGGGGCCTACAGTCTGCGCATCCTCCCGCAGCAGCCAGCACCGCCGTCTTGCCATGTTCATGGAAAATGGGTGTGCGGAACTCGCTGATGAGTGGCGCAAGCAGATGATTCTGCGTATGTTCAGCCTCACGGGCTTCATGAAGGCTCTCAAGCAGCGCTTCACTCAGTGGTATAATCGGAAGGAGGGGCGAACGGGCACCCTGTGGGAGCGCCGCTACGGAAGCACAATTGTCGAACCCTCCGCAGCAGCCATGCGGACAGTGGCCGCATACATTGACCTCAATCCGGTGCGGGCAGGCATCGTGGATGACCCGGTCGGCTATCGCTGGTGCGGCTATGCGGAAGCCATGGCAGACAAGGCCGAGGCACTCGCTGGCTTGGCCGCCGTGATGGGCATGTCCGCAGATAGGGATGGTGGAGGCAGAACTTGTGCTCCGCACGTGTCCAAGGCATCTGAAGGGCAACGCAGACACCAGAAGCGTGCAATGGTGGTATACCGTCAGATTCTCGGACTGGCGGGCCGCCCGCGGGTGGCAGCGGACGGGACGGTGCTGCGCCGCGGCATGAGCGTGCAGACGCTGGCGCGCATGGCCGCCGGGCACGGGATTGCGACTGAAATGCTGCGGCAGCGGGTTCGGCACATGACGGCCGGAGTAATTCTCGGGAGCAGAGAGTTCATCGACGAATGGTTCGGGCGGAACCGGGACTGGTTCGGCGGAAGGAGCCGGGAGCACCGCGCCACGGGAGCGCGCCGGATGGGGAAGGCATGGGGCACACTGTGCACGCTGCGCCAGTTGCGCGTCTGAGGCCGGGAAGAGCGAGCGCCTCAACGCTCGGGGAAACACGGACTTGACCGGGCGTGGTGGTACCCTCTCGTGCCTATGGCAAGGGCGCGCCGGGAAAAACATCGAAGATGCCGAGGTTTTGCCGGAAACGGTCGGGAGCAAGGCCGGGAATGCGCTTCAAACCTTGCGGTGGCAGCCGGAAAAGCATGACGGCTCTGTTGCAGATGGGGAATTCACGGGGGGAAACCCGAAAGTGCAGGAGCGGTCTGCCTTGTAATGAATGAATTGGGCAATCCACCGCTGCGCAGGATGGGAGCTGGCAATCCAGCAGTCTGGTGCCCTCCGTGACCAATGCAGCGGAGCAGGGAAGGCGGCAGGCACTAACGGCATCATGCTCTCCCGAGGGATTAAGACAAGGTCTGTCCATCTGTCCGCGCTCCGCATGCAGTATCGTCTGAATCTCCAACAACAACACCAGCACTCCAACGACGGATTCCAGCACACGCAGCGCCGCCAGACGCACCAGACTAAAGATCCCAGACAAAAGGTCTGTCCATCTGCGCCGGTCATGAACAGCAGCGTGGATCAGGGACAGAGCAGCCCGTGCCAGATTGACAGACCATTTGTGAAGATGAGCACAGAAGGTCTGTCCTGCTGTCTTGCCGGTGGATTGGTCGGGTGGTGATTGCGGTTGGGAGTCAGTTTCTGCCGGTGCCTGGTCGCCGTTGGATCTGATTGGTGAAAATCCTGACCGACTGGATTCCTTGCCTGGGTGTGCTGGCGATCTCCGATCCCCGGTTGCGCCGACGGCACCTGCGAACAGGCTGAACCGAGCGGGCGGTAGGTCCGCAGCAATCCACGTCATCTCATGCAAAGTCTCTGGTCCGACTCAGAAGCCGCTTCGTATCTCACGTCCGATTTAGCCCTGCGGGTTTACACATCCCGGCTGCTGGGCCGGAATCCCGAACTGGTGCTCCATGGCGGCGGGAATACTTCGGTGAAGAGTACGGTGGAAGATTTCTTTGGTGATCCTCAGGAGGTGCTCTACATCAAAGGGAGTGGCGGTGATCTGGCCACAATCGAGCCAAAGCATTTCCCGGCGGTAAGAATGGAAACGCTGCGGAAGCTCGCTGCGCTTCCCGAGTTGAGTGATCCCGACATGGTGCTGGAGCAGCGTGCTGCTTTGCTTGATCCGACCGCCCCCAATCCTTCGATCGAAGCCATCGTCCACGCAGTCCTGCCACATAAATTCGTGGACCACACGCACGCCAACGCCGTGATTGCGCTCACCAATCAGCCCGATGGCGAGGAACTTGTGCGTCACACCTGGGGCAGCCGGGTCGTCGTGATTCCGTACGTGATGCCCGGGTTTCTGCTGGCCAAGGCCATCGCTGCGGCGACCAGGGATACGGACTGGCATCAGGTCGAGGGACTGATTCTGATGCAGCACGGCATTTTCACCTTCGGATCGACCGCTCGGGAAAGCTACGAGCGGATGATCCGCCTTGTCACAGAGGCGGAGGTTGCCTTGGCGGCCCGCGGTGGTGGTCCGGAGATGGCTGCCCTTGGCGGAGGAACATTTGCATCTGCGGATCTGCGCACGCTGGCAGCCATCCGCCGGGAGGTTTCGCGTTTCCGCGGCCGAGCCTGTCATGCGGTTCTGAATCACTCGCCGGACGCGGCAGGGTTCGCGTGCCGATCCGATGTCTCCTCGCTGGCCACGAGGGGAACGCTGACACCGGATCACAGTATCCGTACCAAGCGCGTCCCCGCGATCCTTTCCTCGCCGGATGACGTGGCTCCTTTTGCGGAACAGGTGGGAGAATACTTTCAGCGGCATCAGACTGGTCAGGCTGCCCTCGATCGTGCTCCGCGCTGGGCGGTTTGGCCGGACAAGGGAACGATCGCATTCGGCACAACGGCTGCCGAAGCCGCGGTCGTCAGCGACATCGTGGCGCATACAGTCCGCACCATTCAGCAGGCGGAGGCCGCTGGTGGGTGGCGCGCCCTCCCCGAGAAAGATCTGTTTGCGATCGAGTACTGGGATCTGGAACAGGCCAAGCTCCGCAGCGCTCCTGCGCCCCTGCCGCTTCAGGGGAAGACGGCCATTGTGACGGGTGCGGCGGCCGGCATTGGCCGTGCCATTGCGGAGGCCCTTGCAAGACAGGGTGCCACCGTGACGGGTATGGATCTTAATCCGCAGACTCCGGAGCGGTTATCTGGTGTCCCGGGTCTTTCGGGGAAGGTGATCAACCTGACGGACTACGATCTGGTCCGTTCGGCCGTTGATGAAGTCGTCGAGGCGACTGGCGGGCTGGACATTCTTGTCAGCAACGCTGGAATCTTCACGGCTGGAGCCAATTTCGAAGACATGGACCCTGCGAATTGGGCGAAAAGCATGGAGGTCAATCTAACGAGCCATATGCGTCTTCTGCAGTGCTGTGTTCCGTATCTCAAGCTCGGGGTGGAACCCACCGCGATTTTCGTGGGTAGCCGGAATGTGAAGGCCCCGGGGGCGGGGGCCGGCAGTTATTCGTGCGCCAAGGCAGCGGTCACGCAGCTGGTGCGGGTGGCCGCCCTCGAACTGGCTCCACACGGCGTCCGCGTGAACATCATCCATCCGGATGCTGTTTTTGATACGGAACTCTGGACGCCGGAAGCCTTGGCCCGCAGCGCGGAACGCTACGGACTAACCGTGGAGGAGTACAAAACGCGCAACCTCATGAAAACGGAAATCCGCAGCGCCGACGTGGCAGCGATGGTTTGTGCCATGGCTGGTCCCATCTTCGGAAAAACCACGGGTGCTCAGATCCCTGTCGATGGGGGCAACGACCGGGTCATCTGACCTGACTCCATGGCCGCATGGACACCAATGCCGGCAAACTGACCGATTTTTCGGACCGATGGCCTGCCGTTGTCGTCAAGGAACTGCGACAGGGTCTGCGCTCCCCATTCTTTGTTCTGCCATTCATTCTGCTGCACGCGTTCGCTCTGCTCGCTCTATCGTCTGAATACGCCGACGGCAGGGCGGTTGCTGCCGGAAGCCATACGGTGGCCCGCTTCACGGTGATCCGCGAGGCAGGGGCCTTCTGGTCGGTCTCGGCCATTCTTGTGGCCATCGTCATGCCTCTCCGCACGTTTTCGTCGCTGCACGATGAATGCCGGGGAGGGCAATCGGAACTGCTGCTGCTGGGCGGTCTTTCCCGCTGGCACATAGTGCGTGGCAAATGGCTGGTGCAGATGATCTTCTGCGGCCTCGCGCTGGTTTCCCTGACCCCCTATCTGCTGGTCCGCTACTTCTTTGGAGGGTTCAATCTCTTCAGTAATGGGCTAACGCTTCTGAATGTCGCCGGGGCCACCTCGGCGATGAGTGCCTGCCTGATTGGGGCCAGCGGGTACCGGTCACTGACTACGCGTTTTTTTGCAGTCGGCATCTGCTCGGCTTGGATCATCATGGCAACACTGATGATTCAGGGGGTTACTGGTGCGGCCGGCAGCCTCGTGGGAATTCCTGCCTACAGCATCTTCTGCGGGTATTTGTTCTTCATGCTCTACACTGCGGCTGGGCTGCAGCTGGGCCGGGCCCATTTGAAGGTGTACCTGCTTCCTTTCGAGGTGAGTCCAGGCAGCACCATCCTCGTCCTGATGGGAATATTCCCGTTTCTCATTCTCGGCTGCGGTCTCGTCCTCGCGGCGGTATCAGTTTGGCTGGTGTGGGTTGCCCTCGTCATTCCGATTGCGGCTCTTCTGCTGAGCGATCGGCCATGGCAACAAGCCAACGGACCGCTCCCTTCCAGCATCTCCGGGTTTGATACCAACTGGCGGCCGCTCCACTGAGCCGACCATGGATTCCCCGCGGCCATCGTGCCCGGCTCGCGCGCCAGAAGGTCTGTCTTACTGTTACCGTTCTCACTATTGAGAAGCGGGCCGTCTTACTGCCGACCCACCGCAGCGGGGTCGGGATTATTGCATGGGGGCCCGGGGAGTCCGCGCCGTGTGGTTCAGTTCGGGAGAGCGTGAACGATCCGGTGGGGGGGCTGCATGACAGAAGGTCTGTCCAGCTGTCTGGGTCAGCGCACACGAGCCAGATGGTCTGTCTCACTGTCGTCATTTCAGAAGGTCTGTCCCTTTGTTGAGGATCAGGGCTTCGGGTGGAGGATGCAACTGCCGCCGGGCAGCGGGTCTGTCCATCTGTCTGGGGCAGCATTTCAGAAGGTCTGTCCCTTTGTTGGGGATCAGGGCTTCGGGTGGAGGATGCAACTGCCGCCGGGCAGCGGGTCTGTCCATCTGTCTGCGGCAGGGGTTGGCGAGTCCGGGGCATGTAGCGTCCCAGGAGGTCTGTCTCGCTGTCATTTTGCGGGAGCCTTTATCGGTTGTCCCGTTGTCGGTTCGCGAGAGTTGCAGCCGCTGGGGGGGGGATTGTGAGCGGAGGGAAGGTGAGTTTCTGCTGGGGATGGGAGGTTCGTATTCCGAGCCTTCCCTGGAAAGTAGCGCGGTTGGCTTCGCGTGATGCTGAAGGGGTGTCAGCGGGGATGCCGAGTAAGGACCCACGCCATCGCTTCGTCCTTTGAGTTCACGAGGCCATCCAGCTGGGCATCGTGTACGTCCCGGAGGACATTGGCCATGCGGGGACCGGAAGTGTATCCTGCGGCGAGGAGGTCCCGTCCGCTCACCAGCCATGGGGGCAGGGTTCTGGTTTCGGCGGCTTCCGTCAGTTTTGTCCGCATGAATTCCCAGTTATCGAGCAGGCCATTGCTTCCGAGGCAATCGACCCGGTGCAGTTCGAGTTCGTCTGCGAAGCCTGGTTCTGCGAGCCAGCGTCGGAGTTTGGCGGGACGCATTTCCTGCACGTGCATGAACTTCATGTGATTCGCCACGGCGGTTACTACTGCGGAGACGATCTGATTGGAAAACTTGAGCCTTGTGAGGATTGACTCTGCCATGGTGGCTCCGACGCGGTCGTGTCCATTGAACCGGATTCTTCCCTCGGCTGGGTCGAGGGTGCGTGTTGCCGGTTTGCCGGAGTCGTGCAGCAGCACGGAGAGCACGAGGGGCAGGGAAACTTCCTCGGGAAGCAGGCTGAGCATGAGTCTGGTATGGGTCCAGACATCGCCTTCCGGGTGGAATTCGGGTGGCTGGCTGCATCCTTTGAGGGCCTCCATTTCCGGGAGAATCATGCGGAGGAGACCGGAGGCATCGAGCAGGTCGAATCCCCGCAGGCGGGTCCGGTGCAGGAGGATGCGCACGAACTCATCCCGTACGCGTTCGATGCTGATGTCGGTGAGGGAGGGCACTTCGGCACGGAGGGCGGTCCATGTGGCGGTGTCCATCTGGTAGTCGAGGGCAGCGGCGAACCTTACCGCTCGCATCAGCCGGAGGCGGTCCTCTCGGAACCTCTGCACTGGGTCCCCGATGGCCCGCAGCACCTTCGACTGGAGGTCTGCCCGTCCGCCGACGTAATCGATGATCTTTCCGTCTGTTGGATCGAGAAACATTCCGTTGACGGTGAAGTCCCGGCGCTGGGCGTCTTCCTGGGGAGTTGCAAAGGTCACGCTTTCCGGGCGGCGACCGTCGCGGTAGGATCCATCGGTCCGGAAGGTGGCGATTTCGAACATGGCACCGCCCTCATGCACCACGACGACGCCGAAATGGGCACCGACATACTGGGCCCGGGGGAACAGTTGGAGCACCTCCGGCGGGGTGGCATCGGTGGCGATGTCGTAATCGTGCGGTTCCCTGCCGAGGAGTTCGTCCCGCACGCAGCCGCCTGCGAAATACGCCATGTGGCCCGCCGCCTGGAGCCGCCGTGCCATATCCGCCGCGCTAGCCCGCAGGGCCGCCGCATCCATCGTTCTTCCGGACATCCGGCAGACTCACCGCTCGTGCGGGCTTCTGCAATGAAGGATCGGCTCCGGTGTGAGTCCGGTGCGGTTCCTTGAATGCGGAGTAAAAACCGGGCTTCCTTCCGAAAGAGCACCCGTTCCCCTGAGTAATCAATCCTTGCCAGGGACCGTGCGGGTATCCGGACACGAGCCGACCGCGCGTCCGTCATGGCATCTCCACCGGCCCCGCAACTCTTCACCGTTTCCATGCCATGCTGAGAATCAACGGAACGAAATCCTCGCGCTTCTGCGACGGCACGAGCCGCCGTGGGTTCCTTCGTCTGGGAGCCCTTGGGCTTGGCGGGCTGGCCATGCCGGATCTGCTCCGGGCGGAAGCAACCACGCAGACGAAAGGCACGAAGTCAGTCATCATGATTTTTCTGCCCGGTGGACCGCCGCATCAGGACATGTGGGATCTGAAGATGGATGCCCCTGCTGACATCCGCGGGGAATTCCGCCCGATCCGCACGAAGGTTCCCGGGATCGAGATCTGCGAATTGTTTCCGAAGATGGCGGCCATGATGGACAAGTTTTCGATCATCCGGAGCATGGTTGGTGCGCGGGGGGATCATGCGGCGGATCAATGCCTGACTGGGCGGGGGCCGCAGAATGCTCCGCAGGGAGGATGGCCCAGCATAGGGTCGGTACTTTCCCGGGTGCATGGATCCGGTGCGCCGGGAGTTCCCGCCTTCGTTGGACTGTCTCCCAAAATGGGTCATGCGCCGTGGGCGAATCCCGGGCAGCCAGGTTTTCTGGGTCCTGCGCATGCTCCTTTCCAGCCGAATGGCGGAGGGGCGGGTGACCTTGTGCTCAATGACATTTCGCTCGACCGTCTGGCTGACCGCAAATCGCTGCTGACGAGTTTCGACTGTTTCCGGCGTGATGTGGACAACAGTGGAATGATGGAAGCGATGGATGCTTTTCAGCAGCAGGCCATGGGCGTGCTCACGAGCAGTCGGCTTTCGGAAGCACTCAATCTGGACAAGGAAGACCCTGAAGTCCGGGCCCGGTACGGTGGCGGCACCATGAAATGCCGCGACGATGGAGGGCCGGAGTGTCCGGAGCAATTCCTCATGGCCCGTCGGCTTGTTGAGGCCGGTGTCCGCTGCGTGACTGTCGGTTTTAACCGTTGGGACTGGCACGGTGCCAACTTCCGGCAGGGCCGCGAAGTTTTCCCGCAGCTTGACAATGGGCTGACTGCCTTAGTCGAGGACCTGCATCAGTCCGGTCTCGACAAGGATGTCAGTGTGGTCGTCTGGGGCGAATTCGGTCGCACCCCGCAGATCAACAAGGATGCCGGGCGCGATCACTGGCCTCGCGTTTCCTGTGCCGCCCTTGCCTGCGGAGGACTCAATCATGGGCAGGTGATTGGTTCCACGGACCGGCTGGGCGGCGAGGCCAACAGCCGGCCTGTCGACTTCCAGGAAGTCTTTGCGACCCTCTATCATGCAGCCGGAATCGATACGAAGACGGTGACCATCAACGACCTCAACGGACGTCCGCGCTATCTTGTCGACGAGCAGTTCAAACCCCTGCCTGAACTGGTGGGATGAGGAATGGCGATGCTTTCAGCCGGTATTCCAATCCTGAAGCAGTGACCACCGGCCTTCGCTGAACTCGAATCAATGATCTCATGCTGACACTTTTCTCCAGACAATCCTCGGGTTCGTTCTGCGATGGCCATTCGCGGCGGTCGTTTCTGCGCATCGGGGCGCTTGGACTTGGTGGGCTTTCGCTTCCCCAGCTGCTGCGGGCGGAGGCTGAGCAGGGCCGGGGGAAATCGCAGAAGGCCCTCATCCTGGTGTACTTGCCGGGCGGACCGCCGCATCAGGACATGTTTGATCTGAAGATGGATGCGCCCTCGGAGATCCGCGGGGAGTTTTCGCCGATTGGCACCAATGTTCCCGGCATTCAGATCTGCGAGCATCTGCCGCGCCTAGCGAAAATGGCGGACAAGTTCGCTTTCGTCCGCAGTGTGGTCGGGGCGAAGGACCGTCATGAATCGTTCCAGTGCGTCACGGGACGGCTCAATGACAATGTTCCGCCGGGTGGCTGGCCGGAGATTGGGAGTGTGGTTTCGAGGGTGCAGGGCGGGGGAGCGTCAGTGCCCTGCTATGTGAATCTTTCTACGAAGATGAAGCACACGCCCTACAATCAGGGCCGCACCAGCTTCCTCGGGGTGGCCCATGCGCCCTTCATGCCGCTGGGCAGTGTGAAGGATGACATGTCGCTCAATGGCGTCACCATCGAACGCCTTGCGGACCGGCGTTCCCTGCTCACTTCGTTCGACAGTTTCCGCCGGGAAACGGATGCGAGCGGGGCCATGGCGGGTGTGGATTCCTTCACCGAACAGGCTTTCGACATTCTCACCTCGTCCCGCCTTCTCAAGGCCCTCGATATTTCCGGGGAGGATCCGAAACTGCGCGAACGCTACGGCAAAGGCACGGAAAAGATCCAGGGCGACGCCGCGCCGCGTCTCAACGAGCAGTTTCTGCTGGCCCGGCGTCTCGTGGAAGCCGGTGTCCGCGTGGTCACCATCAGCTACAGCTTCTGGGATTGGCACGGCCAGAATTTCCGGATCGCGAAGGAGAATCTGCCGGACTTCGATCAGGCGATTTCGGCCCTTGTCGAGGACCTGCACAACCGGGGCATGGGCGATGATGTGTCCGTGCTGGCGTGGGGCGAATTCGGGCGCACTCCCCGCATCAACAAGGATGGCGGGCGCGATCACTGGCCGAATGTTTCCTGTGCGCTCCTTGCCGGGGGCGGCATGCAGACTGGGCAGGTGATTGGTTCCACGGACCGGATGGGTGGGGAAGCGAGCGACCGTCCGGTTCATTTCCAGGAGATCTTTGCGACGATGTATCACAATCTTGGCATCAATCCGAACACGACCACGGTGCCGGACCTCACGGGGCGCCCGCACTACCTTGTCGATGGACAGTTTCAACCCATGAAGGAACTCGTATGAGCCCTGCCGCCCGCCGATTCTCCAGCCCTGCGCTGCTTTCCCGCCGTCCCTGCGGATTCCGGATTCTGCTCGCTCCCATCGGTGCGGTGCTCCTGATGTCCGACCCGTCGCAGGCTGCCCTGCACATTCACGCGGGGGCACCGGCCGGGCAGGAAGCGGTGCTTTCCTCGAAGGATGCCAGTCTCCAGCTCGTGGCGACGTCCACGGACGACCACGGACGTGCGTCGGACGTGACCCGCAGTGTCCGCTGGGTGGTGGAACCTGCCGGAGCCATCGAGATTTCGCCGGTGGGCATGGCCATTCCGCTGGCTGACGGGAAGGCGACCGTGACGGCGGCCATGGAAAATGGCGGCAGTGCGTCCCTCACGATCACGGTTTCCGGATCGGCGAGCCCGCGGCCGCTGCATTTCACGAACGACATTGTGCCGGTCCTCACGAAGTACGGCTGCAATGGCGGTGGGTGCCATGGCAAGTCGGAAGGTCAGAATGGCTTCAAGCTTTCCCTGCTCGGCTTCGAGCCATGGGAGGACTACGGATTCCTTGTGCATGAATCCCGTGGCCGGCGGCTCTTCCCGGCCGCACCGGAAAGCAGTCTGCTTCTCCTCAAGGGGACTGGCGAAATGCCTCACGGCGGCGGAGCCCGCATGACCCGCGGCACGCCGGATTACCTGACCATGGTGCGCTGGATGGAACAGGGCATGCCCAAGGGCGATCCCAAGGCTCCGGCCCCGGTCAGTCTCGCGGTGTTCCCCCCGGAACGCCTGCTCAAGCCATCAGACCGTCAGCAGCTTCAGGTGACGGCCCTCTATGCGGATGGCTCCTGGCGGGATGTCACCCGTCTCGTGACTTACGAAAGCGGGGCCAAGGACATGGCGACGGTCACGGAAGACGGCCTTGTGTCCACGGCGACCCAGCCTGGCGATGTCGCTATCATGGTCCGCTTCATGGAACTGGTCGGCGTCTTCCGCGGAACGATTCCGCTCGGGGCTCCGCTCGGCGATTTCCCGCCGGAACGGAATGTCATCGATACCCATGTCTTTGCGAAGCTCCGCACGCTCGGTCTTCCGCCGTCGGGTCTGTGCGACGACGCCACCTTCCTGCGCCGGGTCACCATCGACATCACCGGTCGGCTTCCCAAGCCGGAGGAAACGGCGG
>Ga0315904_10000343_pt1 | contig 73481 bp, 48 predicted proteins | sample LakEriMetagenome_6_FD_203529 | JGI IMG/M metagenome (GOLD analysis project Ga0315904, IMG submission 203529) | Freshwater fungal communities from buoy surface, Lake Erie, Ohio, United States - Buoy 12 MA120 | ecosystem: Environmental > Aquatic > Freshwater > Lake | place: USA: Lake Erie, Ohio...
ACCCATCCAGAGGGCTAAAGGCCCGATCTATTGAATCGGTGGAAAAGACCCCACACTACGAATCCGCTCCTCGGATAGGACGGGCCGTTGGCCCTCCAAATCATGGGGGGATGCCGCTACCTAGGCCTTTGGCCTAGGCTGATATGGATTGGGCCTTTGGCCCGAAGATTTGGATCTCACCAGAGCCAACGGCAGGAACTCGTTCGTCGTCTTCCAAGCGCCAAAGGCGCGTCCTATGCCAGCCTAGGCCGCAGGCCTAGGAAACCGTTCCCCACCCATCCGGAGGGCCAACGGCCCGATCCATTGGATCGTCAAGCCTGTTGATACACTTCAGCGCCCTTCTCCACGAACTCCCGGCTTTTCTCCTCCATGCCCTTCGTCAGCGCCTCTTCCTCGGAGATTGCCTGCTCCGCCGCGTATTTCCGCACGTCTTCCGTGATCTTCATCGAGCAGAAGTGCGGGCCGCACATGGAGCAGAAGTGGGCGGTTTTCGCTCCATCCTGGGGAAGCGTTTCGTCATGGAACTCGCGGGCGCGTTCGGGATCGAGGCCGAGGTTGAACTGGTCCTCCCAACGGAACTCGAAGCGGGCCTTGCTGAGGGCGTTGTCGCGGTATTGGGCGCCGGGGTGGCCCTTGGCGAGGTCGGCGGCATGGGCAGCGAGTTTGTAGGTGATGACGCCTTCCTTGACGTCGTTTTTGTTAGGAAGCCCGAGGTGTTCCTTGGGCGTGACGTAGCAGAGCATGGCGCAGCCGTACCACCCGATCATCGCGGCACCGATGCCGGAGGTGATGTGATCGTAGCCGGGGGCGATGTCCGTGGTGAGGGGGCCGAGCGTGTAGAACGGGGCTTCGCCGCACCATTCGAGTTGCTTGGCCATGTTTTCCTCGATCATGTGCATGGGCACGTGGCCGGGGCCTTCGTTCATGACCTGAACCCCCTTGGCCCAGGCGCGGCGGGTGAGTTCACCCTGCACTTCGAGTTCGCCGAATTGCGCCTTGTCATTCGCATCCGCGATCGATCCGGGGCGCAGTCCGTCGCCAATCGAGAACGAGACGTCGTAGGCGGCCATGATATCGCAGATTTCGTCCCAGTGGGTATAGAGGAAGTTCTCCTTGTGGTGGGCGAGGCACCATTTCGCCATGATCGAGCCACCACGGGAAACGATGCCGGTCATGCGGCTGGCGGTGAGAGGCACGAAGCGCAGCAGCACGCCGGCGTGGATGGTGAAGTAATCGACGCCCTGCTCGGCCTGCTCGATGAGCGTGTCGCGGAACAATTCCCAGGTGAGGTCCTCGGCCTTGCCGTTGACCTTTTCGAGCGCCTGATAGATCGGCACGGTGCCGATGGGAACGGGCGAGTTGCGCAGGATCCACTCGCGGGTGGCGTGGATGTTCTTGCCGGTGGAAAGGTCCATCACGGTGTCGGCTCCCCACTTCGTGGCCCAGCGCATTTTCTCGACCTCCTCCTCGATCGACGAGGCCACGGCGGAGTTGCCGATGTTCGCATTGATCTTCACCAGGAAATTGCGGCCGATGATCATCGGTTCGAGTTCCGGGTGGTTGATGTTGGAAGGGATGATGGCGCGGCCGGCGGCGACCTCGCTGCGGACAAACTCGGGAGTGATCTCCGCGGGAATGCGCTGCGGGAAGCGGCGGAAGATGCCGGGCGTGTATTCGCTGGAGGGCTGCTGGTGGGAACCGGCGTGTTGTTTGTCGAGATGGTTGCGGACGATGTCCTCCTTCATGTCCGCGATCTGGGCGCGGCGCATGTTCTCGCGGATGGCGATGAACTCCATCTCGGGCGTGATGATGCCTTGGCGTGCGTAGTGGAGTTGGGTGACCGGCGTGCCCTTGCTCGCACGCAGCGGTTGGCGGCGCTCGGCGGTCAGACCGGGGAATTCCTTGAGACGGTTGGCGCGCTCCGATAGGGAAGCATACTCGGCGTGCTTCTCGGTGAGATAACCGTTGTCCTGCGGTTTGACCGGGCGGCCGTCGTAGGCCTCGACATCGCCGCGGGCGAGGATCCACTCGCGCCGCAGCGCGGGCAGGCCTTCCTCAACGGTGCCGGTGAATGCGGGATCGCCCCACGGGCCGGAGCAATCATACACGCGCACCGGCTCGTTCACCTCGATGCGGCCGTTGAAGGATTTGGTATCGGAGAGAGTGATCTCGCGCATCGGCACGCGCACCGAGGGATGGATTTCCCCTTGGATGTAGATCCTCGTGGATGCGGGCAGCGGAGCGCGGGATTCGTCGTGGGTTTCGCTGGCAATGCCGGTGGTTTCTTCGGGGCGGATCATGGGAAGAGGTTGAGAGTTGATGGTTGAGAGTTGAGAGCAAGAAAAAGGCCGTGCGGGAAACACGGCCGGGAAGGGGAGCGGGGATTCTCGACTTCCTACGGCGGCTCTGCCCGCATCAGGTTCGAAGGGTCTTCTCCGCGCGTCGGAAAATCTCGGCCCGGCGAACGGCGGGCACCCCTGTCGAAGGTGATAGTGGGGCCGGAGGAGGAACTGTCAAGCGGCCGGAAACGAGGTCTTGCCGCGAAGGGGGCGTTTGCTAGGAATGCGCGTGTGGCACAGCCCAGTGACGTTCGCGAGGTTCTTCAGTACATTCCCCAGTTCCGGGGAAAGGTGTTTCTGGTGCTGATCGAGGCCGGAATCCTTCCCGAACCGGCGGTCGCGGAAACGCTGCTGGATCTCGCCGTGCTCGAGGATTTGGGAGTGAAACTGGTGCTCGGAGTGCTGGGCGGGGATTTGAAGGACTTGTATGATTGGACGCTCGAGTGCGAGATCATGGCGGCGAGGGTTTCCAAGCCGATCGGCGATCCGCATGCGGTGCGTGAAACACAGGATATCCTCGCGCGCGGACAATCGGCGGTGGTGGATGCCTCTGCCACCGCGCCGCTCGACCGGGCGGTGGTCGATTTCGCGCTGGGGCTGGGTGTGGCAAAGGTGATCACGCTGCTTGAGGAGGCGATTCTGATCGATGGCGCTCCGGCGCACGCGATCCGCGCGGCGGATGCGGAAGGGCTCGCGGCCTCATGCGGCGGGGCCGGTGCGGATCTCCTGCTGGCCGCCGCCGAGGCCTGCCGCCGCGGAGTGCCCCGGGTGCATGTGCTCAACGGACGCCGCCAGGGAGTGCTGGTGGACGAACTGTTTTCCAACGAGGGCGTGGGCACCATGGTCCACGCGGACAGCTACCGGATGATCCGACCGCTGCGCGAAGAGGACATCCCCGAACTGTTAGGCATGATCGGCCGCTCGGTTCGCCGCACGAAGCTCGTCGAACGCACGTATGAGGACATCCAGTCACGAATCGGCGATTTCCAGGTGATGACCATCGACGACAACGTCGTCGGCTGCGTGGCGCTGCATGAGTATCCGGCGGAAGGCACGGCGGAGGTCGCCTGCCTGTATGTCAAGCAGGCGCACGAAGGCCGCGGATACGGCGCGGAACTGGTGCGCCACGCTGAGGAAACCGCGGTGAAGCGGGGGATTCCCCGGGTGTTCGCGCTGAGCAACCGCGCGGCGGACTTTTTCACCGGCAGGCTGGGTTATGATGCCGCCTCGGTGGACGCGCTGCCCGCCAAACGCCGCGCCCAGTATGAAGCGAGCGGCCGGGATTCCCTTGTGTTTTCCAAAAACCTGAACGATTCACCCACATGAAACTCAAATTCTGCGGTGCCGCCGGCACCACCACCGGTTCGCAGCATCTGCTCGAGGTCAACGGCAAGCGCATCCTGCTCGACTGCGGCCTCTATCAGGGCGCTCGCGCGGACGCCTATCAGATCAACTGCCGTTTTCCTCACTTCCAGCCGGCGTCGATCGATGCCGTCATCCTGTCCCACGCGCACATCGACCACAGCGGCAACCTGCCGAACCTGACGAAGAGCGGATTCACCGGCAACATCTACGCCACCCACGCCACACGCGACCTGTGCCAGATCATGCTGGCCGATTCCGCGCGCATCCAGGAGGGCGACATCGACTGGCTCAACAAACACCGCAAGCGTGACGGACTGGAGCCGCTCACTCCGATCTACAACGAACAGGACGCGGAGCGCTGCATCCGGCAGTTTGTCACGCTTTCCTATGACCGCCGGATGCCCGTGTGCGACGGGGTGACAGTCACCTTCATCGACGCCGGACACATCCTCGGCAGCGCGCAGGTGCTTTTGGAAATCGACGACAAGGCGGATGGAAAGCGGAAGCGTTTCCTGTTCTCCGGGGATGTCGGACGCGGTGGCAACGAGGTTCTGCGCGATCCGGTGCCGGTGCCGGATGTGGATTTCCTGCTCATGGAGAGCACCTACGGCGGCCGTGAGCACGAGGCACCTCCGGGGATGGGAGATCACTTCGCGACCATCATTCGCCAGGCGGCGAAACGCGGCGGCAAGATTCTCATCCCCGCCTTCGCGGTGGAGCGCACGCAGCAGGTGCTTTACGTGCTCCACGATCTGTTCGAGCGCGGCGAAGTGCCAGAGGTTCCGGTGTATGTGGACAGCCCGCTGGCGGTGAGTGCGACGGAGATCTACCGGTTGCATCCCGACGCGTTCAACGAGGACGTCTATCAGTCGCTCTTCGAGAAACAGAACCCGTTCGGTTTCGAGAATCTCACGCTGGTCCGTTCGGTGAGCGGATCGAAGGCGCTCAATGATGTGCAAGGCACGGCGATCATCATTTCCGCCTCGGGCATGTGCGAGGCGGGGCGCATCCTGCACCATCTGAAGAACCACATTGGCGATGGCAAGACCACGGTGTTGTTCGTCGGTTACTGCGCCGAAAACACGCTCGGCAGGCGCATCCGCGACGGTGAGAGGGAAGTGCCGATTCTCGGCGGGCGCTACAAGGTGCGCGCGAACATCGAGATCGTGGATTCGTTCTCCGGCCACGCCGATCATTCGGAGTTGCTCGACTATTTCGAGCGCACCACGGGGCCGAAGGAGCGTGTGTGGCTGGTGCACGGCGAGCGTGATGCGGCCGCCACCTTGCGTGATGCCCTCGCGGCGCGGCATTCGGGCGAAGTGGCGGTGGGCGAACTCGGAGCGGAAGTCGAATTCTGAATGATTCTTTCCACTTGATGAAACCCGTGCCGACGTCTCAATTTCCGCGCGCATGGCTTTATCCCGAAACAAGAAGGCACCCACACCCACGGAACTGATTGATTGGCTGAACGCCGAAGGACTGCTCGACCTCGAATGGGATTTCCCCGAGGATGGCGATTTGTTTTCCGCCGGCCTGGACTCGATGGCGGTGATGCAAATGGTGGTGGCGGTGGAGGATGAGTATGGAGTGGAACTCACGCCGGAAGACCTCACCAAGGAGACCCTGGCAAGTCCCGCGTCGCTGGCAAAACTGATTGGCCGCAAGATGTCATGAGCGCGCCGCTCCGGCGCTGCGATGTGGCGGTGATTGGCGGGGGCAGCGCCGGGCTGGCCGCCGCGTTGACCGCCGCAAGGCGTGGGGCGCGGACGGTTCTGATAGAAGAGCAGGGATTCGCCGGCGGGATGGGAACCGCCTCGCTGGTGCATAGTTTCTGCGGTTTGTACCTTCTGCGGAGGGAACCCGGCGCGGTGCTGGCGAACCCCGGGTTTTGTGGCGAAATCGAGCGTCTGATGATGGCCGCCACGGGCATGGGGCCGCAACGCCACGGCCGGGTGGACGTGTTGCCTCAGCATCCGGTGGAGTTCGCGCGGATCGCGGATTCATTGCTTCGGGCGGAGGAATCGCTCGAGTGTTTGTTTCATACGCGGCTGATTGAAGTCTCGCGTGAGAGCGACGGTTGGTCGCTGCGCTTGTCCACCCGCGGCGGGGAGATGTCTTTGAATGCCGGAGTGCTGGTGGATGCCTCGGGCGATGCGGTGGTGGCCGGGCTCTCAGGTGATGGCTTTGCCATCGCGCCCGCCGCGCGCCTGCAGCGTCCCGCGTATGTGTTCGGGGTTCAATGTGGCGCGGACTTGGACGACCCCGGACGTCTGAGGACGGCGGGCTCGCTGGTGGAAGGCGTGAGGGCGGGAAGTGTCGGCGCGGAGGCGCTGGGTTTGAGTTTCCGCGCGTCGGGCCGGGAGGGCGAGGTTTTCGGAACACTCGATCTTTCGGGCGGCGCGGAGGAGTTCGATCCGCTGGATCCCCGCTGTCTGACGAATCTGGAAATGACCGGTCGCAGGGTGGCGGCGGAAGCGGTGGCGTGGCTGGCCGCGCGGGAGGAAGCGTGGCGCGGGGCCTACGTGCGCCATTGGCCCGCCCGCGCCGGCATCCGCGAAAGCCGCCGCTGGGTGGGGGAGCACGTTCTAACAGAAGCGGAGTTGTCGGAGGGCCGGAGATTCGATGACGAGATCGCGCTGGCGACCTGGCCAATGGAACTGCGTGAGACGGCGAAGGGGCCTCGGCTGAGATTCCCGCAGGATGACCGCCCTTGTGGCATTCCGCTGCGTTGCCTCATGCCGCAGGGCATGGAACGGATCTTCGTCGCCGGCCGCTGCATCTCGGCGGATCACGGCGCCCAGGCGTCGATCCGGGTGATGGGCACCTGCTTTGCCACTGGCGAGGCCGCGGGAAAGGCGGCGGCAGAGTGCGCGGGAGTTTGTTAGATCGCGTTTCTCACACTTCAAGGAGCGGCGGAACGAGTCCGCCGATGCCCGTGCATCGACGATGAAACGACAGTTCCCGGGACCGCATCGACACTTCACGGGCATCGGCGATCATGCATCGCCGTTCCTTGGATCGTCCCGGCCCATGCGGCCATGCCAAGTGTGAGGTTCGGGTTTGATCATCCTCAAACCACTCTTGACCACAGCAGTTTGAGATATCTCGACTCCGGGTAGTTGGAGAGTGTCGGGTGATCCGGGCCGGCTCCGGTGCGGTCGAGGATCTGCAGGCGTTTCTGGCGCTTGTGGGCGGCGGTGGTGACGACGCGTTCGAAGGACTCGGAGGTCAGCATGCCGGAGCACGAGCAGGTGACGAACAGTCCGCCGGGAGCGACGAGATCGACGGCGAGTTTGTTGAGGTCGGCGTATTTTCCCATGCCCTTTTCGTCGTCCTTGCCATGGATGAACTTCGGCGGGTCGGCGATGACGAGGTCCCAGGTGCGCTGGTTTTCTAGCATGGTGCGAACCCAGGTGAAGGCGTCGGCGTGGGTGAAGCGGATCTTCGCCTGGTTGAGGTTGGCGTTGCGTTTGGCCATGGCGATGGCGGCCTCGTCGAGATCGACGGCGGTGACATCCTGCGCGCCGTTGAGGGCGGCGTGGATGGCGAAGCCGCCGGTGTAGCAGCAGAGGTCGAGCACGGTGCGGCCCTTGGCGAGTTGGCCGAAGCGGCGGCGGTTGTCGCGCTGGTCGCAGAAGAACCCGGTCTTGTGGCCGGAGCTGAAGTCCACCTCGTAGCGAATGCCGTGTTCTCGGATTTTCACGCTGCGGACGGGATCGGACTCCACGCCGCCGCGCGAGGGAATGCCTTCGACGCGGGCAAGGTCCTGGTCAATGGAAACGACGACGCGTTGGGTGTCGAAACACTCGTGGAGCAGTGGCAGCCAGCCTTCGAGACGTTGCCATGCGGCGAGGTTGGTGATTTCCACCGAGAGCACATCGGCGAACTTGTCCGCGACGAGTCCGGGAAGAAAGTCAGCGTCGCCGTGGATGGCACGGTAGCTGTCGGTTTCCGAGTCCAGTTGGAGGATGTCGCGGCGGAGTTCCGCGGCGCGACGGATGGCGGTTTCGAAAAACGTTTCGTCGATGGCATCGGCGCCGTGGCTGACGATGCGCAGCGGCATGCGCGACTTGGGATTCCACAGCCCCCAGCCGAAGGGTTCGCCATCCTTGCCGAGCACCTGGACGAGGTCGCCGGGTTTCGCATCGCGCGAGACCTCGCCGATCATTTTCGGCCAGATCGAGGGGTGGAAGCTGATGGTCTTGATTTGGACGGTCGGCACGGGCGGAGTACGCCCGATGGGCGCGGGGATGTCGATCCCTTTGCGCGGTGGCGGGTGATGGCGTTTCGATTGCCTTGGCGGGGGCTTTGGGGAAGGCTTTGCGGCGATGAAGATGCACCGGATACTGGCCGAGGCGGCGGCGGAGGTGGTTCGCGCCGTGTTTGACGGCCGACAGGTGCTGGATCGGGTGCTCGCCTCGGCCTTTGAGCGGAATCCGAAGTGGGGGAAACGCGACCGCTCGTTTGTGGCGGAGACGGCGTTTGAGGTGGTGCGCTGGCGGCGGGCGCTGGAGTTCGTGGCGGACAGCGCGGAGGTGGAGTCGCTTTGTGTGGCGCAGTGGCGGAGGATGGGCTTGGAGGTGCCGGAATGGTGGAGGTTTGATGGTGCGTCCGCCGGTGAAATGGCGGCGCGCGAGTGCGATCTAACAACCCGGCCGCGGGCGGTGCGGGAATCGGTGCCGGACTGGCTGGATGCGTTGGGCGAGGCGGAGCTTGGCGAGGCATGGAGTCGTGAAATCGCCGCCCTCAACCGCCGGGCGAGGGTTTGCCTGAGGGTCAACACGCTCATGGCCACGCGGGATGAGGTGGCTGGTTGGTTGGCGGGGCATGGGGTGATCACGGAACCGGTGGAAGGTGTTCCGGAGTGCCTTGTGCTTGAGGCGGGGAAATCACTGCCCAAGCCGCTGCTGTCGGACGGCCGGGTGGAAATCCAGGATGCCGCCTCGCAACGGGTGGTGCCTCTGTTGGATCCACGACCGGGTGAAACGGTGATCGATGCCTGTTGCGGCGCGGGTGGGAAAACGCTGCAGCTTGCCGCACGGATGGAGAACCGCGGCACGGTCATCGCGCTGGATGTGGAGGCGCGGAAACTCGATGAGTTGAAACGCCGCGCGGCGCGTTCCGGCGTGCGTTGTGTGAGGACGCGGCCGATCGGAGAGGACACTATCGCGTCGCTGCGCGGGTCCGCCGACCGTTTGCTGATCGACGCGCCGTGTTCCGGCCTTGGCACCTTGAAACGACAGCCCGATCTCAAGTGGCGGCTGCAACCGGAATCCTTGGAAACCATCAGGACCTTGCAACGGAAACTGCTTCACACCTATCCGGCGATGTTGAAACCGGGCGGCACACTGGTTTATGCCACCTGCTCGATCCTGCCGTCCGAAAACCTCGGCGTGGTGCGGTCCTTGCTGGATGCCGGTGGCTTCGAACTTCTCGGCGACCATCCGATTTCGGCGGCGGATTTCGGCTTTGACGGCTTCCATGCGGCGGTGCTGAGGAAATCCGGGTGATCGGGTACATGAAGCGGCCCGACCGATCATCCCCGGGAAAAACCCAAAAACCCAGAGGGAAGCTCAGTCGGGCCGCCTTTGTCTTGCGACGGCGGGAAAGAAGCACTGGTTCCGATGTCTGTCAAACGGAGATCCGAAAATTCTCCGGGCAAAGGAAAACGCCCATGACCGGTGCTCGGCCATGGGCGCTTGGGATGATTCGGAGTCCGATCAGTTTCCGGTGTCCGCCGGGTTGCGGCCGATGCGGTAGAACATGCGGGACTCGGCCGGACTGTTATCCTGGAACTCGATGTAGCCGGGTTCGGTGATGGTTTGCTCGGCTTGGAAATTCCAGTTGAGCAGGTTGTCCGAACGCTCCAGGAAGTAGCGGCCAGGTTCCGTCGCGTTCATGCCGATGCGGATGTCGCCTGCGGTGCCGGTGATGACCGGGGTGTCCGGGATCACGCTCGGCGTGGTGGTGGTGCTGTCGGTTTCGCCGGCGTTCAGTTCCGGATCGAAGGCGGCGGAGGCCATCGGTGCGGCTGTTGGCTCAGGAGCGGCGGAGGGCTGGGAGTTCACGCGGACAAAGTCCACGAAGAGGTCGAGGCCGCCGCCGTCGGTGGAGGTGTCGGTGAAGACCAGGGTGGTCGCCGCGCTCTGGGCGACGAAGGTGAACTCGACGGGTTGCCAGATCATCACAAAGTCGGCGCGGCCGGTGATCGAGGTGGTCTGGTTGAGCAGGGTGGTGGCACCGTTCATGATCTTCATGTTGAGGCGCTGGACCTTGGCGAAGTAACCGAGCACACCGACATCGTAGGCGATCTTGTAGGTGGTGCCGGTGACGGTTGGGAAGGTCTGGCTGATCGAACCGCCGACGGGTTCGCCACCCACGTTGAACGACAGGATGTTGTTGCCATTGGTGGAGTAGAACGGACCGGGTTTCTCAATGCGGGTGCTGAAGGTCGGAGTCCAGCCGAAGTAATCCGGGCTCTGTTCGAACGAGCCGTTGACGAGCACGTTCGGACCGACACCGGGATCGGCGGTTTTCACGAGGCGGACGTGGTCGAGCAGCATGTCGAGTCCGGCACCGGTGGTGGAGAGGTCGCGGAACGTCAGAGTGGTGCTGGTGCTGTTGGCGACGAAGTTCAGGCTGCGGGTGGACCAGTTGATATTGCCGTTGCTCACGCCCTTGAGGGTGAAGTTCTGGCTGGCGAGCACGCCACCCGAACCGTTGGTAAGTTGGGCCTGGATGATCTGGTTCTGGGTGTTGTAGGAAAGCACGCCCTGATCGAAGGTGACGCTGTAGGTGGCTCCATTGATGGTGGAGAAAGTCTGCGAGAGCGTCCCGTCGTTCGGGGTGCTGTTTCCATTGAATTTCGCAAGCGCGGTGCCGTTGGTGGTGGTGAGCGAGCTGTCGGATTCCACCGCGCCCGGACTGCCGCCGACCGTCCAGCCACTGAGGCCTGATTCGAAGGACGCGTTGGTAAGCGCGCCGCCGGGTGCGGTTGGAACCGTGTAAATGGCGGTGAGCGTGTAGTTGGCGTCCATCGTCACGGAAACCGTGCGGTTGGTCGAAAGATCGGTGCCGCTGCGCTGCCACTTGCTGAAGGTTCCGGTGCCGGAGGTGGCAGGAGCGGTGAGGGTGACAGAGGTTCCCTCGTTGTAAGTGCGAGTGAACTGCGTGGTTCCGTTGCCTTGGCTGGCGTTGTCGGTGGGAGTGACAGTGACGGGCACTGCGGAGACTCCGCTGGAGTTCACCGTGAGCGTGCGGCTGACAATCGTGCCGCCGGGGCCTGGAGGCGTAATGCGCACGTTGTCGAGCAGGAGGTCGAGTCCCGCACCGGTGGTAGAGGCGTCACTGAAGGTGATCTTCGATGTCGCGCTGTTGGCGGTGAAGGTGAAACTGCGGGCCGACCAGACGGTGTTGCCGTTGCCGATGCCCCTCAGCGAGTAGGTCTGGTTGAAGAGCGCGGTGCCGCTGGCGTTGTCCACGCGTGCCCGGAGGACCTGGCTGCTGGTGTTGAAGGCCAGCACGCCTTGGTCGAAGTTCACCGTATAAACCGTGCCCGGAGTGGTGGTGAAGGTTTGCATGATCGCTCCGTTGTTCGCCGAGCTGTTGCTGTTGAACTCGATCACAAACAATCCTGCGGTGGCTGGCAGACCGTCCTTGACCTTGACCGTTTGCTGGCTGCCGGTCCAAGTCCAGCCGCGGAACTCGTCCTCAAAGCTGCCATTGGTGAACGGGCCGAGCACCGGGGTTTCGGTGTAAACGGCGGTCATGGTGTAACTCGAATCCGCCGTGACGGTGATCGAGGGGTTGGTGGCATACCAGATGCCGTTGCGCAGCCATTTCACGAAGTTCTGGTGCGGGGCGACGAGCGAGACCACGGTTCCCGTCGGATAGGTGCGGGAGAAGTTCGTGGTGCCGTTGGTGGCTCCGGTGTTGTCCGCCGGGCTGACCGTGATGGCCGATCCCGCGGTGGGCGTGGAGTTGATCGTCAAGGTGCGGGTGTTGCCGGTTTCACCGCCGCCGCCGCCGCCGCCGGTGGAGGAGTAAACCGCGGTGATGAACTCGTTGCCGTTGACGGTGACGGTGGTGGAGGCGTTGGTGCTGAACTGGGTGCCGTTGCGCTCCCAGCTCATGAAGCTGGCGGTGCCGGACATCGCCGGAGCGGAAATGCTGAGGACCGTTCCCACGTTGTAAGAGCGGGTGAAGGTGGTGGTGCCGCTGGTGCCACCGCCGAGGTCGGCCGGGCTGACCGTGACGGCGACCGGGGTGGACGAGGTGGTGTTGAAGATCAGCGAGCGGTTGGTGCCGGTGATGATGCGGACGTTGTCCAGCAGCAGGTCGATGCTCTGGGTGGAGGTGGACAGGTCGCTGAAGGTGATCAGCGTGGTGGCGGAGTCCGCGACGAAGGAGAAGCTCTTCGGCAGCCAGCGGGCGTTGTTCACGCCGATGCCTGTGATGGTTTCCGTGACGTTGACGAGGGTGGTGTTTCCGCCGACGAGCAGTTGCAGGCGTTGTTGTGATCCGCTGGCACCGACGATGCCCATGTCAAACTCCACCGCGTAGGTCTGACCGGGGACGGTGACGATGGATTGGGAGATCACGGCATTGGGCGTGGACTGCGCGCCATTGAAGACCATCAGTTTCGAGCCGTTGGTGGCGGTGTAGGGGGCGGAGGACGCCGTGACGATGCGGTTTCCGGTCATCGTCCAGCCGGCTTCATCGCTTTCGAAGCTGCCGTTGACGATTGTCCCTGGCGTGACGGACTGCACGTTGATGGAAACGGTGGCGGTGTTCGAGTTATCGGTGCCGTCGTTGGCCAGGTAAGTGAACGAGTCGCTGCCGGTGAAGCCGGAGTTCGGCGTGTAGGTGAAGGAGCCGTTCGGGTTGAGGGTGAGCGTGCCACTGGTCGGGTTGGTGACGACGGCGGCGGTCAGCGGATTGGACTCGGCGTCGGTGTCATTGGTCAGCACGCCGGGCGATGTGACGTTCAGCGGCGATCCGGCGACGGCGGTGTAGGAGTCCGCGACGGCGACGGGTGCGGTGTTCGGAGCGTAAACGGCGGTGAAGGTGTGATCGCCATCGGCGGAGATGATGATGGTGGGAGTGCCGCTGTGGTTCGCACCGTTCTTGGTCCACTTGGAGAAGGGCAGACCTTCGTGGGTGGCCGGGGCGGTGAGGGTCACGCTCGCGCCATTGTCATAGGTGCGGGTGAACTGGGTGGTGCCATTGCCGTTTCCACCAAGGTCGTTCGGGCTCACGGTGACGTTCGCTCCACTGGCGGGAGACGAGGCGATGGTCAGCGTGCGTTGCGCGGCCTGGCCGGAGACGCGGACGTTGTCGAGCAGCAGGTCGATGCTGTTGGTGGTGGTGGAGGTGTCGCGGAAGGCCAGCGTGGTGGTGGTGCTGTTGGCGACGAACGAGAGCGCCTGCGGAACCCAGCGCATGGTGCCGGAGATCGCCTGGACGGTGAACGTTTGCTGGAAGAGCGTGCCGCTGCCGGTGAGCGTCACCTGCATGCGCTGGGAGTTGGTGTTGTAGCCAAGCACACCAAGGTCGAACTGGACCTGATAGGTCTGACCGACGAGGGTCGGGAACGACTGGCTGAGGACGCCGTTGGGGGTGAGCTGGGTGGTGTTGAACCCGGCGATCTTCACGCCATCGGTGGCGGTGTAGGGGCTGCCGGATTTGATCTCCTGGTTGCCGGTGGTGGACCAGCCGGTGTAGTCCTGCTCAAAGCTGCCGTTGGTGAGCAACTGCGGCGGGCTGGAGTAAACGGCGGCCATGGTGATGTCCGCATCCATCGTCACGGTGGTCGCGGCGGTGTTGGCGTAATCGGCCCCGTTGCGGGTCCACTTGAGGAAGTTGCCGCCGCCGTAGGTGGCGGGAGCGGTGAGGGAGACCTCGGTATTGTTGCCGTAGAAGCGGTGGAAACGGGTGGTGCCATTGCCATTGCCGGCGCGGTCGTTCGGGCTGACGGTGACGTTCAGTCCGGTGCCGGGCGAGGTGACGATGAGCGTGCGGGTGCCGGCGACGTTGACGCGGACGTTGTCGAGCAGCAGGTCCACGCTGGTGCCGGTGGTCGAGAGGTCGGCGAAGTTGAGCGTGGTGGTGGCGCTGTTGGCGGTGAAGGGGATGCTCTTGGCGGCCCAGACGGCGGAGGCGGTGCCGGAGGCGGTCACGGTTTCGATTTGTGAAACCAAGGTGGAGGAACCGACCACAGTCAGGCCGAGGCGCTGCTGGGTGCCGCTGGTGCCGATCGCTCCGACGTCAAACTCGAGCAGGTAGTTCTGGCCCGGAGTGGTGGCGAAGGTTTGCGACAAGGTGGCATTGGCGGCGACCTGGCCGGCGTTGAGCACCATGAGTTTCACCGCATCGGTGGAGAGGTAGGGGGCGGCGGAGTCGGCCACCAGTCGGTTGCCGGTGATGGTCCAGCCGGTTTCACCCTGCTCGAAGCTACCGTTGACGAGCGCGCCGGTGGCGGTCGCTTGCACGGTGATGTTGACGGTGGCGAGGTTTGAGGTGAGCACGCCGTCGCTGGCGCGGTAGGTGAAGGAATCACTGCCGCTGAATCCGGAGTTGGGCGCGTAGGAGAACGATCCGTCCGGATTGAGGGTCAGCGTTCCGCTGGCGGGACCGGTCACGAGCACGGCGGAGATCGGTGTGCCGTCGATGTCGCTATCGTTGTTGAGCACGCCGGGAGCGGAAACGTTGAGTGTCGTGCCTTCGGGCGTGGTGTAGGTGTTTCCGGCGGCGACCGGCGCGGTGTTCGATCCATAGACCGCGGTCATGGTGTAGTCACCGGCCATGGTGACGGTGGTGGTCGCGGTGTTGGCGAAGTCGATGCCGTTGCGGGTCCACTTGATGAAGTCCTCGCCGCCGGATGTGGCGGGGGCGGTGAGGGTGACGGCGGCACCGTTCTGATAGACGCGGGCGAAGGAGGTGGTTCCGCTGCCCGCGTTATTGAGGTCATTCGGGCTGGCGGCTACTTCCAAGCCGGTGTTGGGCGAGGAGGTGACGGTCAGGTTGCGCTGGATGCGGATGGCGCAGCGGACGTTGTCGATGAGCAGGTCGCGGCTGCTGCCGGAGACCGACTGGTCAAGCAGGGAGATGGTGGTGCTGGCGCTATCGGCGACGAAGAGGAAGGACTTGGGCGTCCACTGGGCGGTGTTGGCCGCGGTGCAGGTGACGGTTTCAAGCTGGTTGAGGAGCTCGGCGTTTCCGGTGGCGATCACTCGGAGGCGCTGCTGGGCACCCACGGCACCGCTGCCGCTGGCGAGAATTCCCATATCCAGATTGAGCAGATAGGTTTTGCCCGGCGTGGTGGCGATGGTTTGCGAGATATTGGCGTTGGGTGTGACGTTGCCGGCGTTGGCGACCATCAGCTTGGTGCCGTCGGTGGGAAGGTAGGGGGCAGAGGAACTCGCGACCAAGCGGTTGCCGGTGATGGTCCAGCCGGTTTCATCGTTCTCGAAGCTACCGTTGACCAGCGTTCCCGGAGCGAAGGGGTTCACGGTGATGGACACAGTGACGATGTTCGAATCGAGGCTGGCGTCGCGGGCCTTGTAGGTGAACGAGTCGCTGCCGGAGAAGCCGGTATTGGGCTGATAGATGAAGCTGCCGTCCGAATTGAGGGTGACGCTACCGTTCGAGGCGTTGGCCACGAGGATGGCGGTGATCGGGTCCGAGTTGATGTCGGAATCGTTGGTCAGCACGCCCGGGGAGGTCACGGTGAGGGTGGATTCCATTTCCACGGTGTAGCTGTCCGCCTGGGCGACGGGCGCGCTGTTCGTGACATAGACAGCCGTCATGGTCACATCGGCCGCGCCGATGGAGACGCTGGTGGCGGCGGTGTTGGCGTAGTCCACTCCGTCCTTCTGCCATTTCAGGAAACCATTGCCCGAGTGACTGGCGGGTGCGGTGAGGTTGACGGTGGCACCCGGGCTGTAATAGCGGGAGAATTGGGTGTTGCCGTTGCCTTGGCTGGCCAGGTCGTTCGGCGTGACGGTGATCGGCACGCCATTTCCGAGCGATGAGGCCACGGTGAGGATGCGCGCGTTGCCGGTGGCAAGGCGGACATTGTCCACCAGCAGGTCCACCGCGTTGGTGGTGATGGATTTGTCCTCAAGCGTGAGGGTGGTGGTGGCGCTGTTGGCGATGAAGGTGTAGGTCCTGGCCACCCAGTGTGCGGCTGCTGTGCCGGTGCCGTTGATGGTTTCCAACTGACTGAGCAGGGTGGAAGTGCCGGCAAGGGTCACCTGCATGCGCTGGCTGGTGCCACTGGCTCCGACGATGCCCATGTCGAGCTCGAGTTGATAGGCTTGGCCGGAAACGGTGTTGAAAACCTGGGAAATGACACCGTTCGGCGCGGTTTGCGCACCGTTGAAGACCAGCAGCTTGGTGCCGTGGGTGGAGGTGTAGGGAGCGGCGGAGTCCACGACCATGCGGTTGCCGGTCATGGTCCATCCGGATTCACCCAGCTCGAAGCTGCCATTGGCCAGCGTCCCGGGAGTGATGCCCGCGATGTTGATGCTCACGGTGGCGGGGCTGGAATTCGTCGCACCGTCGCTGGCGCGGTAAGTGAACGAGTCCGCGCCGGTGTAGCCGGTGGATGGAGTGTAGGTGAAACCGCCGTTGGGATTGAGAACAAGCGTGCCGTTGGTCGGCGGTGTCACCAGCGCCGCGGTCAGCGGATTGAGATCGGCATCGGTATCGTTGGAAAGGACACCCGGAGCGGAAACCACGAGCGGGGTATTGATCAGTCCGTTGTAGCTGTCGGCCGAGGCGACCGGAGCGCTGTTGAGGCCATAGACCGCGGTCATCGTTGTGGCGGAGTCGATGCTCACGCTGGTGTTGCGGCTGGTCGAGTGGTCCACGCCGTTTTTCTGCCACTTCTGGAAGGCCGAACCGGAAACGGCGGCGGGGGCGCTGAGGTTGACGATGGTCCCTTGGCCGAAGCTGCGGGTGAAGCTGGTGCTGGCTCCGGCAGCGGCGTTGCGGTCGGGCGGACTCATGCCGATGACCACTCCGGCGGAGGGAGAGGATTCCACCACGAGGTTGTGGTTGGGCACGGTGCCGATCACGCGGACGTTGTCGAGGACCAGGTCGATGCTGTTCGAGGTGGTCGAAGTGTCGCGGAAGGAAAGGGTGGTGGTGCTGCTGTTGGCGGTGAAGTTGATGGTCCTCGCGCTCCAGTTGGTGTTGCCGCCACCGATGCCGGCCTGAGTGAAGGTCTGGGTGACGAGATTTGAGGAGCCATCCAGCTTGACCTCGATGCGCTGGGAGTTGGTGTTGTATCCAAATGCCCCCACATCAAAGGCCAGTTGATAGGTTTGGCCGGCGGTGGTCGGGAACGACTGGCTGAGGATGCCGTTCGGTGTGGTTTGCGCGGTGTTGAAGGCGGCAAGCTTGCTGCCGTTGGTCATCACGTAAGGTGCTGCCGATTGAATTTGCGCGTTGCCGGTCCTGGTCCAACCGGTGAAGTCGGACTCGAAGCTGCCGTTGACGAGCAACTGGGCGAGGTTGGAATAGACGTTGATCGAGACGGTGACGATGTTCGAACCGGACACGCCGTCGTTGGCATTGTAGGTGAACGATGCGGTGCCGGTGAAGCCGCTGGCCGGAGTGAAGGTGAAGCCGCCGTTGGTATTGAGCACCAGCGTGCCGTTGACCGGAGGGGCGTTCAGCACGGCGGAGAGGCCGCTGCCATCCGCGTCGAAGTCGTTGGTGAGCACGCCGCCCGCTGGCACGACCAGTTGGGTTCCGGCCGGGACCGAGTAATTGTCAGCCGCGGCGACCGGAGCGCTATTCGAACCATAGACGGCATTGAGGGAGACGTTGGAATTCATCGTCACGGAAATCGCGGGCAGCGAGCCCGGGAGATCCACGCCGTCGCGCTGCCAGCGGACGAAGCTGTCCGCGCCGAGCGAGGTCGGAGCGGTGACGGTGACGGTGGCGCCGTTGTTGTAGCGGCGAAGCAAGCCGCTGGTGCCATTGGAGCTTCCGGAGAGGTCCGACGGCGAGATGGTGATGTTCGCGCCGGCAGTGGGCGTGGTGGTGACCGCGAGAGTGCGCGAGGTGGTTGCTCCGAGTCTCACGTTGTCCAGCACGAGGTCGATGTTGGTCGTGTTGGTGGAGACGTCGGTGAAGGTCAGCGTGGTGCTGCTGCTGTTGGCGGTGAAGTTGTAGGACCTCGCGACCCAGCGGGTGGCACCACCATTGGGCGCACGGATGGCGATGGTGTCGGATACCAGTGAGGACGAGCCCACCAATGCGACCTGGCAGCGTTGCTCGTTGGTGTTGTAGCCGAGCGCTCCGACATCGAAATTCAACTGATAAGCTTGGCCAACGGTGGTGGCGAAAGTCTGGGACAGGATCCCATTGGGGGTGAGCTGGTCGGTGTTGAAAGCAACAAGCTTGGTGCCTTCGGTCGTGACGTAAGGAGAAGTGTTTTTGACCGAAACGTTGCCGCTGCTGGTCCATCCGGCGAGGTTGTTCTCGAAACCTCCGTTGGTGATGGCGTCCAGCGAAAAGCCGGCCATCGAACCCGGAGCGATCGGCGTTTGCAGTGTGGTGCGGTCGCGAACGCCGTTGACGGTAAGATTGTAAACCAGACCGGGCGTTAGCGCGGTGGTGGTGAGGGTGATCGTGCGCTTGGTGGCGGAATCGAGGCTGGCACCGGTCACGGTCACTCCCGGGATCGTGAAATTGGCGACATTGGCCGAGGCATCGGACACCGGCTTGCTGAAAACAACCGGAACCTGGGTGGAGGTGACGGTTCCAATCCGCGCGATGACCGGCGGATTGGTGGTGCCTTGCGGGGAAATCACGTTGGCGATGGCGGGAAACCAAATTTCGCCCATCTTGTTCGAACCGGCCTGATTCGGGTGAACCCCATCTCCGTTGATGTCCGAGGGCACCATTCCGGCATACATGTCCACGAACGAAACCTGGCGACCCAGCGCGACTTGCTGCGCGACGATGCCGGGGATGGCGTTGTTGAAATCGACCTGTTGGGCGTTGATCGTGGCGTTGTCCGTGCGCGGAGGCAACGAGGAGACAATGATCTTCGCGTAGGGGCGGCGGGTGGCAATGTCTGCAATCAGATTGCTGAGGCGGGTGCCCGCACCGGAGGTCAGGTAATTTTGCCAGAAGTCATTGGTGCCAATCAGTAGCAAAACCACATCCGGATTTTCGACAGCATTCAACCAGCCTGCGACGTTGGCCTGAATCTCGTCGATCCGTGCGCTACCCTGCCCTTGGTGGTCAATATCGGGAAGTCCGGGATTCGGACCGTCCTGGAAGGTGCCGACGAAGTCCACGTTGTAGCCCGCGTTGGTGAGCAACGTGTGGAGGCGGTTGCGATAAGCGCCAACAATCGTCGATCCGCTGACCCCGGAAGTCAGAGAGTCGCCCAATGGCATGATGCGCACTGGCGGAGCGGTGGACTGGGCCGACAGTCCGGTCACGCAAAGCAAGCTTGCGACAACGGCGCGGAAATACCTGGGGAGTGATTTCATAACGGGGGGCGGGGGGAGTATTGAGGGGAAACGGCGGCTATAGTGTGGCGGGATTCATGCCAGTTCAACAGAATTTTCGCCTCATCGATGTTTGTGAGGAGGCGAAATTCCGTGAACCGGTCGCAGTTATGGCAGAACTTGCAGGTTTAGGCATTACGCGATCACGGGCATTTCGGCGCAATTATCTTTCGGAAATCCTTATCAATATCCGTTCCATAGTTTCAACGGGTTGGAATCAGCGGTTGCCAAGATCCGGCTGTAGCGTTCAGGTTTCGGCCGCAAGTGGTTCAAATGAGCGGATTTTCGGGCAAGTGGAACTATCCCCGCGAGTTGCCGGTGGTGGAGCATCGGGAGGAAATCCTTGCCGCGCTCGCGCGCCATCGCGTGGTGGTGGTGGTGAGCGACACCGGATCGGGGAAAACCACGCAGCTTCCCAAGATGGTGGCGGAGGCGCTTGGTCCGGAGGGCGGGCGGGTGGGTTGCACCCAGCCGCGGCGGATCGCGGCGGCGAGCGTGGCGAAACGGGTGGCCGAGGAGTTGGCCGTGCCGCTCGGCGGATATGTGGGCTATCAGGTGCGCTTTGAGGAGAAACTCTCGGCGGACACGCGCATCAAGTTCATGACGGATGGCATTCTGCTGGCGGAGACCCAGGGTGATCCGGAACTGAAGCAGTATGCCGCGCTGATACTCGACGAGGCACACGAGCGTTCGCTGAACATCGACTTTCTGTTAGGTTATCTCAAGCGGCTGATCGACCGGCGGGCGGATCTGAGACTGGTGATTTCATCCGCCACGCTCGATGCGGGATCGTTCGCCGCATTCTTTGCGACCGAAGGCGAGGAGGTTCCGGTGATTGAGGCGCCGGGCAGGATGTTTCCGGTGGCGGAGTTTTTCCTGCCGCCGAATGAGGATGAGGATCTGCCGCAGCAGGTTGCGCGGGCGGTGGAGTATCTGGCGGGCATCGAGCCGCAGGGCGATGTGCTGGTGTTCTTGCCGGGAGAGCGCGAGATCCGCGAGTGTGCGGAGGTGCTGGAGGGGCGGCAATATCGTGGCACGGAGGTGTTGTCCCTGTTCGCACGGCTCGGACTGGCGGATCAGCAGCGGGTTTTCAATCCGGGCAACCTGCGGCGCCTGATTCTCGCGACCAACGTGGCGGAAACCTCGCTGACGATTCCGCGGATCGCGTGCGTGATCGACTCCGGCGTGGCGCGCGTGAGCCGCTGGAGTCCGGGGCGCGGCGTGCAGCGATTGCAAATCGAACCGGTGAGCCAGGCCAGCGCGCGCCAACGCAAGGGGCGTTGCGGGCGGGTACGCGATGGGGTTTGCATCCGGCTTTATGAGGAGGCGGAGTTGGTGGAGCGGCCTGAGTTCACCGATCCCGAGATCCGCCGCAGTTCGCTCGCCGGAGTGATCCTGCGGATGAAATCGCTGGGTTTGCCGGAGATCGACGAGTTTCCGTTCCTCGATCCGCCATCACCCAAGGCGGTGTCCGAGGGCTATCGCACGCTGCGCGAGGTGGGGGCGTTGGATCGCGACCGCCATCTTACGGAGAATGGCCGGCGCATGGCGCGGCTGCCGGTGGATCCCCGCTTGGGCAGGATGCTGATCGAGGCGCGGCATGAGAAATGCCTTGGCGAGATGCTGCCGATCATCGCCGCGCTGGAGTCCAACGATCCGCGCGAGCGGCCGGCGGAGAAGACCCGCGAGGCGGACGAGGCGCATGCGCGCTGGAAGGATGGCGAGAGCGATTTCACCGGCATCCTGAGGATGTGGCGTGATGTCTGCAGACACCGCGACGATCGCGGCCGCTGGAAACGCAACGCGCTGCGCAAGTTCTGCAACGGCGCGTTTCTCAACGCCCGGCGGGTGATCGAGTGGGCGAACGTGGCGGACGAACTCGCGGAGTTGTTAGAACGCGAGTGGCGCGAGAAGGACGTGCGGGACCGGGGCAAGGACATTCCGTATGCGGCGATCCATCGCAGCCTGCTGGCGGGCGTGCCGCGGCAGTTCGGGTTGTGGGACCGCGAGAACAAGGCCTACCGCAGCGCGTCGGGCGGATTCTTCGCCGTGTTTCCGGGCTCGGGTTTGTTCGGGATTTCAAAACGCTGGGAATGGGTGGTGGCGATGGAGTTGGTGGAAACGACCAGGCTGTGGGCGCGGCGGGTCGCGCGGATCGATCCGGAGTGGGTCGAGCAGGTGGCCCCGCACCTGTGCCGCAGCCGCTATGGCGAGGCTCACTGGGACGAGGGGCAGGGGGCGGTGTATGGCCGTGAAACGGTGATCTGCGGCGGCCTGCCGGTGGTTTCCGGACGACGGGTGCACTACGGCCGCGTCGATCCGAAGGCGGCGCACACGGTCTTTCTCCGCGAAGGTCTGTTAGCTGGCGGCATCCGCAAGCGTTGCCGTTTCCTCGATCATCTCGACGGGATGCGCGAGGCCATCTGTGGCATCGAGGAGAAACTGCGGCGTCCGGGTGGCCTGTGGAGCGAGGAGGCGGTGTTCCGTTTCTTCGAATCCCGCGTGCCGGAGGAGATCAATACCGCGGCGGCATTCCACAAGTGGCTGGCGGAAAACGAAAGCGCGTTGATGCTTTCCATCGCCGATGTGGTGGATGAGGATTTCGATTCGCTGGGACTCGACGGATTTCCGGATGAGCTTCACCACGAGGGCAAGGACTACACCATCTACTACCGCACGAATCCCGGCGGGCGTGACGATGGGGTGACCATCGGCGTGCATGTGGACCAGCTGCCCTCGCTGCCCGAATGGCTTCCCGGCTGGGGAGTGGACGGGCACTTGGAGGAACGCGCGGAGATCCTGCTGCGCTCGCTGCCCAAGGACTACCGGCGGATTTGCCAACCGATTGGCGCGGCGGCAGCCAGCTTCGCGGAGTTGTGGAGTTATGCGCCGAAAGACAGTCCGATCCAGCATGCCTTGTCCGAGCACTTGCAGGAACGCAACGGCGCGCGCATCCCACCCGGAGAGTTTGATTTCGGAAAACTTCCCGATCACCTCATCACCCGCGTCTGGGTCTGTGATGACGAGGGCGAAGAGCTGGCGATGGGGCATGATGTCGCCACTTTGAAACTGCAACTGGCGGACCGCATGAAGGTGCGTTTCGAAGCGGTGGCGAACGCGGACGTCGAGCGCAGCGGGATCAGTTCCTGGGATGGCGAACGGCTTCCCGAGCGCGTCGAAACTCCCGGCGGTCCCGCGTTTCCCGCGCTGGTGGACGAGGGGAAAACCGTCGGCGTGCGCGCCTTCACCTGCGCGGCCGAGGCCGCCGAGTCCCACCGCGCGGGTGGCGCGCGGCTGCTTTGCCTCGCCCATCCGGCGCAGGTGGATCATCTCACCAAAAAGTTTCCGCTCGGGATGATGGCGAAGGTGGAACTGTCGCGCCTCGGCAAAGGCGGGACCACGATCGGCGATCTGATTCTGTTAGCCGCCGAGGGCGCCGCAGGTGGTGTTTTTCCGCGCTCGCCCGCCGAATTCCGCCCGCTCGCCGAACGGGCGAGGGGAGGGTGGTTCGATGCGGCGGCACGCATCGGACGGGCGCTTGATGAGACTCTCGAGCTGCTTCCCGAGGTGAGGTCATGGATCGCCACCCATCGCGATGATCGCAACCTCGGCCCGATCGCGGCGGATCTCGACGAGCAGTTGATGTGGCTCCTTCGAGGACGTTTCGCATGGCGCGCCGGGTTTTCCACACTCACCGACTATCCGCGCCGACTGCGGGCGGTCCGCTCGCGGATCGGGAGAATCCAATCGCTGCCGATCATCAAGGATCTGGAGAAAATGGAGCGCTTTCGCAAACTCTGGGAACCATGGTTCCTGCGCTGGACCGGTGAGCCAGAGAACCCCGCGCTGTGGCCGGTGGGCTGGGCGCTGGAGGAGTGGCGGGTCTCGCTCTTCGCGCCGGATGTGCCGTGTCTCGCGAAAGTTTCCGAAAAGCGGATCGCGGAGATGGTGGAGGCGATGTGAACCAGCGAGTGAAAACTCCGCGGCCGGGATGGAAGGTGGATCTGGTCCGGAATATGGGATCGGGAATACGCCCGCCGGTGATCCCGCTGATATCCCACATTTCCCGCCTGTCATTTTTGATGAATCCGGATTCCTCGCATCACCGCATGGTGGGTAATTTCATATCTTGGATCGCGCAGTCGTGATAAGTTGACACGCGCAGTGGAGGCGGATACGGAAGGGAGCGAATCATCGCGAGATGTGCATGGCATATCCCATGCTTCCCAATTCCTTTTATGAAGCTCTGCGACCGCATCATTCATTCGATAACCTGGCGGATTTGCCGCATGGAGGCCGGTATCGCAGCCTATAGGGTGATCCGCCGCTTGGTGTCGCTGGCTTTCCCGTTCCAGCCGGAGAAAAGCCCGCTGAGCGATCTGGCGCTTCGGCCGAGATACAGGGTCGAGGTGAGGCGGTCCACGGTCGAGGGCGCTGGAGATGGCCTGTTCGCGCTGGAGGATGTTCCTGGGGGTGAGATTCTGGGCGAATACGGCGGGGACCGAGTGACTTCGCTGGTCAGGTTGCTGCGCTTGCGCAACAAGGACTACACGATGATGACGGACAATCCTTCGCTGGTGATCGATGCCGCAGCGCGGCCGGAGGCTCTCATGCGATATGTGAACCACCATTTTGATGCGGGTTGCAGGAACTTGGAGCGGGCGGTTGAAGGCGAGGTGGTTCACTATGTCACAACCCGACCGGTCCGGAAGGGTGAGGAGTTTTTTGTGGATTACGGGGAACTTTACTGGAAACTGCGCGGACTGCGAAGGTAGCCGTGCCCGCTGGCGGGCGTCTGGTGCTGATGCCCTTGTCCTGTTGTCCCATCCCGGTGATGGATGGGATATCCAATCGCACTGGGATTCCTTCATTTCACACCTCGAACCACTCCGTCGGCGCGTCCTGACAGGCGCAATGCAGACCGATGTGAGGGTGTCCGGCGGCGCTGAGGCTGGCGCGGAGGTGGGTGATGGCGGTTTCCGGGGTGTTGCAGTCCGAGCTGAGATGGCCGAGCACGACGCGCGCGAGCCCGACATGCGCGATGTCGCCTAACAGCGCCGCGACCTGGTGGTTGGAAAGGTGGCCGTGGCGCGAGCTGATGCGCTGCTTGATCGACCACGGGCGCTTGGTGTCCTGTTCCAACAACTGCTCGTCGTAGTTCGCCTCGATGAACAGCCCGTGCAGGCCGCGCAGGCTCTCGGTCATGCTGTGGGTGACATGGCCCGCGTCCGATAGGAACCCGAGCCGCTTCGCATTCCCGCCGCCGATGACGAAACCGACGGGGTCCACGGCGTCGTGATGCACGGAAAAACTGCGGATTTCCACGTTTTGGATGCTGAACGATTGTCCGGACTCGAAGGTGCGCCAGGTGCCGCCCTCGATGCCGGTCTCGCGCACGACATGGGAGGTCGATGCGGTGGCGTAAACGGGGATGGGATTCTGTTTGAGAAACACCTTGAGGCCCTTCACGTGGTCGCCGTGCTCGTGGGTGAGCAGCAGCCCGCTGAGCGAGGCCGGATCGACGCCGATTATCGATAGTCGCGCGGTGATCTGTTTCGCGCTGAGCCCGGCGTCAATAAGGAGACGCGTCTCTCCGCACTCGACGACCGCCGAGTTTCCACCGCTGCCACTGCCAAGCACCGCGAAACGAATCACGCGAAAAGCGTACCGGCGGACCCTCCTCCAGTGCAAGAGCCGTGATGGCCGATGTGCGCGGATCGATCAGGAAAGCGCCCGCCAGACCGCGGCCACGGTGGTGCAGAGCAGGAAGCCGAAAACCAGCGGCATGAACACCGAAATGCCCGTCCATTTCCAGCTGCGGGTCTCCTTGTAGATCGTGTAAATCGTGGTCGAACACGGGTTGTGGCAAAGGCTGAAGAGCATCAGGCAGACGGCCGTGAGCGTGGTCCAGCCGCCGGCTTGGAGGATGGCGCGCACCGAGTCGTCGTCGGTTTCGAACATTACCCCCGCGCCCGCGCCGCCGGCGGCTCCGGTGACCAGCACGGTAAGCATCAGGATGGTGGGCACGACGATCTCGTTGGCGGGAATGGCGACGACGTAGGCCAGCAGGATCACACCCGTGAGCCCCATGATCCACGCCAGCGGTTCGACCGATTGGACGAACCACGCGGCGAGGCTCTGGTCTCCGACATTGATGTTGGCCGAGAGCCAGATGGCCGCGCCGGCGGGCAGGGCGAAAACCACGGCGCGCCAGAGCACGATGAGCGTGCGGTCGATGAGCGAAGTGTAGAGGGTTTTCCAGAAGTTCGGCGGGCGGTAGGGCGGAAGTTCGAGGCTGAAGGTGGTGGCCTCACCGCGCAGCACGGTGCGGGCGAGCAGCCATGAGCTGAGCAAGGCGAATCCGAAGCCCAGCAGCGCGACCACCAGCACCGAGAGCGCGGCGATAGTGCCGCCCCAGCCTTTCGGCGCGGCGGCGCCGATGAACACGCCTGCCATGAGGATCTGCGTCGGCCAGCGGCCGTTGCACAGCGAGAAGTTGTTGGTGATGATCGCGATCAGGCGCTCGCGCGGCGAGTCAATGATGCGGGTGGCCACCACGCCCGCGGCGTTGCAGCCGAGGCCCATGGCCATGGTGAGCGCCTGCTTGCCGTGCGCGCCGACCTTCTGGAACACGCGGTCGAGGTTGAACGCGACGCGCGGCAGGAATCCGAAATCCTCCAACAGCGTGAAACACGGAAAGAAAATCGCCATCGGCGGCAGCATCACGGCGATCACCCACGCGGTGGCCAGATACATGCCGTCCACCAGCAGACCTTTGAGCCACGCGGGCGCGCCGGCGGCGACAAACCATTCCGTGAGAAGCGCGTGGCCCTGATCCACCAGCAGCGTCGCCAGCATGCCCGAAGGGACGTTCGCGCCGACGATGGTGAGCCAGAGGATCACGCCGAGCACCAGCACCATGATCGGAAACGCGGTCCACGGGTTGGTGAGAAGCCGGTCGAGCTTTTGCTGCCACGCGAGCCGCCGCGACGAGCCGCTGCGGGTGATCGAGCGTTCCGCAATGCGCGCGGCCTCGCCATAGATCGACTCCGCGATGCGGTCGTGGAGGTTCTGCGGAAGCTGCCAGCGCAGCTCCTCGGCGCTTTTCAGGATGTCTTCGGGCGATCGCATGGGTGAAAACGATGGTTTCAGGCACTCAGTCCGATGGGCGTGGCGGAGGTTTCCATCAGGCTGCCGATTTCTCCGGACTTCACCGCCTCCATGATCTCGCGATCACCCTCTAACAGCCTGAGCGCCACCCAGCGCGGCTGCGGCAGTCGCGGGAAGGCTTCGAGAATCTCGGCCTCCATGCGGTCGAGCGCGGTGCGAAGTCCCGGCACCTCCAGCGGCAGGCGTCGCGGGCCGGGCGTATCCGCGCGGTGGGCCATTAGCGAGATTTCCTTGAGCAGTTCGGGAATGCCCTCGCCGGAGCGCGCGGAGCAGGGGACCACCGGCACGCCGAGGTCGCGGGCGAGATGGCGGTCATCGATATCGATCCCGTGGGCGCGCGCCTCGTCCATCAGGTTGAGGCACAGCACGGCGCGGCGGGTGATCTGCAGCACTTGCAGAATCAGATTGAGATTGCGCTCCATGCAGGTGGCGTCCGCGACCATCACGGTGACGTCCGGTTTTCCAAAAAGCAGGAATCCACGCGCCACCTCTTCGTCCGGCGAGGCGGAGAGCAGCGAGTAGGTGCCGGGCAGATCGACGATCTTGAAGCGCTTGCCGTCATAGGTGAATCCGCCCTCGGCGCGGCTGATGGTTTTCCCGGGCCAGTTGCCGGTATGCATGCGCAGTCCGGTGAGCGCGTTGAACACCGTGGTCTTGCCGGTGTTCGGATTCCCGGCCAGTGCGATGACGAAATCGCTGCCTTCGACATTCAGCCCGTGCTTGCGCAACTGGCTGAAGCGGGAAGGGCAGGTGATGCAGGCCTCGCCGGGCTCGTGGGTGGCTGGAATCTGGCTCATGCGGGTGCGTTCGAGTGGATGAGAATGCGGTCGGCCTGATGGTCGCGCAGGGCGATCAGCGCGCCACGGATGTCATAACTCCGCGGACTGCCGAAGGGACTGGCGAACTCGCAGCGGATGCGCGTGCCGGGCACGACACCAAGGTCTAACAGGCGGCGGCGTTCCGCCCCGGCACACGAGGGTGCGAGCGCGTAAACCAGGGCCTCGCCGCCGATCGGCAGATCGGACAAGCGTCTCAGGCAATCAGGCTGGATTTCCTCCGGCGTGATTTCCGTGAGATGAATCAACGCGGATACCGCCGCGGGCACGGTCATCGTCCGGCCCTCGACCCGGCACTCGGCGGAACCGTCGCCATGGTGGCGGATCCCGTCAAACCTGGTGCCCGGTGCCAATCCAAGCGCGCCGGCCTGCCGGAACAGTGATTCCGGTTCGTCCTCAATGTGAACGATCCTCGCGGGCACTCCATCCGGCCATGAGGCGAGGGATTCCAGCGAGCGCTTCGGCAAGTGGCCCTCGCGCGTGGGGATCGGATCTCCGTGCGGATCGAAGCGCGGATTGTTGAGGCGGTCGGCAAGGGCATCGACTTCTTCCGGTTGCAAGCGGTGTTCGGCCTTGTGGGCCTCACGGTGCCAATTTTCGGGTGGCGTGCCGGTTTCCCTCGCCAGCCAGGTTTCATACAGCCGGTGGGTGCGCACCACTTGCAGCGCATAGGCCCGGCCGTCGTCGGTCAGGTGATGGCTGTCTCCCGCCGCACTCGCGAGGCCGCGTCCGCGCAGGTGACCGAGAACCTCCGCCGCGTGCTTGCGGGATTTCCCGAGCGATCCCGCCAGGCTGTCCACGGTCGCCCCGCGGCCGGATTCGTCGCAGTCCAGCAAATGCTTCAGCGCATCCTCCATGCGGACTCGGTTGGCCTCGGGACTGTCCTTGCGGAAGGGGTTCATGACTTCGATGCGGAAAGAATAATTAGCTTAGGCTAATTCGCAAGCGGAATCTCCGGTGATTCACAGATCGGGTGGACCGCAGCCTCAGCCCTCGGTTTCCCAAGCCTTCTTCAATGCGGGGCCAAGCGGACTGGCCATGACATGCAGCCAATCGGCGTCGTTGCGGACAATCGGGAGTTCCGGCAAAATCCGGGGTTGGAGACCCTCCATTCCTGCCAGCCCGGCGCGGAGATACTCGCCGCCGTTGGTTGCCGGACCGATCACTTGGTGCTCACCGCGCTCCAACCCCAGCAGCGCGGCATGCAGCCAGCGGGCACCGAGAAACGGGCACATCGCATCGCCACGGGCGTGGATCGGAAACTCGTCGCCGGTTTCGCCGAAGTCGATTTCCCAGCCTTCGCTGCGGAAAAGCCCGCCGTCCATCTGCCACCGTTGGGCGAGCCGTGGCAGCAGCCAGAACCGGAGCGCCTCGGCCGCGTCGCCGGGCTCGGCGAGGATTCTCAAGCGGGTGTCCGCCAGTCCGCGCAACTGCCGCAAGGTGGTGAGTGCCACCGCCCGATAGCGCCGAGCGGCTTCCTCCTCGCCGGAGTCGGGCACCATCTCCGGAAACACCCGCCCGGGCAGCGGTTCATGAATCGTGAGCAGCAACAGTCGCACGCGCCGATCATCGGTCGGCATCGCTCTCATCCAAGCCGTAAAACCTCAACGAATCACCGGAGTGGCGCGGAACGATTCGGGCGGACCGAGGTAGGATTCGACCGGATGCGGCGTGTGGAGCACGATCTTGTCGACGATCACACCCGGATCGACCATCCAGAGGTGCAGCGTGCGGCGGCCGGGGCGGTCGATGCCGAGAGTGGTGGTGAAACGCCTGAGATTCGTCAGGACATCGTCCGGATAGCGGGAAGGCGAAGCCTCCAACAAAACCGGATCGCCATCATCAAGACTCACCGCCAGTCGCACGCCACGGTCGGGCGCGACCGGGTGCGTCGGCAGGCAGTCGATGTGAAGCGTATGCTCACCGGTCGTGAAAAGATGCATGTCATACCCGAGGGCGGGACTGTTCGAACGGATCGCGTCCGGAGCGGTGCGGCTGACCACCGTCGAGGGAAACACCGTCACCGAATCGCCACTGCGTCCCAATCCAGCGACCACCCGCCATGAGGCGCCACCATGGTCGCGGCGGTCGGTGAAATGCTCGGCCTCCATGCTCACGCAGCCATGGCTTTCGACAAAACCGCTCACCTCACCGCGCGTGGGTGTCTCCGGATGATACACCGGCACCACCACACGGGAGGAGCCGCCATTGCCGGTGAACTCGATCTCTCCCGTGACGTTTTCACGCTTCGGCACGGTTTCCCAATCGACACTCAGCCATAGCCGCTGACCGGTGGCGAGGCGGCCCGACCTTTGATCGAGCTTCAACCATGGCACCGCCGACGTCGCGCGCCACTCGATCTCGCCAGAGCCTTTGTTGAAGAGATCGATGAAACGTCGGCTTTGGGTGAAGACGCTGAATTCGGCAATAACTCCGGGTTTTCCGCCCTCCGGTGCAACTTCGAGCGCGGCTTGCCCGCTGCCGTCGAATCCGCCAAGTGGCGGCATCTCGAACTGAAGCCGCTGGTCGCCCCATGGACCGGGTGCGGGCGACATCATGTGACGCCACTTGTCGCCTGCCGTGATCAGGCCGGTGTTGTAATGCTCGGTGAGCCCGATGATGCGTTCTGCCGCGGCCTCGGCCCGTCGCGCGTAGTCCGCGGCGATCGCCCGACCCTTGGCGGCATGGTGGATGCTCTTGTCCGCGCAGATGACCTTTTCATTCATCAGCGAGGCACAACACACCGGATAGAGAACGAGTTGGAAGAACGCGTCCTTCCGGGTATCCGGGATTTCCTGATAGATCTCTTCGGATCGCTTTGCGATGGCCGCGTAGCGTTCGAGCCTCCGCTCCGCCTCGTCACCATGGTGATCATGGGAAAACCACGAATACGCCAGCGGCTTGCCCTTGCGATGCTGCACCAGATGTTCCGGCCGACGGGTGAAACCGAGTTGGAAATGTTCTTCCAGGATCCCTGCGATTTCATCGGCGAAGCGCGCGTCGAGATCACGCGCGGCCCAGTGTTTGAGGTATTCGCGGGTATTGTCAGGCCGCCACTTCGCGGGGTCCCACGCCATGTCGAGGAAGAACTCCATTCCGATTTCCCCGGGCTTGATGTCGCCGACGTTGAGCACCCAGAGTTTCTCCGCGCCGTATTGAAAGGCCTTGTGCATTTCGGAGGCGATCAGCGGCAAGGGCATGGTGTTGAGCCAGGTGTAGGCGGTGGTCGCGCCGTTGAGCCACTGGAGATGATAGTAAACACCGGATCCGCCAGGTCTCTTGCGTTCCGCATCGTTTGGCAGCCTACGCAGGTATCCGAAGTTGTCGTCCGGCCAGCAGATGGTCACATCCTCCGGCACCTTCATGCCCGAATCATACATGCCGAGGACTTCGGTGTAGGGAATGAACACCTGGGGAATCTTCCCGGGATCCGGAGCGATGTGGCGCGTGAGTATCAATCGTTGGTCGCGGATGATGCCTTCAAGCAACCCGACCCGTTCCGCAAGCGTTCCTTTGGCAAGCATCGGCTCATCGTCCTTGCCGCGCATGCCGAGGGTGTAGATGTTTTCATATCGGCCGTTGGCCTGGATGCGTCGCTCCCAATAGCGCAGGATCGCATCGCGGTTGTTCAGGTAGTTCCAATCACCGCCGCCCTCGCGGTCCCACTCGGCTCCGTGCATGTTGTTGCGCAGCATCGGCTCGATGTGGCTGGAACCCATGACGATGGCATAGTCATCGGCCACCTGTTTGTTCTGCGGATACGTGTTGAAGGGGATCGTGTCGCGATGCATCGCCGGCCACAGGTGGTTGGCGCGCAGGCGCAACAGCAACTCGAAGATTTTCGCATGGGTCTTCGGGCCAAGCCCCCGGCCTTCGTCCGGAGCGAAGGTTTTCTCCGCCCATGGACGGATGCCCCACATCTCGTCGTTGATGAAGATGCCGCGATACTTCACCGCCGGTGGGCCAATCCTCACCCGCTCCTTGGAAAGATGCAACGCGTCGCGCCGGATCGGCGACACATCGGCCCACCAATACCACGGCGAAACTCCAATGCGTTGGGAAAGCTCATACACCCCATAGGCGGTGCCGCGCCGGTCGCTGCCGGCGATGACCAACCCGCGTCTCACCCCGGGCAGCGGGTTCGGGACGGTTTCGATCACGAACGATTCCCACTGGCCCGCCACTCCGCCGACATTCAGTTTTCCGGAGCGGATCAGTCCGTCGATAAGCGGACTCCTGCCGATGGTGCCGATCAGCACCGCCTCGGCCGTCAATCCGTCGGTCGTGTGCCGCAGTGCCGGCCGTTTGCCGCTCACGCGTTCGATGTCCGCGGCGAGGTCGCTCGCGGCGATTCTCACCACCTTCCAATCGGTTTCCGAGACGTGGATCGCCGCCGCCTTGCCGTCCACCAGCGGAAACCGATCCGCCGCAGGTGTGGATGTGACGAAGTCTGCGGAAACGGGCAATTGGACGAAAAGGAAACCTAACAGGAACATCCTGCGGAAAGCCGGATTGGAAAACCGGCGCGCTTGCGGAAATGGATTCATTTCCATGACACTTCAGGATCGTTCCGTCCATTTGTCGGGATCAAGCGCTTCCCAGAAAATGAGGATCATTTGGCATGATCCGCTTGGAAGGAAAACGTCTCGGCAATGTCGTCGGAGGGATCGGACGGATCGGGACCGGTGGAGGAAATGCGGACATTTTCAATGCCGGAGGCAGTCCAGGTCTGATAGAGATAGGGGTTTGCCCACGGATCGTTGGGGACGCGTGTCATGATCTGAACCCAGCGAGCGTCCGCAGGCAGTGTGGCGGGTCTCGTCACGAGGGCTTCGAGTCCTTCGACTTGGGTCGGCAGGCGTCTGGCATTCAGCCGGAACATCATGAGAGCGCTTTGCAGCAGTTTGCCGTCAGATTGCACGTAGGTTTCCGGAGGATGACCGCAGACTCCGTATCCGAAGACCGATTGGAGCGTATGGCGAATCGCCATCAGTCCCGGGCCGAGCGAGAGGACACCCACTGCCGATAGAATGATGAGGCGTCTGCGAGTGACCATCCCGCCATGGAAACACCGCCAAAGAGGATCGGTGTCTGTATCGGCAACGACCGAAAGATGGCCTTACCTCGCCAGCGGTCGCTCGGCCCGGCTGCGGCGGCGGGGCTTCGGGCGCTTGGCGACTGGCAGGAAACGGCGGCCGCTCCAGAATCCCCGCAAGGATTCGCGGCGTTGGAACTGGTAGGGCAACGGGGAGGTGAGTCCGGTCGCTTCGGCGGAATCCTCATCCAGAACCGCCACCGGTTGCTCTTCCGCACTGCGGAATTCGCCGGCCATGATTGCGGTCCACACCATCAGCGCGAAGAACAACGCGCCGGCGAACAGCCAACCGGCGGAAACCTTGGCACCTGAAAACCCAACGAAGGCCAGCGCAAGGACGCCGATCCAGAGCAGGCACGAACCTGCCAGCACGACCAGGACTTTTGATGGGAGGATCGAAGATTTCAAGGTGTGAAGGTGTTCAACGGGTCTGAAATATCAAGCTCGCCCGCATTTGCCAAGCATTCCTTTGCCTACGTGATCGCGTGGGGATGGCCTCACAGCCGTTCGATGAGCACCGAGTGGCGCTCGCCGTTGATGTTGAGGATCATTTCCTGGCCCTTGCCGGATGTCGGACTGGTCGTGCGCACAGGGGCCGGGCTTGGCTTGGGCTCGGCGACAGGCGGCTTTTCGGTCCCGGTGTTGCCGCCCTTGTGGAGCGCCTCGACCTGCTGCGGAAACATGGCGTAAAGCACGGTGGTTTCGTCGTCGGTGGGCAGCCCTTTGCCGGCGCACTGGCTGCGGTAGCCTTCGAGACCGGGTTCTAACAGGTCGGCGGGGCGGCAGGTGACGGCCTTCTTGCCGGTCTGTTTCTCGACCATGGCGAGGATCTCGGGATTCACCGGTCCCGGGGTGCGTCCGTACTTGCCGAGCGCGATGTCCTGGGCCGGTTGGCAGATCATTTTCCAGCGGCCGAACTTGATGTTCATCATCGCCTGCGTGCCGACGATCTGCGAGGTGGGCGTCACCAGCGGGATCCAGCCGAGCGCCTCGCGAACCACCGGGATCTCGCGGACGACTTCGTCGAACTTGTCGGACATGCCCTGCTCGGCGAGTTGGTTGCGGAAATTCGACAACATTCCGCCAGGCACCTGGAACACCAGGATGTCGGAGTCCACCCGTTCGTTGGCGGGACTGGTGAACTTCGATAGCTGGCGGTAGACATCCTCGAAGTAGATGCGCAGTTCCTGAAGCTTCGCGGTGTCGTAATCCGGTTTGCGGGGGTGACCGTCGAGCACCGCGAGCATGCGCGCGGTGTCGGGTTGTCCGGTGCCATTGGCGAAGGGAACGATCGAGGTTTCCACGATGTCCACTCCGGCGTCGATGGCCGCGAGGTAGGACACCGCTCCGAGACCGGCGGTGTCGTGGGTGTGCAGCACGATCGGCAAGCCAACCTTGCCCTTGAGTTCCTTCACGAGGTTGTAGGCCACCCGTGGGGTGATGATGCCGGACATGTCCTTGATGCCGATCGAATGGCAGCCCAGTTTCTCAAGCTCGATGGCCATCGTCACGAAAGCCTCGATGGTGTGAGCGGGGCTGGTGGTGTAGCAGATTTCGCCGCGCGCGTGTTTGCCGCAGGCAAGCACGGTCCTGATCGCCGTGGTCAGGTTGCGGATGTCGTTGAGCGCGTCAAACACACGGAACACATCCTGCCCGGCCGCCGCGTTGGCCCGGACGAAGGCCTCCACCACATCGTCGGGGAAACTGGCATATTGAACGATGTTCTGCCCGCGCAGGAGCATGATCTGCGGGGTTTTCGGCGCGGCTTTCTTGAGTGCGCGCAGGCGGTCGAAGGGGTTCTCGTTCAGATAGCGAAGACACGAGTCGATGGTCGCTCCGCCCCAGGTTTCCAAACCACTAAAGCCGATCTCATCAAGAATCGGCGCGGCGGGCAGCATCTGGGCGGTGCTCATCCGGGTGGCGGCGAGCGATTGGTGTCCGTCCCGCAGGACGGTATTGTTGAAGGTGACGGGCTTCATGGTGTGGAGTGAGAGCTTCGACCCCGAGTCTAATGGCTTCGGTTGGCCATGGCCAGTTCCAACAACTCCTCGGCTGCGCGCAAATTGCCATAATCGCTCCGTATTCTCCACTTTGTGGACCTGACGATCCGAAAAGTGTTTATGAGGGTCCGTGAATGCTTCAACCCAACCCGTCATGGGGACGCTCGACGCGAACGAAGCCGTTGCTTCCGTCGCCTATCGTCTGAACGAATTTTTCGCGATCTATCCGATCACCCCGTCCTCGCCGATGGCGGAGTTCGCCGATGAATGGTCCGCCGCCGGTCGAAGGAACCTCTGGGGAGCCGTCCCAAGCGTGGTCGAAATGCAATCCGAAGGCGGTGCGGCCGGCGCCCTTCACGGCGCGCTCCAGGCAGGCTCGCTGAGCGCCTCGTTCACCGCCTCGCAGGGGCTCCTCCTGATGATCCCCAACATGTATAAAATCGCCGGGGAACTCACGCCATTCTGTCTCCACGTCACCGCCCGCGCCCTCGCAACCCACGCGCTGAGCATCTTCGGCGACCACTCGGACGTCATGTCCTGCCGCCAGACCGGTTTCGCCATGCTCTGCGGCGGCTCGGTCCAGGAAGCCCAGGACACCGCGGTGATCTCCCAGATGGTCACGCTCAAGTCCCGCATTCCGTTCCTCCACTTCTTTGATGGTTTCCGCACCTCTCACGAGGTCTCGAAAATATCGCTCATCAGCGATGACGACCTCAACGCGCTGATCGATCAGGACGCCGTGCTCGCCCACCGCGACCGCGCGCTCACGCCGGATGCTCCGAAAATCCGCGGCACCGCCCAGAACCCTGACGCCTTCTTCCAGGCCCGCGAGGCGGGAAATGTTTTCTATCAGAAACTACCCGGTCTCGTGAAGGAATCCATGAAGGCCTTCGGCGAACGCACCGGCCGTTTCTATCAGCCCTTTGATTACGAGGGCGCTCCCGATGCCGAACAAATCATCGTCATCATGGGATCCGGTGCCGAGGCCGTCGGTGAAACCGTCGGCTGGCTCAATGCCAATGGCCGCAAGACCGGCGTCATCAAGGTGCGGCTCTACCGGCCGTTCTCGGTCGAGGACTTCGCCGCCGTGCTGCCGAAGTCGGTGAAATCCATCGCCGTGCTCGACCGCACCAAGGAGCCAGGCGCGCTGGGCGAACCGCTCTATCTCGACGTCGTCGCCGCGCTCCGCCAGTCGGAAACGGCCGGACTGCTCGCCAATACCCAGTCCATCCGCGTCATCGGCGGCCGCTACGGCCTCGGCTCGAAGGAGTTCACCCCGGCCATGGTCAAGGCCGTGTTCGACGAACTCCTGAAATCCTCGCCGAAGCCGGTGTTCACCGTGGGCATCAACGACGACGTCACCGGGCTCTCGCTCGATTACGATCCGGAATTCGAAGTGGTCCCCGCCGGCATGAAACAGGCGGTCTTCGTCGGCCTCGGCTCGGACGGCACGGTCGGCGCGAACAAGAACACCATCAAAATCATCGGTGAGGAAACCGACAACTACGCCCAGGGATACTTCGTCTATGACTCGAAGAAGGCCGGCGCGATGACCGTTTCCCACCTGCGATTCGGACCGCAGCCGATCCGCTCGACCTATCTGATCCGCCAGGCGGAATTCGTCGCCTGCCACCGCTTCGACCTGCTCCACCAGGTCGATGTGCTGTCCTATGTGAAACCCGGCGGCATCCTGCTGCTCAACTCACCCGGCGACCCGAACGAGGCATGGAGCCGCCTGCCCCGCGAGATCCAGGAGCAGATCATCCTGAAAAACCTCTCGTTCTACGCTATCGACGCCAGCACCGTCGCCCGCAACGTCGGCATGGCGGGCCGGATCAATACGATCATGCAGACGTGCTACTTCGCCATCTCCGGCGTGCTGCCAAAGGACGAGGCCATCGCCCAGATCAAGAAGGCGATCAAGAAAACCTACGGCAAGCGCGGCGAGGCGGTCGTCCAGAAGAACTATCAGGCGGTGGACAGCACGCTCGAAAACCTGATCCAGGTGAACTACCCGGACGCGCCCACATCGACCCACCGGCTCAACCCTGTGGTGCCCGACGAGGCCCCGGATTTCGTCAAACGCGTCACCGCCCTCATGCTCGCCGGCAAGGGCGACCTGCTGCCGGTCAGCGCGTTCCCCGTGGACGGCACCTGGCCCACGGGCACCACCCGGTGGGAAAAACGCAACATCGCCGAGGAAATCCCGGTGTGGGAGATGGACCTCTGCATCCAGTGCAACAAGTGCTCGATCGTCTGCCCGCACGCCGCCATCCGGCCGAAGATCTATCAGCCGGAACTTCTGGCCGGCGCGCCGTCCACTTTCAAGTCCACCGACTTCAAGGTCCGTGAGTTCGCTGGCATGAAATACTCGCTGCAAGTCGCCGCTGAGGATTGCACCGGCTGCCGCCTCTGCGTCGAGGTCTGCCCCGCCAAGGACAAGGCCAACCCCAGCCGCAAGGCGATCAACATGGCCCCGCAGCTCCCGCTGCGCGAGGCCGAGCGGGAGAACTTCGACTTCTTCCTCAAACTGCCGGATCCCGACCGCGCCATGCTCAAGGACGATGTGAAGACCACGCAGTTCATGCGCCCGCTCTTCGAGTTCTCAGGCGCCTGCGCCGGTTGCGGCGAAACGCCTTATCTCAAGCTGCTCACCCAGCTCTTCGGTGATCGCCTGCTGATCTCGAACGCCACCGGTTGCTCGTCGATCTACGGCGGCAACCTGCCGACCACACCCTACACCACCAACGAATGCGGCCGCGGACCGGCCTGGGCGAACTCGCTCTTCGAGGACAATGCGGAGTTCGGCCTCGGTTTCCGCGCCAGCATCGACCAGTCGAAGGCCTTCGCCGAACTGCTCGTCCGGGGTCAGGCTTCGTTGTTAGGCGATGACCTCGTTTCCGCCATCCTCGCCGCCGACCAGTCCACCGAGGATGGCATCAACGCCCAGCGCGAACGCGTGCTCGCCGTGCGCAAGGCGCTCGCCGGCAAAGCGGGTGTCGAAGCCCGCACCCTCAACCAGATCGCCGATTACCTCGTCGACAAGAGCGTCTGGATCGTCGGCGGTGACGGCTGGGCCTACGACATCGGCTTCGGCGGGCTCGACCACGTCATCGCCTCCGGTCGCAACGTGAACATCCTCGTGCTCGACACCGAGGTTTACTCGAACACCGGCGGCCAGCAGTCGAAGTCCACTCCGCTCGGCGCGGTCGCCAAGTTCAGCATGGCCGGCAAGGCGGTGCCGAAAAAGGACCTCGGTCTCATCGCCGCCTCCTACGGCACGGTCTATGTGGCGCGCGTCGCCCTTGGTGCCAAGGATGCCCACACCGTCACCGCCTTCCGCGAGGCCGAAACCTACGACGGCCCCTCGCTCATCATCGCCTACAGCCACTGCGTGGCCCACGGTTACACGATGTCCCAAGGGCTCGAACAACAGAAGCGCGCCGTCAACTGCGGCTATTGGCCGCTCTTCCGCTACGATCCCCGCCGCGCCGACAAGGGCGAAAACCCGATGAAACTCGACTCCGGAGCGCCGAAGGGCACGCTCGCCGAGTTCACCAAAAACGAAACCCGCTTCCAGATGCTCGAACGCATCAACCCGGAACGCTCCGCCATGCTCCAGGAAATGGCCGCCGCCTCCGTCAAGGAACGCTTCGCGCTCTATCAGCAAATGGCCGCTTCGAAAGAGGAACCATCCGTCTGACCGGCATCTCTAACACCTCATCATCATGAACCTTCAAACCACCTATCTCGGCCTGCCGCTCAAGAACCCGGTGATGCCCGGAGCCTCGCCGCTGGTCGATCAACTCGACAACGTCCGCCGCCTCGAGGATGCCGGTGCGGCGGCCATCGTCATGCACTCGCTCTTCGAGGAGCAGATCACCAACGACCAACTCGCCGAGTTCGCCCACACCGAGAACCCCGCCGAGTCGTTTTCCGAGGCCACCTCGTATTTTCCCCGCATGGAGGATTACGTGCTCGGGCCCGACCGCTACCTCGAACAGATCGCCAAGATCAAAAGCATGGTTGAGATCCCGGTCATCGGTTCGCTCAATGGCGTCAGCCTTGGCGGCTGGACCGATTACGCGAAACTCATCGAACAGGCCGGTGCAGACGCGCTCGAACTCAACGTCTATTACATCGCCACCGACCCCGACGAACCCGGTGTGGCCGTCGAACAACGCACACTCGACATCCTCCAGGCCGTCAGGGAAACCGTGACCATTCCCATCGCGGTGAAACTCTCGCCGTTCTTCTCCTCGCCCGGCCATTTCGCCAAACAACTCGACTCTCTTGGCGCGGCGGGCGTCATCCTCTTCAACCGCTTCTATCAGCCGGACATCGACATCGAGGAACTCGAAGCCACCCACAAGCTCGACCTCTCGAACTCGACCGAACTCCGCCTGCGCCTGCGCTGGGCCGCCATCCTGCACGGCCATATCAAGGCGGACATCGGTGTGAGCGGCGGTGTCCACACCACCGAGGACATCATCAAGGCCATCATGTGCGGCGGCAGCGCCGTGCAGGTGGTTTCCAGCCTGCTGAAATACGGCCCGTCCCACATCGGTAGCCTGATCCAGGGCCTGCGCCACTGGTTGGAGGACCACGAATACGAATCCGTGGACCAGATGCGCGGCAGCATGAGCCTGAAAAACTGCCCGGATCCCTCGGTCTTCGAGCGCGCGAACTACCTCCGCGTTCTCCAACTCTGGAAAGTCTGACCGCATGCCGTGACCACCTTTTCGCATACCACCGGCTACGCCATCGAGGCCCTTGCCTGCCTTGCGAGGAACGGCCCGGACTCGATGCTGGTGAGGGAAATCGCCGACCTCACCGAAATGCCGTCACCCTACCTTTCGAAGATCTTCCAGCGCCTCGGGGACGCCGGCATCGTGGAAACCAAGCGTGGCTACAAGGGAGGTGTGAAACTCACCCGGACGCCCGGGGAAATCACCCTTCTGGAGATCGATGCGGCCGTCGAAAACGGCAGTGTCAGTTCTCATGGCGGTGTGGTCGAAGTTTCGACTCGACCTAACACCTTCTGGCAGGCATTCCATAGGTCATACCTTGAAAAGCTCGCTTCCATGACGCTGGCCGAGGTGATCGCCTACGAAACCCAAACCGAGCAAAACCCCGCGTGAACCATCCCTATGTTCCCGTCCTGGTCTTTTTCGCCGTGGCACTCGCGGTGCCCATCGCCTCACTCACCCTCGCCCGCGTCTGGATGCGCTTCTTCACCCCGATCAAGCGCGGTCGGGAGAAAAACGCGCTCTACGAATGCGGCGTCAACCCGCTGGCCGACCGCCAGACTCGCTTTCACTCGCAGTATTATCTCTTCGGGCTGCTGTTTCTGTTATTCGATGTGGAGACCGTGTTCCTTTTGCCCTTCGCGGTCGCCTTCCTGAAACTCTCCGTCGGTTCCTTCCTCATCGCCATGCTGTTCCTTCTTCTCTTGGCGGAAGGACTCCTCTGGGCATGGACCAAAGGACTGCTCAATTGGCGCGGACCCGCGAAACCCAATCTCACCATTCATGCCGATTGACCCCCAACTGGCCGCCGAGCTGAAGTCGCAGGGGGTGCATGTCACTTCCTTCGAACAACTCATCAACTGGGGCCGCTCCAGCTCGCTCTGGCCGCTCCAGTTCGGCCTCGCCTGCTGCGCCATCGAGATGATCGCCGCCACCATGGCGAAATACGACATGGCCCGCTTTGGTGCCGAGGTCTTCCGGCCGTCGCCACGCCAGGCCGATCTCATGATCGTCGCCGGCACCGTCACCAAGAAGATGGCTCCCCAGGTCGTCCGCCTCTACAATCAGATGGCCGAACCCAAATACGTGATCGCCATGGGGGCTTGCGCGATCTCCGGCGGACCCTTCAAGGAAGGCTACAACGTGCTCAAGGGCATCGATCGCTTCATCCCCGTGGACATCGTCATCCCCGGCTGCCCGCCGCGCCCCGAGGCGCTGCTCGAAGGGCTGATGAAACTCCGGGAAAAGATCTCGAAGGAGAAGCTGTTAGGCAATCACCGCGCCCGCCACGCCGACCCGAATGCGCCCGCCGAACTGCCGGTTCCCGAATTCGGACTCCACGACATCCAGCCTGCGTTCAACCCGGAAGTCTGGAAACCCAAACCGCTGGTCCGCGAGGAAGGAGGTGGCGAATGAGCGTCGGAGCCGCTGAAATCCTCGATGCCATCCGCGCCGCCATGCCGGGAGCCTCGGTCCGGCTTCTCACCAATCCCGGACCCTCCGGCCAACACTCGCTGCTGGTCTCAAACGACGACCTCGTCGGCATCATGGGGTTCCTGCGCGATCATCACGCCTTCGACTTCCTTTCCAACGTCACCGGCGTGGACTGGCCCGACCCCAAGAAGGCCGAGGCCGTGGCGAAACCCGCCGAAGGCGAGGGGACGTCCGGCGAAGCCGGCTTTCTCGAAACCGTCTATCACCTCTACTCCACCACCACACGCTCCGGTCCGCTCGTCGTCCGCGCTCGCACCGCCGACCGCGCGGAAAACGCCACCATCCCCTCGGTGGTCTCCGTGTTCCGCAGCGCCGAGTTCCAGGAGCGCGAGATCTTCGACCTGTTCGGCATCACCTTCTCCGGCCATCCCGACCTCCGCCGCATCCTCATGTGGGACGAATTCACCGACCATCCGATGCGCAAGGACTACGTCCCTCCCGACGACTACGAGTACGAGCCGACTCCGCATGATGATGTGCTGGAGAAGGCGAAAGTCCATTATCCGGCGAAAGAGACGCAAGACTTCAAGACACAAGACCCAGGAGAAGAGCCTGCGGGCTGATTCACATGCGATCCTTTCACTTCATGAACACCAACCCTGCAATCACCCCAGCAGCAAAAGGCCGGCGCGTAGCCCTCTTTTCTTGCGTCTTGCGTCTTGCAGTCTTGCGTCTTTCCCATGCCCGTTGACCTTACAGACTCCGACCAACTGCTCCGCGTCTCGCTCGGGCCGCAGCACCCGTCCACCCACGGCGTGTTCCGGATGAACGTGGAGCTTGACGGCGAGACCGTGGTGAAACTCAAGCCGGTGTTCGGATACCTCCACCGCAACCACGAGAAGATCGCCGAAGGCGCGACCTATCTCAGTTCGATGCCCTACACCGACCGGCTCGACTACATCTGCCCGCTTTCCAACAACTGGGCCTATGCCCTGTCGGTGGAGAAACTCGCCGGCATCGAGGTGCCGGAGCGCGCCGAATACATGCGCGTCATCCTCGCCGAACTCACACGCCTGATCAACCATACCGCCTTCATGGGCTTCATCCTCGGCGACATGGGCGCGTGGGGCTCGGCACTCATGTATGCCTTCCGCGAACGCGAGAAGATCCTCGATCTGTTCGAACACCTGACCGGTGCGCGGATGATGGCGAATTTCATGCGCTTCGGCGGCTGCCGCAACGACCTGCCCGCAGGCTGGCGGGAGCAGGTTAGTGCCGTGGTCGATGGCTATCCGCGGTTTCTCGACGAAATGGAGAGGTTCCTCGTCGGTAACGAAATCCTGCTCTCGCGCTCCCAGGACGTTGGACAGCTCCCTGCGGAAAAACTCATCAACGGCGGCGTCACCGGTCCGATGCTGCGTGCCGCGGGCGTGAACTACGACATCCGCAAGGTGGACTCATACGGCATCTATGACCGCTTCGAATTCCGCATCCCTCTGGGTGAAAAGGGCGATGTCTATGACCGCATCATGATCCGTTTCCTGGAAATGCGCGAGTCGTTGAAGATCCTGCGCCAGGCGATCGAACAACTGCCGGAAGGCGACTACATTCATCCGAAAGCCAAGATCCGTGGTTTCAAGCCACCCGTCGGCGAGGCCTACGGACGCGTCGAGGGCCCCAAGGGCGAACTCGGCTTCTATCTCATCAGCGACGGAACACCGAATCCCTATCGCTACCGGGTACGCCCGCCGAGTTTCATCAACCTCACGCTGCTGGAAGACATGTGCCTCGGCCTCGATCTGGCGGATGTGGTCATCATTCTGGGAAGTATTGATATCGTGTTGGGGGAGGTGGACCGGTGAAGGACGAAATTCCAAGCATGAAATCCGAAACGAAGAGTCCCTCCCGCTGGACTTTGCCCGGTCTCGGCTTGTTCCAGGGGCTTGCCGTGACGGGCAGGAACATGGTGGAGAGTTTCTACAAGAAGGAGCGCATGACCACGGTGCAGTATCCCGAGGAACGCGCGCCGATCAGTCCGAATTTCCGCAATTTCCCGTTCCTTGTTTATGATGGCGAATCCATCGACGGCCTGCGCTGCGTCGCCTGCTCGATCTGCGAGAAGGAATGTCCGCCACAGTGCATCTACATCGTTCTGGAACGCGATGAAAACGGCAAGTCTCTCAAGCGTCCGAGGATCTTCGACATCGACGTTTCCGTCTGCATGAACTGCGGCATTTGCGCCGAGGTTTGCCCCTTTGATGCGATTTACATGGATGGCGAGTATGAACTCGCGACCGACGACCGCTTCGACGGCCTGTTGTTCCACCGCGAGCGCCTGGCCAAGTCCGCTGACTATCACATGAAACTGCGGCCCGAACAGGCATCCGAGGTCATGGCGAGGCGCAAGGCCGAAGAGGAAAAGAAAGCCGCCGCAGCCGCGGCCAAAGCGGCCAAGGCCAAGGCGGACGCCGAGGCGAAGATGGCAGCTGCCGACGAGAAAGGAGGCGAGGGATGAACCATCCGATGGAACCGTCGTTCTTCTCACCGGAGCATCTGCCGCTACTCCCGAAACGGCTGGTCGAACTGATTCTCACCAACCTTTCCGCGCCAGACTGGCTCATTTCCATCGGCGGATTCGCCGCCGCCGCCGGCACGGTTGCCGGCGTGTTCCTCGGGGCTTTTGCCCTCCTTTCGCTCATCGAACGAAAGACACTGGCCCGCGCCCAAAACCGGATCGGTCCTAACAGAGCGGGCTGGTTCGGCATCCTCCAGCCGGTCGCCGACGGGATCAAGATGCTGACCAAGGAGGACATCGTCCCCGCCAAGGCGGAAAGGCTGCTGCATCTCCTAGCGCCGGTTCTCATCGTGTTGCCCGCCATCCTTGCGCTGGGTGTGATTCCCTACGGACGCGAGTGGACGCCGGTGCGGCTGGAACTCGGACTGCTGTTCTTCTTCGCGGTGGGTTCGCTCACCGAATTGTCGGTTTTCATGGCCGGCTGGGCGAGCGGCTCGAAGTTCCCCATGCTGGGTGCCATGCGCGCCATTTCGCAGATGGTCAGCTATGAACTGCCCCTGGTCATCACCGCCCTTGGCGTGGTGATGGTTTCGGGAACGCTTTCGCTACCGGGCATCGTCGCACTGCAGGAAGGCGGATTCTGGCACTGGAACCTGTGCACTCCCTGGGGGATCTTCGCCGGGCTTCTTTTCTACATTTGCACCATCGCCGAAGCCAACCGCTGCCCCTTCGACCTGCCCGAGGGCGAGTCGGAAATCGTCGCCGGCCACATGACGGAATACTCGGGATTCAAATACGCGCTGTTCTTCATGGGCGAGTATCTCGGCCTCTTCGCCATCGCCGGGCTGTTCGTCACCCTGTTCCTCGGTGGCTGGCAGGCACCGTTGCCTGGCCTTGGTTTCGTGCCCACCTGGATGTGGTTCTTCGGCAAGCTGGCGCTGGTGATCTTTTCCTACCTGTGGATCCGCGCCACCTATCCGCGGGTCCGCATCGACCAACTCATGCGCTTCGCCTGGCTGTGCATGATCCCGATGGCCCTGCTCACCCTGCCAGCCGCCGCCATCTGGCACTTCACCGGCAGGGGCTTGCTCGCCTGGGTGCTGGTGCTGCCGCTGATGCTGCTGCCCTGGCTGGTGGTGGCCGCCATTTTCAACAAGCGGCTTGCGGCGGGCACTCGGACCTACCGCTTCGCAGACTCATAGGCCCCATAGGTCCCATCTCCATGACCCCACTCCTCATCCTCAGCCCGCTCATCCTCCTCGCCGCGATCGGCGCGGTCTGGAAGGCACGACCCGTGCATGCGGCGCTGCTGCTCGCGCTCACCCTCGCCCTCAACGCGGTGCTCTATCTGGTGCTCGGTGCGGACTTCATCGGGTTGGTGCAGTTCATGGTCTATGTCGGCGCGGTGGCGGTGCTCATCGTGTTCTCGCTGCTGATCACCCGCGGTTCGGACGAGACCGAGGAGATCGCCCGGCGTCCGCGCTCCCTGGTGCCGGGCCTGCTGTGCACGCTGCCGGTGTTGGCGGTGCTGCTCGTCATGGTATCGAAAACCCCGGCATCCGGCGCGGCTTCGAATGTTTCACTGCCGCTCGAGGAACTCGGAAGAATCCTCTTCACGACCCATGCGCCCGCCGTGCTGGGCGTGGCCGTCCTGCTCACCGCCGTGATGATCGGTGCGGCCCTGTTCGCCCGGGAAACGAAACACCACGACCCATGACACCCCTCGCCATGCTGCTGACCCTGTCCTCGGTGCTGTTCGTGCTGGGTCTGTTCGCCGTGCTCACCCGCCGCAATGCGATCCTCATCCTGGTGGGAATCGAGCTGATGCTCAACGCGGCCAACATCAACTTCATCGCCTTCTGGCGTTACGGTCCGCCGGATCCGGAGTTCACCGGGCCGCTGTTTGTGCTCTTCTCCATCGCCATCGCCGCCGCCGAGGCTGCCGTGGGACTGGCCATCATCCTGATGGTCTTCCGCCACACGCGCTCGACCGACCTCAACCAACTTGATTCGCTCCGTGGCTGATCATTTTCATCTCCTGCTCTGGTGCGTGCCGCTGCTGCCGCTGCTCGCCGGTGGCGTCGTCGCCTTGCTGCCTGATGAAAAAGGCCGCCTCGCCTCGAAACTGGCCATCAGTGCCTTGTCGGTTTCATGTCTGCTTTCCCTTGGCGCTCTTTTCTGTGTGCTGGTGCCGGGAACCACGCGAATCCCCGCTCCGGTCACCTGGTTCACCTTCGGTGATGTCGTGTTGAAGATCGGGCTCATGCTCGACCCGCTCAGCGCCGGGATGGGCGCGATGGTGACCTTTGTCGCGCTCTGGATCTTCATCTACAGCACCGGTTACATGGCGGAGGAGAAACGGTTCGGCCGCTTTTTCGGCTTCCTCTCCCTGTTCTGCGGCGCGATGCTAATGGTGGTTTACTCTAACAGCCTGCTGCTGCTGTTCATGGCTTGGGAAGGTGTGGGACTGGCATCCTATCTGTTGATCGGCTTCTATTTTGAAAAACCCTCGGCCGCGGCGGCCGCTCAAAAGGCCTTCATCACCACCAGGGTGGGGGACATGGCGTTTTTCCTCGGCATGCTCTGGCTCTATCAACAAACCGGCACCCTCCTGTTCTTCGATGGCGGTAACGGATTGCTCGAATCCGGCGCGCTGTCTTCGCTCGCCGGGGCCACGACCGTTGGAGGACTGACGGTTTCCGCCGCCGCTTCGCTGCTCCTTCTGGTCGGTGCGATGGGCAAGTCCGGCCAAGTGCCGCTGCACACCTGGCTGCCCGATGCGATGGAGGGCCCCACGCCAGTGTCCGCTCTCATCCACGCGGCGACCATGGTGGCGGCGGGCGTGTTTCTCGTCGCCCGCACCCACCCGATCTTTTCTCTTGGCGGTGAAACCGGAATCGCTCTAACAGCGACTGCCTGGATCGGAGCGGTCACCGCGCTTTATGCCGCGCTGGTGGCGATGGCCCAATACGATATCAAGCGCATCCTCGCCTATTCGACGGTCTCGCAGCTTGGGTTCATGATGATCGCCCTCGGTACCGGCGGGGTCGCGGCGGCGATGTTCCACCTGATCGCGCATGCGTTCTTCAAGGCGCTGTTGTTCCTTTCCGCCGGTTCGGTGATCCATGGCTGCCATGAGGAGCAGGACATCCGGAAAATGGGCGGTCTGAAGAAATCCATGCCGAAGACCTTCATTGCCTATGCCATCGGCATGATGGCACTGGCGGGTTTCCCTTTCGTCTTTTCGGGCTTCTGGAGCAAGGAGGCGATCCTTCACAGCGCCGAATACTGGCCCGGTGGCAAGGGGCCCTTCCTGATCGCCGCTACCGCCGCGCTGCTCACTGCCTTCTACATGACACGGCAGGCCCTGTTGGTGTTCTTCGGCGAGTCCCGTTCGCCGGACAGCCACCCGCACGAAAGCCCGCCGGTGATGCTGGTGCCGCTGTTTGTCCTTGCGACCGGTGCGGTGCTGCTCTCGCTGATCGGCACACCGTTCTGGCCGTGGTTCGAGAAATGGCTGCATGGGGAAAAGGCCGTGTTCCATGGCGGGGCCTTCGGCGAAAAGGGCGCGGTCGGCCTCGTGATCTTGTCGTTGTTGATCGTGACCGTGGGTGTGGGGTTTTCCTGGCGGGTGTATGGGAGGGGGGCGAACCGCAGCGATGCGCCGGATCCGATGTCCACGAAACTCGGTGGGTTCTGGGGCTTTCTGGAAAACGCCATGGGCTTCGATGCGCTCTATCAGAAAGCCATCATCGGCCCGCTCGCTTTCATCGCCGGCGGGATCGACATGGTGGAGCGCATGATCTTCGTGCCCTTGATGGGATTGGCGGAACTTTTCACCAAGGCCCTCGGCCGCATCACCCGCGCCACCGACGAAGCGGGCATCAACCGCGGTTTCGACGCCACCTGCTCCGGCCTCAAACAACAAGGTGCCGCGACCTCGGCGGCCCAGGCCGGCCGCATCCAGGCCTACCTCCGCGCCATCGGGCTCGGGATGTCGGTGCTACTCGTTCTTTATCTCTGGCTCAGTGCCCGTTGAACCATGTATTTGCTGCTCCTCATTCTCTTTCCACTGGTCTTTGCGGCGATCATCGCTGCGGATTCGAGAAAGGATGGTAAGTCGTCGGGAAAGAGCGCTATCGGAGTTCAAGTTATCCTGCTTTCGATCATCTGCTTCTCATTGGGTTCAACCAAGGTGTTTTCTCTTGATTGGATTCCGGATGCCGATATCCGTCTGCGTTTCGAACTGGATGGTCTTTCCTCGTTGTTCGTTCTTCTAACGGGTATTGTCACTTTGGTTGCACAATCGACTCTGTATCTGACCGGCAAGTCAGACCGCCGCATGCTGGCGTTGATGTTTGTATTGGAGTCCGCACTCATCGGTGTCTTCACCGCGCGGCATTTCATCCCCTGGTTCCTGTGCTGGGAGATGACGCTGATCCCGGCGTATCTGCTGATCCGCCTGTGGGGCGGGGCCGGCGCACCCAAGGCGGCGGTGCGATTCTTCATGATGACGCTCGGCGGCAGTGCCTTCATGCTGGTGGGTTTCTTGTCCCTGCAGCTTTCGGTGGGCACCATGGATTTCGACGCCTTGGGCAAACTTGCGGCGGATGATCGTCTGGCGCCATCCTTGGCCAGGACCTTTGCCTTCACCGGGATGAGCGGCCACGCGCTGCTTTCGATCATGGCCTTGGCGGTGTTCCTCGGCCTGGCGGTGAAGATTCCGGTGGTGCCCTTCCATGCGTGGCTTCCCGCGGCCTATGCCGAAGCTCCGACACCGGTGACCATGCTGCTGACAGGTCTGCTGTCGAAGATGGGTGTGTATGCGATGCTGCGGATCTTCCTGCCGGTGTTCCCAGAGGTGCTGCCGTCGCTCGCTCCATTGCTTTCATGGCTGGCGGTGGCGACGGTTTTGTTAGGTGCGGTGGCCGCGCTGGCGCAGACGGATCTGAAGCGAATGCTCGCCTATTCCTCGGTGAACCACCTCGGCTATTGCGTGCTCGCCCTGGCGGCGGTGGCGGCATCGACGGCGGATCGTTCCGCGATGTCTTCGGCTATCTCCGGGACCGTCCTCCAAGCCTTCAATCACGGCATCATCGCCTCCGCGCTCTTCTTTGGGATCTCGATTCTGGAAAACCGCAGCCGCGGCCAGCGCGGTGTGAACGACTTCGGGGGCTTGCGGGCGCAAACTCCGGTGTTTTGCGGACTGTTCGGCATGGCGGTGTTCGCCTCGCTGGGACTTCCGGGCTTGAGCGGCTTTGTCGGGGAGTTTCTGATGTTCAATGGCGCGTTCGCCATCACTCCGGCCGCGGCAGCGGTGTCGGTGCTTGGCCTCCTGCTGACGGCGGTGTTCCTGTTGCGAATGATGCGCAAGGTGTTCTGGGGCCCCCTCAAGCCTCCGTTGTCTCAATGGCGTGATTTGACGAAGGCCGAGCGCTGGACCTTCGGATTGCTGACTCTGATGATCGTAGCTTTCGGGATCATCCCGTCGATTCCGCTGAACCTCGCCAATTCGGCCATCGTGCAACTTCTCGATCTTCTCCGACCCTTGCCATGACACCCGCCTGGACATTGATATCCGCTTTCGCCGGAGTGCTTGCGGTGCTCCTGCTGCCAGCCCGCATGGCGATGGCCTCGCGGGTGCTGGCGCTGGTGGCTGCAATCGTCGGTGCGGTTGCTGCCGGCACGTCGTGCCTCTCGCGGCTAAATGATCCGCAGGGGCCTGCCTGGGAAGTCGATGTGGCGTGGATCCCCTCGCTTGGCAGCCGCTTCCACCTCGCTGCGGATGGTCTGGCGCTCACGCTGTTGTTTCTTACCGGAGTCACCGCGATCGCCGGTGTCCTGTTTTCGTGGAACGTGGAAAAGCGTCCACGGGCCTTTTTCGCGTGGTTCCTCACGATCATCGGCGGGGTGTATGGCGTGTTCCTCAGCCGCGACGCCTTCCTATTGTTCGTGTTCTACGAGGTGGTCATCCTGCCGAAGTACCTGTTGATCGCCATCTGGGGATCGACCAACAAGGAATACGGCGCGATGAAGCTGACGATGTATTCCATCGGCGCGAGCGCGTTGATTCTGTTAGGCCTGGCCGCCGCTTACGCCGCTTCGGGCGGGACGAGCTTCGATCTCGCGCATCTGGCGGCGGCGGATTATCCATCCGCGCTCCAGGCCTGGGCGTTTCCGGTCCTGTTTCTCGGGTTTGCGGTGTTGGCGGGCATGTGGCCATTCCATACGTGGGCGCCGACGGGACACGTCGCCGCTCCGACGGCCGCCTCGATGTTGCTCGCCGGAGTGGTGATGAAACTCGGCGCCTATGGCGCGCTGTGCGTGGCGATGCCGTTGTTTGAGCAGGGATTCGCGCAGTGGAAACCGTTGATCGCCGGGCTGGCGGTGGTCGGCATCCTGTATGGCGCGCTCACCGCCTTGTCCCAGAAGGACCTGAAGTTCGTGATCGGCTATTCCTCGGTAAGTCACATGGGTTTCATTCTGTTAGGCCTTGCGGCCGCCAATCATTGGGGGCTTCGCGGGGCGGTGCTTCAGATGATCTCCCATGGCATCATCGCCGGGCTGCTGTTCGGCATCGCGGGGCGGGTGGTGTATGAACGCACCCACACCCGTGACCTCGGAGCGTTGAAGGAGTTTGATCTGTGGAAGACCCTGCCTGGTGCGGCGCTCGCATTCACGCTTGCGACGGCGGCATCGATGGGCCTGCCGGGATTCAGCGGTTTCGTCGCGGAGATCTCGGTGGTGATCGGACTGTGGCAGACCTATCCATGGCTGACAGTGCTGGTGGTTTTCGGCATCATCATCACCGGGGCGTTTTCACTGAGGGCCCTGCACAAGGCGTTTTTCCCGGAAAGGAAGGCTACTGACGCGCCTGCTCCGTCATTGCCCGTGCTCACGTGGCCGGAAATTACCGCCATGGTGCTTCTGTTGGCCGTCTCACTTGCAATCGGCATTTATCCGAAACCCTGGGTCGTGTTGATCGACGAGGGGCTGCGTTCGCCCTTGTTCGAAACCATTCTGAAACCGTGAACGATCTGGTCTATCTATCGGAACTATTGCCCGAAGCCGTGGCAGTCCTCACCGCGCTGGTATTGCTCGGTGTATCGGCGGCTGCCGGAGCGAAGACCGGGAAAGCGGTGCGGCCGGGAACGACCATGACGATCGCGCTTGCGGGCATCCTCGGATCGTTAGCGATGCTGGTTTTCGGCGCGGAATGGGTGGCTCTGGATGCCCTGGGCCGCCTGTTCAAGGGCGTGATTCTTGTATTGGGCGGGCTGGCGATTCTTCTGCCACCGGCGAAGCGTGAAATCGCCCATCCGGGTGAGTTTCACGCGTTGATGTTGTTCGCGATCGCCGGGTTGATGATGGCGGTGGGCACCAACCATCTGCTGTTCCTGTTTGTGGCACTCGAACTGGCGAGTCTGTCGCTCTATCTTCTTGCGGGTTTCCCGCGGACGCGGCGCCCGGCGGAAGCCTCGCTGAAATACTTCCTGTTTGGCGGTGTCTCGGCGGCATTCATGCTGTTCGGTCTGAGTCTGCTGTATGGGTTTGCCGGAACAGCACTGCTGCCGGAGCTTGCGAAGAAGGTCACCGTGGAGCCCGCTTCGGCATTGGCGATGACGGGCCTGCTGATGGTGATGGTTGGGCTCGGATTCAAACTGGCGGCCGCGCCATTCCATTACTGGGCGCCTGATGTCTATCAGGGGGCTCCAGCAACATCCGTGGGATTGGTGGCGGCGGCCTCCAAGGTGGCGGGACTGGTCGTGGCGGTTCGACTGCTCGGCATTGGTTTCCGCGCAGCCGGGGGATCGGCCGCGTGGGGTGGCATCGAGGCGGGATGGTCGGTGTGGCTGGCGGTGCTGGCGGCGGTTTCGATTCTGTTAGGCAACCTGCTCGCACTGGCGCAAACCAGTGTGCGGCGGCTGCTGGCCTATTCGGCGGTGGCGAATACGGGTTACCTGTTGGTCGGGCTATGTGCGAACGGATCGAACGCCTTTGGCATGTCGCTATTCTATGTGATCGTTTACGGGCTTGCCACCTTCGGCGCCCTTGCGGTGACGGCGGCGGTCGAACGTGATCGCGGGACTGATGACAGACATGCGTTCGCCGGACTGATCCATCGTTCGCCGATGCAGGCGCTCTGTCTGCTGGTGTTTCTGGCCTCACTCGCCGGCATTCCTCCCTTGGCGGGTTTTGTGGGGAAATTCGGGGTGTTTTCCGCGGCCTTGAAGGACTCCGCATGGGACAGTGCGCAGGGGCTCGTCTGGCTGGTGGCGTTGGCGGCAATGATGAGCGCCGTTTCGCTCTACTATTATCTTCGGATCCTCAAGGAGGCATTCGTTTCCGAGTCGGTGGATGACATTGCTTGCGAACTCCCGCCAGTCGGACATCGGTTGGCGATGCTCCTGCCTGCTGCGGTGTTGGTGGTTCTGGGATGTTTCCCCGCGCCGCTGATGCAGGCGGTGGGCCGGGCGGTAGCCGCTGTGCTGGGCGGGCCATGAGTGCGGCCGAGGGGGTGTTTGCTCCGCGTGGTGTCGTTCGGGCGGATGTTTTTCGCTGATCCACCATTTGGCGCGAAACTCTTTCGCGCGGACGGAGTTTCACCTGATGTCGCGACGCTGCTGACACGCGGTGTGTGACAGATAACCGAAAGAGAAACCACATGAAAACACGCATTTACACGATCGGCATGCTGGCTGTCGCCACGGCGCTGTGCTACGGACAAGAGGGTGAGAAACCCAAGGGTCCCGGCAAAGGCAAACACCCGAAGGCCGAGCAGGTCTTCAAGAAGATCGACACCAATGGCGACGGCTCATTGAGCCTCGAAGAGTTCAAGGCCGGTCCCCGGGCGCAGAAGAACCCTGAAAAGGCCGAGCAAATCTTCAAGAAGATGGATGCCGATTCCAGTGGCGGCGTCAGTCTCGAGGAATTCAAGAACTTCCGTCCGCCACATCCTCCACGCAAGGGTGGAGGCAAGGGCAAGGGCGGCGATGCTCCGAAAGCGCCAAACGAATAAGCCTTACGATTCCGGACAAAACGCCCCAACCGGTCCGACCGGGTGGGGCGTTTCTTTGAGGCGCTGGATGAGGAGAGCGTCCTGTCTTACGGCAGGTTGGTGACCCCCATCAGGAAGCGGTCGCACTCGCGCGCGGCCCCGCGGCCTTCGTTGATCGCCCAGACGACGAGCGATTGTCCACGGCGCATGTCACCTGCGGCGAAGACACCGGGAACGTTGGTGGTGTATTTCTCGTGTTCCGCCTTCACATTGGAGCGGGCGTCGGTTTCGAGGGCGAACTGCTTGACGATGTCCTGCTCCGGCCCGAGGAAGCCCATGGCGAGGAGCACCAGTTGGGCGGGGATAACGCGGGCGCTTCCTTCCTTTTCCTTGGGTGAAAAGCGGCCGTTTTCATGGACCCACTCGATGTCGCAGATTTCGAGGCCTGAGACATTGCCATTGTCGTCCTTGAGGAAACGCTTGGTCTGGACCAGATAAGCCCGCGGATCCTGGCCTTGGACGGCGGCCGCTTCCTCCTGTCCGTAGTCCATTTTGTAAACCTTCGGCCACTCCGGCCATGGGTTGTCGGCGGCGCGTTCCTCGGGCGGCTTGGGCATGATTTCAAGCTGGATCACGCTCTTGCAACCGTGGCGGAGGCTGGTGCCCACGCAGTCGGTTCCGGTGTCACCGCCGCCGATGACGACGACATCCTTGCCGGTGGCGTTGAGTGACGGATTGGATCCGTCAAACTTGTGGTCGAGCTGGTAACGGGTGTTGGCGGTGAGGAACTCCATCGCGAGGTGGATGCCGTTGGCGTCGCGATTCTCGATGGGAAGGTCCCTGCCAAGGGTGGCGCCGCAGCAAAGAACGATGGCATCAAAGTCGGCACGGAGTTTTTCGGCGGTCCAGGTGGAATCCTTGCCGATCGAGACTCCGGTTTTGAATTCGACGCCCTCGGCAATCATCAGGTCGACGCGGCGTTGCACGACCTCCTCCTTGTCGAGCTTCATGTTGGGGATGCCATACATCAGCAGTCCGCCGATGCGGTCCTCGCGCTCGAATACCGTCACCTGGTGGCCGGCCTGGTTGAGCTGGTCCGCGCAGGAGAGACCCGCCGGGCCGGAGCCGACGACAGCGACCTTCTTGCCGGTGCGGGTCTTCGGCGGATTGGGAACCATCCAGCCTTCCTCCCAACCCTTGTCGATGATGGCGCACTCGTTGTTCTTGATGGTGACGGGCGGTTCGATCACGCCGAGCACGCAGGAACCTTCGCAGGGGGCGGGGCAGACGCGGCCGGTGAATTCAGGGAAATTGTTGGTCTTGCGCAAACGATCAAGCGCCTCCCTCCAGCGACCGCGGAAGATCAGATCGTTCCACTCGGGGATCAGGTTGTTGATCGGACAACCGCTGGCCATGCCGGAAACGATGTGTCCGGTGTGGCAGAACGGAGTGCCGCAGTCCATGCAACGGGCACCCTGCGCGGCGCGCTCCTTGTCATCTCCGTGGATCTTGAATTCCCGCCAGTTCTTGAGGCGTTCGATTGGTGCGATTTCGGAATCGGTCTTGCGAGCGATTTCCATGAATCCGGTAGGCTTGCCCATTGTGAAAGTTTGCTAGTGTTCAGTTGTCAGTGTTGAGGGAGACGCAAGACACAAGACTTCAAGATTCAAGACAAGAGGTGCTGGAGCACGGTCTCATGAACTTTTCTTGCATCTTGTGTCTTCAAGTCTTGTGTCTTCTTTCAGTTTCCGCCGACGCGGGACATGTCCTTGAGGTTTTCCTCGAACGCGGCCATGGCGGCCTCGTCTCCGGAAAGTCCCTGTTCCTCGACCTTGCGGAAGCACTCGAGCATGCGCTCGTAGTCGCGGGGGAACACCTTGAAGAACTTGGGAAGCTCGGCATCCCAGTTTTCCATGAGGAACTTGCCGCGGGCCGAACCGGTGTATTGCACGTGTTTTTCGATCTCCGCTTTCACGCTGGCGATGTCAGCATCCCCGCACTCGATGAGGCGGTAGAGGTTGACCATTTCATTGTTGAGGCGTTTCTCGAAGAGGCCGTCGATGTCGTAAACGTAGGCGATGCCGCCCGACATGCCCGCTGCGAAGTTGCGTCCGGTTTCGCCGAGGACGATCACCTGGCCGCCGGTCATGTATTCGCAGCCGTGGTCGCCCACGCCTTCGATGACCGCCTTGACGCCTGAGTTTCGGACGCAGAAGCGCTCTCCGCCGATGCCGTTGATGTAGGCGGTGCCGGTGGTGGCTCCGTAGAAGGCGACGTTGCCGATGAGGATGTTTTCCTCCGCCTTGAATGACGAGCCCTTGGGCGGATAGATGATGATCTTCGCGCCCGAGAGCCCCTTGCCGACGTAGTCGTTGGCATCGCCCTCGACTTCGAATGTCATGCCCGGCGGGCAGAAGGCTCCGAGAGACTGGCCGGCGCTGCCGTTGAACTTCAGATAGATCGTGTCTTCCGGCAGTCCCTTGCCGCCGTGTTTGCGCGTGACTTCGGAACCGGTGATGGTGCCGACGACCCGGTTGATGTTGATGATGGGCAGTTCGGCGCGGACTTTCTCACCACGCTCGATGGCCGGTTTGCAGAGCTTCAGCAGCATGGTCATGTCGAGCGACTTCTCAAGTCCGTGGTCCTGAGTTTGCTGGCAGAACGCACCGACCTCGTCGCCGACATCCGGCTTGTGGAAGATGGTGGTGAGATCCACGCCGCTGGCCTTCCAGTGGGCGGTGGCCTCGTTGGTGTCGAGGCATTCGACCTTGCCGACCATCTTATTGATGGTGCGGAAGCCGTTCTCCGCCATGATCTCACGGAGTTCCATGGCGATGAATCGCATGAAATTGACCACGTGCTCGGGCTTGCCGGTGAAATTCTTGCGAAGTTTCGGATCCTGGGTGGCGACGCCGACCGGGCAGGTGTTCTTCTGGCAGACGCGCATCATCAGGCAGCCCATGGTGACGAGCGGGGCGGTGGCGAAGCCGTATTCCTCGGCGCCCAACAGCGCGGCGATGGCGACATCGCGGCCGGTCTTGAGCTGGCCGTCGGTTTCGAGCACCACGCGGCTGCGCAGATCGTTGAGCAGGAGGATCTGGTTGGTTTCCGCGAGGCCGAGTTCCCATGGGGCGCCGGCGTTGAAGATCGAGGACGATGGCGAGGCCCCGGTGCCGCCGTCGTGACCGGCGATGAGGATCACATCCGCGTGTGCCTTGGCCACACCTGCGGCGATGGTGCCGACGCCGACTTCCGCGACGAGCTTCACGTTGATGCGGGCGCGCGGGTTGGCGTTCTTGAGGTCGTGGATGAGTTCCGCGAGATCCTCGATCGAGTAGATGTCGTGGTGTGGGGGAGGGGATACGAGCCCGACACCCGGGGTGGAGTGACGCACCTTGGCGACCCATGGATAGACCTTCGATCCGGGGAGTTCGCCGCCTTCGCCGGGTTTGGCTCCCTGGGAGATCTTGATTTGGATCTCATCGGCATTGACGAGATACTCGCTGGTGACGCCGAAGCGGCCGGAGGCGACCTGCTTGATGGCAGAGCGCTTGCTGTCGCCGTTGGGCAGCGGGATGAAGCGTTCCGGATCCTCTCCGCCTTCGCCGGTGTTCGACTTGCCGCCGATGCGGTTCATCGCGATGGCGAGCGTTTCATGCGCTTCCTGCGAGATCGAGCCGTAGGACATCGCACCGGTCTTGAAGCGTTTGGTGATGTCTTCGACGGATTCCACCTCGTCGAGCGGCACGGGTTTGCGCTTGCTTTTGAACTTCATCAGGCCGCGCAGGGTCGAGAGATTCTCGCTCTGGTCGTTCACCTTGCGGGCATATTGTTTGTAAACGTCGTAGCTGCCGGTGCGAACCGCCTTTTGCAGGAGGTGGATGGTTTCCGGGTTGAAGAGGTGGAACTCGCCGTCCTTGCGCCATTGATACATGCCGCCGGATTCGAGCGCCTGGTCCTCGATCTCGATGTGGCGGTCCGGGAAGGCGTGACGGTGGCGGATCAGGGCTTCTTCCGCGATGCGGTCGATGTCCGATCCCTCGCAACGGCTGGAGGTGCCCTGGAAGTATTTGTTCACCAGTTCGGTGCTGAGACCGATGGTCTCGAAGATCTGCGCGCCGCGGTAAGAGGCAACGGTGGAGATACCCATCTTCGCCATGGTCTTGACCACGCCTTTGATCGATCCCTTGAGGAAGTTGTAAACCGCCTTGTCGAAGTCGATGTCCAGCATGTTGTCGCGGATCATCTGGTGAAGGGTTTCGAAGGCCATGTAGGGATTGATGGCGTCCGCACCGTAGCCGATGAGCGTCGAGAAATGGTGGACCTCGCGCGCCTCGCCGGTTTCGAGCACGATGGAAACCAGCGTGCGCGTTCCGGAGCGCACCAGATGGTGATGCAGGCCGCCGGTGACGAGCAGGGTGGGCATCGCGGCGTTCTTCGCGTCGATGTTGCGGTCGGAGATGATCAGGATGTTGGTGCCCTCGGCGATCGCCTTGTCGGCGGCAGCGCAGAGCGCGTCGAATGCCTTTTCAAGGCCCTCGCCGCCCTGATCCGCGGGGAAGAGGGCATCGAGCGTGGCGGACTTGAAGCCATCGACCGAGACCTCGCGGAGTTTGGCGAGTTGTTTGTTATCGAGCAACGGATGATCGAGGCGGATCATGCGGCAGCTCTTCGGGCCGGGGTCCAGCAGGTTTCCTTCCGAGCCGATGAAGGTCTCGGTGGCGGTGACGAGTTCCTCGCGGATGCAGTCGAGCGCGGGGTTGGTGACCTGGGCGAAGATCTGCTTGAAATACTGATAGAGATGCTTCGGTTTCTCGGACAACACGGCGAGCGGCGTGTCGTTGCCCATCGAGGCGATCGGTTGCACGCCGGTGGATGCCGTGGGGGCGAGAAGCATGCGGAGATCCTCATAGGTGTAGCCGAAAGCGAGTTGGCGTTCGAGGATTCTCTCCTCCTCGATCTTCGCCGGGGCTTTCGGTTCGGGGAGATCCTTGAGGAAAAGGCGATTTTCATCGAGCCACTTGCGGTAGGGCTTGGCGGAGTAAACGCGGCGTTTGACCTCTTCGTCCGGCACGATCCGGCCTTCCTTCATGTCCACGAGGAACATGCGGCCCGGGCGCAGGCGGCCTTTTTCGACGATGGAGAGGGGATCGATGTCCGGAATCACGCCGACTTCCGAGGCCATGATGACGAGGTCGTCCTTGGTCACATAATAGCGGCTCGGGCGCAGGCCGTTGCGGTCGAGCACGGCGCCGATTTGCTGGCCATCCGAGAAGGTGATGGAGGCAGGACCATCCCAGGGTTCCATCAGGCAGGCATGGTATTCATAGAAGGCCTTTTTGTCCTCATCCATCATGGTGTGACGCTCCCATGGTTCGGGAATCATCATCATCATGGCGTGGACGAGGTCGTAGCCGCCGAAGTGCATGAATTCGAGGGCGTTGTCGAAGCGCGCGGAGTCAGAACCGTCCTCGACGATGACCGGGAACACGTCCGAGATGTTCTCAAACAGCGGACTCTGGCAACGCGCCTGGCGGGCCTTCATCATGTTGGCGTTGCCCATGACCGTGTTGATCTCGCCGTTATGGGCGATGAAACGGTTGGGATGCGCGCGCGACCAACTCGGGAAGGTGTTGGTCGAGAAGCGGGTGTGCATCAGCGCGAGCGCGGACTCAAAGTCCGGGTCGTGCAGGTCAGGGAAATACTCGCCGAGTTGGCAGGGCGTGAGCATGCCCTTGTAGACCATCGTGCGGGCGGAAAGGTTGGTGACGTAGTGGTAGTCCGCGCCGGGGAAGGTGTTCGACTTGTTGCCGTGGACATCCGTGTATTTGTTCGGCATCTCGTTGTTGCGGATCCAGCGGCCGACCGTCTTGCGGATGATGTAGAGCCGGCGCTCGAACTCCATCGGGTCGGTGATATCCGGGCTTTTTTCGATGAAGACCTGGCGGATGACGGGTTCGTAGCGCCCCGAGGTTTTTCCGAGGATCTCGCTCTTGGTCGGCACGGTGCGCCAACCGATGAATTTCTGCCCCTGCTCGCGGATGACATGCTCGAAAACCTGCATCGCGGCCTCGCGGGCGCTATTGTCCGGGGGCAGGAAAACCAGACCCGAGCCGTAGGAGCCTTCGGGTGGCAGTTCGATGCCCTTTTCCGCCATCTTCTTGCGCAGGAACTTGTCCGGCATCTGCACGAACAAACCCGCGCCGTCGCCCGTGGCGGGGTCCGAGCCACTGGCTCCGCGGTGGTCCATGTTCTCGTTCATCGTGAGGGTTTTCACGATGATGTCGTGCGACCGCTTGCCTTTGAGGTGGGCGATGAAACCGACGCCGCAAGCGTCTTTTTCGTGCGAAGGGTGCCAAAGTCCCTGAGGTTCTGGCCAGCCAAGCGGGGATGTCTGCGAAACGGACATGGGGTTCGTAATGGTGGGGATAGTGGAGTGTTGGTTGCGAAATCGGGGCGTGCCCGGGGGATAATCGTCCGGAATTCCGGAAATTCCAGCAGACGGAGTGCCACGACCACGAAGGATCGTGGGAAAATCAGAAGCTACGGACAGAACGGGCCGGGAATCTGAGGAGCCCCCCGCGCCCTGTCAAGTCCGGCGGTGACGCCTTGATTTTGCAGTAATACGAAGGGTTTTTCCGGTGGGGAAACGCTCCGGTTCGGGTAGGGGCGCGATGCGGGAATTTCAGGCGTTGGAAACGGTTGGGGAGCCTTGATTTTTGAGTTCTGTCGGAAAATTACCTTACACCGGAGCGGGTGGAAACGCGTACGGAAAATATGGTGAAAGGTGTAGTGGCGTGTAGGCGGCCTGCGGCGATGGTGTCGGCATGTTCGGTAAAACCCAAATTCACCGATCACTGAAGCTCGGACTCCGCGCGGCGGTGATCATGTCGATCGTGTTGGCGCACCCGGCGCTCGCGTTGCAGGCGGTCAGGCTCGCGTGGAACACGAATCCCGAAGCCAACGTGACCGGATACCGTGTCCATGTCAGCGAGCAGCGGGGAAGCTCGGGGCGGGTGATTGATGTGGCCGCCGCCACCAACGCTTCGATTGGCGGACTCAGGGAGTTCACCACCTACTTTTTCGCGGTGCAGGCATACAATTCGAATGGGCTTGCCAGTCCGCTTTCCTCGGAAATCGCGGTGACCACCGGATCGACACCGGATTTTCTGGCAAACTGGGCCTTCGAAGGCGGTCTTCGCGGAAACGACGCCGAGCCGGGCGCGGTTCCCCATTCCGACGGGTTGCCCAACCTGATCAAATACGCCTTCGGTCTGCGAGCCGACCGTCATGATCGCCGTGTGCTTGTCGCCGATCAGGGGACCGTCGGACTGCCACTCTTCAGGCCAGTGTTATTGGGTGGCCAACGGTATTTCGAACTCCAGTACATCCGCCTGCGCAGTGGGGAACTTGCATGCCGGCCGAAGCTCTCCACCGATCTGGTCAATTGGTCGCCGATGGTTGCTCCGGAAACCGTGAGTCCTATCGACGCCACGTGGGAACGGGTCACACAACGCGTGCCGATCGATCCTGCGACGAATCCACGCCTGTTTGGAAAGGTGGAGGTGTCGGTGCTTCTCAACCCGCGCAAGGTTTTCGACGACTGGGCCGCCAGCGCCGGGCTGGGCGGGGCACTGCCGGAAGAATCGCCCATGGGTGACGGGGTGCGCAACATCATTCGATACGCCTTCAATCTTGAGCCGTCCGAACCGGCGACGACCATGGCCGCCGGCGGCACAACGGGCTTGCCGAGGGGCGATTTTGTCAGGGAAACCGGGCGCGCGCTCTTCCGGATCCAGTATCTTCGGAGGCAGGGAAGCGGATTGGTGTATCAGCCGGAGGTTTCGACCGATCTGCTGCGCTTCACGCCGATGGGTGGGACAATCTCCACTTCGGAAATCGATGCCGATTGGGAGCGGGTGACCGTTTCCATGGATCTTGGATTGTCCGTTCCGCGCCAACTTTTCGCGCGGGTGTCGGTGAGGTTGCCGTGAGATTCGCACTTGGTCTTGCGCGGCGTGACCGGTCGCCTATGGTCGCGCCCTTTCCACCACGCACCATGGCCACCGTCACTCCCTTCGCCGCCCTTCGTCCGGACCCTGAACTCGCCTCGCAAGTCTGCGAACTGCCCTACGACGTGATGTCCTCCGAGGAGGCCAAGGTCATGGCCGCGGGCAATCCGCTTTCCTTCCTCCGGGTTTCCAAGCCGGAGATCGACCTGCCGGAGGGCACCGATCTGTATTCCGACGCCGTTTACGCCAAGGGGCTCGAAAATTTCCTCAAGCTGATCGAAGACGGAGTTCTCAGGCGCGATGAAAGGCCGATGTTCCATCTCTACCGCCAAGTCATGGGCGGCCACAGCCAGATCGGCCTGGTGGGTCTCGCGAGTTGCCAGGAATATCTGGAAAACATTGTGAAAAAACACGAGCTCACGCGCCCCGACAAGGAGGACGACCGCGTCCGCCACATCGAGACGCTCAACGCGCAGACGGGTCCGGTGTTTCTGACCTACAAGGCGGTGCCCGAGATCGACGCGCTTGTTTCACGCATCACTTCCGCCGCTCCGGAGATCGACTTCACCGCGCCGGACGGTGTGAGGCACAGTTCATGGCCGGTGGCCGAGCAGGCGGACATCGACTTCCTTGTCGCCGAGTTTGCCGGGATGCCCGCGCTCTACATCGCGGACGGTCACCACCGCAGCGCCGCGGCGGGGCGGATCTATCAGAGCCGTGGCGGACAGGGTGGAAGTTCCGGATTCCTCACCGTGATTTTCCCTCACGACCAGATGAACATCCTCGCCTACAACCGCGTGCTCAAGGACCTCAACGGCCACTCGCCGGAGGAAATCCTGGCCGCGCTGGGCAAGGTGTTTGAGATCACGTCGAACGCCAATCCCGTTCCCTCCGGGAAGCACCAACTGTCGTTCTATCAGAATGGTGCCTGGCATGGCCTCGTTTTCCGTTCGGAGTTCACCAGAAGCCGCTCTGCTATCGACCTGCTGGACGTCTCGCTGCTGCAGACCGAGATTCTCGCGCCGCTGTTCGATATCCAGGATCCGCGCACCAGCAAGCGCATCGCCTTCGTCGGCGGTATCCGCGGCACGGCCGAACTGGAAAAACTCGTCGATTCCGGCGAGTATGCCTGCGCATTCTCAATGTTCCCCACCGGCATTGAGGACCTGATGGACATTGCCGATGCCGGCGGAATCATGCCGCCCAAGAGCACGTGGTTCGAGCCGAAGCTGCGCGATGCGATGTTCTCACACCTCATCTGAAAGCGGCGTCACGCGCCGACCATCCGGAGCCACGCGGCGAGGTTGTAGTAGTTGCTCACTCGGCTTATCAGCCCGTCGCGGATCTCGAAGAACGCGCCGACCCGGAGATGATAGGTTTGGCCCGTGGCTTCGGGCAGGCCTTCGTCGGTGCTGAGGTATTGGCCACGGATGAAAAACTCGGCTGCCGCGCGGGCCGGATCATCGCTGCCGAAAACCACCAGTTCCTCCACCGTTTCGCGATAGCAGCGGTCCATGCGCCGAAGGAATTCACGGAATGCATCAACGCCGGTCTCCACACCGCCCTCGTTGATTTCATGGACCACCTCGGGATGCAGCAGGGCGAGCAGCGCCTCGCGGTCGCCGGAGTTGAAGGTTGCGTAGTAAGTCTTGATCAGCGTGTTCATCGTGGCGGTTCAGAGGAATTCGATTTCGGGCATCGCGGCAATGACTTTCGACGGATCGGTCTCGCCATGTGCCTCGCGGTTGCGGCGGATCGCTTCGATGTCGAGTTCCAAGCTCAGGCAGTGGAAACCCTCCGTCAGTACCTCCGTTTGGGTCTTCCTCGGAAGATCGGCGAAGGCCGCTTGCGAAGGCGAAAACGCGGCGAGGTGGCCGAGGTTCACGTCAATGAGGCCGGACTCCGCGTTTCCTAACAGATGGCACAGCCCGACGTGGCAGCCGAGTTCCACCGAGCGGGCGTCCGCGCAACGCGAGACGCGCTCCACCCCCATCAGCGTCTCGGTGGCGCTGGGCACGAGGATCAGATCCACGGCGAGCCCCCGCAAGGCGGCGGAGATTTCGGGAATCTCGATGTCCAGGCAGATCACCACCGCGATGCGGACGCCTTGGAACGACCACACCCGCAGCGGCCCTCCGCCGGTGAATGCGGATTCCCATGGCGTGAGTTGGATCTTGTCCTGATGCAGCGCCCGCCCGTCTGTTAGAACAGGCGCCCGGTTTCTCAGCGCGCCGGATTCATCCACAAAAGGAGTGGTCCCCAGCACCGCCGCCTTGCCCGGACGCGACAGCCGTTGCCGAAGATCCGGCCAGATCCGCTGCTCGAACAGAGCCGCCACGTTGCGGATGGGATCGTCCTTTGCCACAAAGCGTTCGAGCCCCATCCACAGCAGTTCCGGCAGCAGCACCACATCCGCGCCGCCATCCCACGAGTGTTCCACAAGCTCCGCCACCTTGTTGGCGAATGCCGCGGGCCCATCGCAGGGAAACCCGGCGTCAAAACCGAGCAGATCGAGTTTCAAGCGGTCCATGACTTGGTCCAGAAGGTGAGGGTTTTCGGTGTCTCCGCCTCCTCGCCGATTTCCTTCCATGAAAACGACGCGCGCAACTCGGGCCGCTTGGTGTAGCCCATGCGCGACCAGAACCCATCGAGCGGACGATATTCCGCAGGGCGCAGCGGGTGATTCCCGGGCCGGTCCACCGCGCAGAACGCCGCCGATTTCAGTCCGAGTCGCCGCGCGTGGCGTTCGCGCCTTGCGAAAAACTCGCCGCCGAGCCCGCCGCCCCGGTGTTCCCGCAGCACGACGCTTTCACCGAGATAAAGGAATGCTCCCGGATCGATTCCCGCGCGTTCGAAGGGATCGTGGAATTCCGCCGACTCCGCCGCCAGTGGCATGCAGGTGGTGGCCCCCACCGCCTGGCCGTCTGCGTCCAGCGCCATCACGATCAGGCTTTCCGCGCAGTTCCGGTAAACCGCCAGATACTCCCGCTCGTATTCGGGCGTGCCGTCGTAGAGGTAGGGAAACTCACGGAAAACCGTGATTCGCAGCCGTCCCAAGGCATCCAGCCACGGTTCCACCTCCGGGCCGGGGATTTCAACGAGGCGAATGCGGTCGTTCATGCGGAACGGCGGAAACCTGCACGCCGCTTCGGCCATCGCCAAGCGCGGAGGTCGCTTTTCGCTGCTCAATTCTTGCTATCGGGTTTCCAAGCCGCTTGATTCCGCGCTAAGCAGACCCAGCGCCTTCACCACCATGACCTTCGCCGAACTCCACGAACTCCACTCGTTGCCCTTCTTCGACCTGCTCAAGCGCGCCCGCGAGGTGCACGAAAAACACTGGCCGGATGGCAAGGTCCAGCTTTGCACGCTGCTCTCGATCAAAACCGGCGGCTGCTCGGAGGACTGCTCGTATTGCGCGCAGGCCGCCCGTTACAAAACCGAACTCGAAAGCCACGTGCTCATGGAGCGCGAGGAAGTCATGCAACACGCCCGCGCCGCCCGCGAGGCCGGCTCCACCCGCTTCTGCATGGGTGCCGCATGGAAGGGCGTGCGTGGCGGCACCCCGCGCTTCGAGCAGGTGCTCGACATCGTGCGCAACGTTTCCACCCTCGGCATGGAGGTCTGTGTGACACTCGGCGAACTCGGCCCCGAAGAGGCGAAACAACTCCGCGACGCCGGAGTCACCGCCTACAACCACAACCTCGACACTTCGCCCGAGCACTACCCGAACATCGTCAGCACCCATACCTACGAGGATCGCCTGCGCACCATCCGCAACGTCCAGGACGCCGGAATCTCGGTCTGCTGCGGCGGCATCCTCGGCCTCAGCGAAACCATCGCCGACCGCCTCCGTCTGTTGGAGGTCATCTCGAATTTCAACCCGCAGCCGGAAAGCGTGCCAATCAACTCGCTCATGCCCATGCCCGGGACGCCGCTCGCCGATAATCCGCAGGTCGATCCCTTCGACCTCGTCCGCATGATCGCCTGCGCCCGCATCGCCGTGCCCGATGCCAAGGTTCGCCTCTCCGCCGGCCGCACCCGCCTCTCGGATGAAATCCAGGCGCTGTGTTTCTACGCCGGAGCGAACTCGATCTTCTACGGCGAAAAACTGCTCACCGCCGACAATCCCGGCATGGAAAAGGACCGCGCCCTGCTCGCCAAACTCGGCCTGCAAACACTCGAACCCAACCTCTCGCTCGTTGCCCCGGACATCAATCCGGACTTGCCCGCCTGTCCGAGCTTCGAGGATCGCGACTGCGCCCCCACGCCGAAATCCTGCTCCACCGCCGGGTGTTGTTGATGGGCTGCCCTTGGCGGCGGACCATGTCTGTCAAAGCGAATGAGGTGCCCTGTAGCGTCGGACTATGTCCGTCGAAGCCAATGAGGTGCCCTGTGGTGTCGGACCATGTCCGTCGAAGCCAATGAAACGCCAAACCGACCGGGCATCGCGCTTCCCATGGGCCTCGGCGGTCACAGATCCGCCGCTACAATCTCCTCATTGGTCTGCTTGCCGCGCCGCAAAACCCGTTCTCGACACACGGAGGGGCGGCCCCTACGGTCGCGCCCTTGCCCCGAAATACCATGATCCGCAAACTTATCCCCGGTGCCCTGTTCATCGGTCTTGCCGCCACCAGTTCCGCCCAGGCCCCGGCCGCCGACGCTCCGAAATCCGAAGCCACCACGCCGCCCGTCGAAGTGCCCGCCCAGCCCAAGCCCGACGCGGCCACGGTGAAGGCGGATTCGTCCTACGCGCTCGGTTTCCGCACCGGCAGCACGTTTTCCCAACAGTTCGGCCGCTTCGGTGTCGGTGCGGACGACCTCCAGCAGGACACTTTCCTCAAGGGTTTCATGGACGCGCTCAAGGGTGGCAAACCGGAGATGGAGGAAGCCAAACTCCAGGCCGCCATGCAGGCCCTCGGCGATCTGCTTCAGAATCGCGAAAAGGAACTCGCCACCAAGAACCTCGAAGCCGGCAAGAAGTTCCTCGATGAAAACGGCAAGCGCGAAGGCGTGGTCACCACCAAGAGCGGCCTGCAATATGAGATCATCGAAAAGGGCGGCGAGGAGAAATACGTCGCGCCCAAGGAGGGCGAGGAGGACAACAAGCAGTTCATGGTGAACTACAAGGGCACGCTCATTGACGGCAAGGAATTCGACGCCTCGCCGGAAGGAGAGCCCGTGCCGATGACGCTGCAAGTCGTCGAAGGCTTCAAGGAGGCCCTTACCACCATGCCCGTGGGTGCGAAGTGGCGCGTCTATCTTCCGTCCAATCTCGCCTACGGTGAAGAGCGCCGCTCGGCCGACATCGGACCTAACAGCACGCTCATCTTCGATCTCCATCTGGTGAAGATCCAGGACGCTCCCGCACCCGAGGGCGGCATGCCCTTCCCGATGCCGCAAGGCATGCCGGGCGGGCAGTGAGCGAACGCGCTCACTCCCCTCCAAGTCCGTGTCGCTTCGCGAACTCCGCGGCGGCCGCTTCGTCCTTTTGCCTGAGGGAGGAGTGGATGCCGTGGATGGCTTTGGCGCGTTGGTCCGGTGCAAGGGTGTCCGCCCACTTCACGGCGACATCCGTGTCGTAGGGCGCAACGATTTGCGCATAGGAAATCACGGCCTCGTTTTTCATCGGACCGGCAGGTGATTTGGCCAACCACTCGCCGGCTGCCTTGTAGTCGTTGCGCGTCCAATCGCGAACGAGTTCACGGGTGGTTTCCTCGGCCTTGTCGTTGAGGAAGGCTTCGGAGGAGATCCAATCGAGCCACTTGCCGGTTTCCGACCTGGTATGGTGGTAGTTCAGGCCATCGACGAATTCGGCGCGCTCGTCGGGTCCGAGCTTCGCGGAGTCGATCCATGCGACGGTTTTGTCATAACCATCCTTGGCGGCTTGGGAAAACAGGGCATTGGCACCGGATTTAAGAAGTAAATCGGCGGCCTCCTTGTCGTTGAGCAGCGCCGCCTGCTTGCGGAGTGCGGCGAGAAACTCGGTGCGTTTCTCGGCAGTGGTCGCGGAATCAGCCATGGTGTGGAGCAGAGACCCGTCCGTCAGCGGGACATGGATCTCTCCGGCGAGTTGGAAGGCGAGTCCGAAGTCGGTCCGCGCGGCTCCGGCGAGGGCGGAGTGTTTCACCTCGTCCGTCACCAGATCCTTGTGTTTTCCGCTGTGGGACTTGATCCACTCGATGGCCTCAAGCGGTTGGTCCTTCGCCCACTGGCCCAAAGCGGATGAGACGATATGCCGTCCCATCGGTAGGCCTTCCATCATGTCGGATGACTCGGTGTAAAGCGCCAGCGCGGCCTGCGGATGTTGCTGGGCCAGCATCATGATTGAGAATCCGATCATTTCCTTGCGCATCTCGTCATCGAGATCCGATCGGCCACGGATCTCGGCGATGAGGATTTTCAATTCCGAGCCATTCAGCGAAAGGATGCCTTCCAGCATTTCCATCAGACGTTTTTGCATGGCTGCGTCCGGTTCCTTGCCGGATTTCTCCCTTTCTTTCATTTCCTTGGCGAAGCTCACCAAGCTCGCGGCGAAATCCCTCACCTTGCGAGTGCTGTCCTCCCGTTGCCTCATGTTGCCCTTGGTGGGGGTGAAGGGTGTTGAGAGATCCGTGGAGACCCCGAGCGATGCGGCTTCATGGACGACTTTGCGGTGTTCCTCGCGCAAGGTGAGGAGAATCCGTCTTTCGCGCATGCCCCAGAACGAGGCGGCGGCGAGGATCACGAGGGTGAGGGTGACCGGAAACTTCATGGCTGGTGAAACTCCTTCAGTCCGCTGATTTCCGCACGCAGCGCGGGGTCCTTGATCTTCGCGATGAGGGCGGCGGCTTGTTGGGGATGATTGCGGCGGACCTGATCGTTTCTCAGGAACGCGGCCAGCGTCTCGTCGTTGCCCGACGCCTCGCTGTATTGGACGGCGAGGGCGGCTGCGGCGTCGAAATCCGTGCCTTGCCATGTGGCATGGGCGAGCGCCTCGCCTGTGGCCTGATCCACGGCGGCTGGCATGTGGCCATTACCCCAGGCTCGGGCTTTTTCCAGTTCCCCGGTGTTGATCCTTTCGCCGACGATTTTGACCGAACTGGTTTTCAGGACCTTGGAAATGATTGCCTGCTTCTCGTCATCGCTGACTTGGGAGTTGGCGATGAAATCATCCACTCGCTCGTAGTTTCCATGACTTGCAAGATTACCCGCAGCGTCGGCGAGGATACCGCGTGCCTTTTCTGCAGGCATGGTATCGCGGATGAGTTTCGCATAAGCGGCTTCATTGCCCTTCTCCAGATGGAGGAAGAAACCTTGTTGGAAAAACTCCTCGCGCTGGGTGTCGTTCAACGCCATCACCCGCGCGGTGGCGGTAGCGGGGTCGGTTTTCAACAACGCTCCCGCAAGTGAAATCTCGAAGCGCGCCAAGATCGGATTGGCGCCGTCCAGCGACTTGCTATCCATCGTTCCAGCCGCAATCTGATGATCCAACCAGGTGAACGCTGCGGCTGGATCCTGGTCCGCCCACTTGCGCAATGCCTTGCCCATCTGCCAATCGACGAAGCCGTTGTCCTGCCGTTTGGCAACAAAACGATCCAAGGCCAGCTTCGGATCCTTTTCCACGAGTGCCCCCATGATCATACCCAGCAATTGGCCACGGATGTTTTCAGCGATGTCGAGCGTCGCGATCTCATCCAGTTGTGCGGATAGCTCGGCGGGCGAAAGATCCATGAGAAGACGCTGCATCCGGATCATCGTGCGAATATCCGGGATTTCTCTGGAGTGTGATTCCCTCAGTTTTCCGACCAGGTCTTTCAGTTCGCTGTGTTTTGGTTTTTCCTGATGGGTTGCCTGTGCGAGGTCGTCTGCCGCGGCGACGGAGCGCGCCTGGAGGACGCGCTCCCGGAGCAAGGTAATCTCACGACGCAGATCAGCCACCGAGTTTCCCTGCATGACGATCCATGCGCCGCCGAGCAGCAAGGCTGCGGCGGGAAGGATCCATGGGGAGGGTTTCATCTGTGGTGGATGATCCGCGATGCGGTCGTGGGATGGCAATGAGAAATCCGGGTGAGATGCTTGTAGCGGCGGACTATGTCCGTCGATGCGAAAGAACTGTCGGAACCCTTGTGGTTTGCGCGGGGACGCATCGCTCATTCCATGAGGCTCTTCCGGAAGTTCGGCCGCTCTTTCGACGCATCCCAATAACCGAATCCCGCTTTCCATTCCCAGAGTGTCCACGGGATGCCGCGTTCCTCGGCCAGCGTGCGGACATCGCGGAGGTAGCGGGCGCGGCTATCGAAGTCGCCCGCCTGATGCGCGCCGAATTCACCGAGGTGGACCGGTCGGCCGAAGTGGCGGGACCACTGGTGCGCCGTATCGAGCATGCGGCGGATGGCTTCTGGCGAACTCGGGTTCTGTGATGCGTGCAGATGGTTGTAGCCTTCGAGAAACGCTTTTACGCCTTGATGTTCCCGGAGCGATTCCGGAAGCGGCAAGGGCGACTTTGGCGGACCCGGATAGCGCACGCCGCGCAGCGCTTCGAGTCCCACCCAGCCAGCTCCCTGGTGGGTGAAATGGAATGGTTCGTAACAATGCACGGTGACGATGATGCGGTCGTCGTCATCGGGAAGACGCAGTCCGTCGAGTTCGCTGATGATGCCCCAGCGGCCGGGGCTGACGACAACGATGCGCTCCGGTTGTGTGGCGCGGATGATGCGGATGGTTTTCTGATAGATCGGACCGAGGGCTTCGGTGGTGAGTGCGTCGCAGGGTTCGTTGAGCAGCTCGAAGAACAGGGTGGGGGGCCAGTTTTTGAAATGGGTGGCGATGGCCTGCCAGGTGGCGGTGAAGCGGGTGAGGTTGTCGTCAGGGTTCTCGGTGAAGTCGTGGAAATGGTGCCAGTTGAGCAGGACGCGCAGCTTGCGGTCGATGGCGCGGCGGAGAACGGGTTCGATTTCCGTTAGAAATGCGGGGTCGATGGTGATGGTGCCGTTTTGCTCCCGCGTGTGGAAATGCCAGGCCACGGGCACGCGGATGTGATCGAAGCCTTCGTCGGCGATGCGGTCGATGTCTTCGGTGGTGAATTTCAACCCCCAAGTGCCGGGTTTGGCTTCCCAGCCGTTGCCGAGGTTCACGCCGCGGCGGAGTCCCGCCATGGCCTGGTGGGCGCGGGTGTCTGTGCCAAGGCGCTTGGGTGGCGAAAAATCCGGCGGAGTGGCGGCTTTGGCGTGGAGGCGGATGATGACGGGCTGCCCGGCACGCACCCTGAGTGTTTGCACCAGTGGTCGCTGGACCCATGCGGTGGCCACGCGTTTGCCATCCATGGCGGCGGCTTGCGCGAGCGGCCAATCGGTTTCCGCAGGGTAGGCGGCCCATGGCGACTGCCAGCCGAGCGGTCTGCCCTCGGCGCTTGCTTCGAAACCGCCGTTCGTGAGTTCCGCGCCTTCGGCTGTTAGGGAATCCCAGAGTACTTCCTTGCGCGGCGTGGCTCCGTTCTTTTCCTGCGACCATGGCCCCTTGAGCCAGAGTTCGACGTTGCCATCCGCAGTGGGAGTGAAACGCAGGGTCTGTGCGGTCCAGCGCCACCACTGGATGGGGAAATGCACATCGGTCTGGCGGGCGCGGATTTCGGGATCGTTTTCCCATGGGGCTTGGGCGACTTGGCCGAGTTCCGCCGCCACGGGAGTGATCGGCGGGTTTTCGGCCGGGACCTTGAGCCAAAGCCTCGCCTCCGAGGCCAGCTCGATCGGTGTTTGGGCCGTGGCGATGGCGACCAGTGGCAGAGTCAGAAGCAGGCTGAAGCGCATCATGGGAATCCGGGCTTGCCGCGGCAGGGCGGCGTCGCTACGCCCATACGGCATGGAGCACCATGTTTATTTCTGGCTGAACGACGACAGGAAAAACGCCGCCGATCGCGCGGCTTTCGAAGCGGGCCTCGCCGCGCTGTTTCAACTCCCCGGCGTCGCGGGCGGGCGTTGGTCGGTCCCGGCCAAGGTCGAAATTCGCCCGGTTGTGGACCAGTCGTGGGACTACGCGCTAAGCATGACCTTTGCGACCCTCGCGGATCACGATGCCTATCAGGCCGATCCGGATCACCACCAGTTCATCGAGGCCTTCAAACCCTGGTGGGCGAAGGTGCTGGTGATGGATCTTGCGTGAGTTTTGGTTTCAAGGCAGCGAAGGCAGGGACCGACCTCCGGGCGGTCCGTGAGAATGGATGGAGAATGGGAGGCGATGGCATGCCCATGGTCTTCATATTGGCCGGTTCATTCTCTTTTCATTCTCCGGACCGCCCAGAGGTCGGTCCCTGCCATCATCGATGGCTGCGGTCAAGGATCAGACTGACAATCCCCAAGGCTGGCATCCGGTATGCTTTCGGTGGCGGAAACTCTCCATGTCGATCCACGTCGCCCTGCATCACCGGACATCGTATCGCTATGACCGCCCGGTGGGGCATGGCGCGCATGTCGTCCGACTCCGTCCCGCGCCGCATTGCCGGTCGCGGGTGCTTGCTTACAGCCTGAAGGTCGAGCCGGCCGGGCATTTCCTGAACTGGCAGCAGGATCCGCAGTCCAATTACCTCGCCCGGCTGGTGTTTCCCGAAAAGACCGACCATCTCGACATCGAGGTGGATCTCGTGGTCGAGATGTCGGTGCAAAACCCGTTCGACTTTTTTCTCGAACCGCACGCCGAGAATTTCCCGTTCGCTTATGGTTCCGAGCAGGCGTCCGAACTCGCGCCCTTTCTCGTGAGGGAAAAGCCGGGACCGCTTCTAACGGAATGGATCAAGCGTTATACGAACCGCAAGGAGCACACGGTGGATCTGCTGGTGGAAATCAACGCCGCGCTGCAAACTGCGATCGACTACCGCATTCGGCTGGAACCCGGCGTGCAGACGCCCGAGGAAACCTTGGGCAAGGGCTCCGGTTCGTGCCGGGATTCGGCCTGGCTGCTGGTGAACCTGCTGCGCCACCTCGGTCTCGCGGCGCGCTTTGTTTCCGGATATCTGATCCAGTTGAAACCGGACGTGAAGCCGCTCGACGGACCCGCCGGCACCGACGAGGACTTCACCGATCTCCATGCGTGGGCCGAGGTCTACCTTCCCGGCGCGGGTTGGATTGGGCTCGATCCCACCTCCGGCCTGTTGGCGGGCGAGGGGCATTTGCCGCTGGCCTGTTCGCCCGAGCCGTCGAGCGCCGCGCCTGTCACGGGCGGTGTCGAGCCCTGCGAGTCGGCCATGGAGCACGAGATGAAAGTCACGCGCATCCATGAATCGCCACGCACGACCTTGCCCTATTCAGAAGCGCAATGGCTGGCAATTCTGGACAGCGGACGCCAAACCGACGCCTCCCTGCGCGCGATGGATGTGCGCCTTACCATGGGTGGTGAGCCGACGTTCATCTCGATGGACGATTTCGATGGCGACGAGTGGAACACCGCGGCTCTCGGACCCACCAAGCGCAAGCTTGCCGACAAGCTGCTCCGGCGTCTCCATGCGCGTTTCGCTCCTGGCGGATTGCTCTTTCACGGCCAAGGGAAATGGTATCCCGGCGAGCAACTCCCGCGCTGGTCGCTGAATTGTTACTGGCGCGAGGACGGCGTGCCGCTGTGGCAGGATGTCTCGCTGATCGCCGACGAATCGACCGACTACGGACATGATGTCATTCTCGCCAAACTGTTCGGCCTCACCCTTGCGGAGAACCTCGGTGCCGATCCCAAGTGGATGCTGCCGGCCCATGAGGACGCGTTTTATTACCTGTGGCGCGAGCGACGCCTGCCGACGAACGTCGATCCGCTGAAATCCAATCTCAAGGACAAGCTCGAACGCGAGCGCCTCGCCCGCTTGTTCGATCGCGGACTCCATGAGGTGACGGGATACGTGTTGCCGATCCGGCGCGAGGGTGATGCTTGGCAGAGCGGTCCGTGGTTTCTGCGCGATGAAACCCTGTTTCTCCTGCCGGGTGATTCGGCCATCGGTTATCGACTGCCGCTTGATTCACTGCCATGGGTGGAGGAGGCGGACTATCCGTGGATCACTCCCGAAGATCCCACCCGCGATCTCCATCCGTTGCCGGAGCGACCGGTGGCGCGTCTTGCCATGCAGATGAAGGAGCGTTCGCCGCAAGCTGTCGCGCGGGCCTTGCGTGGCGCGTCCGGCGGCCATGATGCCCGCGTTCCGGTACCGCAGGAGTCCGCTTCGTGGATCATCCGCACGGCTTTGTGCATTGAACCGCGTGAAGGCCGCTTGCATGTGTTCCTGCCTCCGGTGAAGACGACGGAGGACTTCATCGACCTGATCGCTGCCATCGAGTTGACGGCTTCCACGCTGGGCGTGCCGGTGATCATCGAGGGCACGCCGCCCGCCTATGACGCGCGCCTGCAAGTGCTCAAGGTCACGCCCGATCCCGGAGTGATCGAAGTGAACCTCCAGCCGGCCTCTTCATGGGACGAGTTGGTTTCCAACACCACGATTCTCTATCAGGAAGCCCGCGAGTGCAGGCTGGCCACCGAGAAGTTCATGATCGACGGCCGCCACACCGGTACCGGCGGAGGCAACCATATCATCATCGGCGGCGAAACCCCGTCCGACAGCCCGCTGCTGCGCCGTCCGGACCTGCTGCGCAGCATGGTGACGTTCTGGAACCATCATCCGTCGCTGAGTTATTTGTTTTCCGGGTTGTTCGTCGGTCCCACCTCGCAGGCCCCGCGGTTGGACGAGGCGCGCAACGATTCGATCCATGAGATCGAGATCGCCTTCCGCACGCTCGATGGTCCGGAGCCATCGCTGCCGTGGCAGGTGGACCGCGCGTTGCGCCACCTGCTCATCGATGCGACGGGCAATACGCATCGCGCCGAGTTTTGCATCGACAAGCTCTACAGTCCGGACACCGCGACCGGCAGGCTCGGACTGCTGGAGATGCGCAACTTCGAGATGCCGCCGCACCACCGGATGAGCATTGCCCAGCACTTGGTCCTGCGCGCGCTGGTTGCCCGTTTCTGGGAGAAACCGTATCTCCGTCCGCTGGTCCGCTGGGACAGTGAGATCCACGACCGCTGGATGCTGCCCCATTTCATCTGGCAGGACTTCACCGAGGTTCTAACCGATCTGCGCGGGCACGGTTGCCGGATCGAGGACGAATGGTTCGCGCCGCATCTGGAGTTTCGATTTCCGCGCATCGGCGAGTTCAACCAGCGCGGCGTGGAGGTGGAACTCCGCCATGCGATCGAACCGTGGCATGTGCTCGGCGAGGAAGGCGCTCCGGGTGGCACGGTGAGATATGTGGACAGCTCGGTCGAGCGCATGCAGGTGAAGGTTTCCGGCATGACCGGCGAACGGCATGTGATCGCCTGCAATGGCGTGCGGGTCCCGCTTCATCCCACCGGCACCCATGGCGAGTTTGTGGCCGGCGTGCGATACCGCGCGTGGCAACCGCCGAACTGCCTGCATCCGACCATCC
>Ga0315904_10000344_pt1 | contig 73413 bp, 52 predicted proteins | sample LakEriMetagenome_6_FD_203529 | JGI IMG/M metagenome (GOLD analysis project Ga0315904, IMG submission 203529) | Freshwater fungal communities from buoy surface, Lake Erie, Ohio, United States - Buoy 12 MA120 | ecosystem: Environmental > Aquatic > Freshwater > Lake | place: USA: Lake Erie, Ohio...
TCTCGGTTCGGGAGGCCCGTGGCGCACGCCCCTGCGGGCGCCACAGGCTCCAACTGCAGTCACGCCCCCCGCGACTTGCGTTTCGCGGCCCGGGATTCATTGCTCCACTTGTAGGGAGGACGCGTCGGCTTCCAGCCCTCGCGGGCTGCGGCGGCGGCCTCGTCGCGGTTCGCGAAATCGTAGGCCCGCAAGACTGTGCCGCGGCTAACCTTCATCTCGCGAGCCAGCCGATCGAACCCCTCCCCGGCTTTCCTGCGGCGATCCACCTCCGCTGCAATCTGCTTGTACCTCGGCAAGAACGGCTGCCCCGGCTTACGCGGCCGACGACGACGTCCGTCGATCCGGCCCGGCGGCCGCTTTCCTGTGCGGTGCAGATAGAGGGCGTCCCGCACGACCTCCGCCCCGATGCCGAGCGCTCGTGAGATCAGGTCGATGCCCGATCCAGCCTCCGCCATCTCCACGATCTGCGGCAGCATCACCGCGTACTTCGGTGTGCGGTTCAGCAAAACCACGACGTCGCGACAGCCGCGAGGCGCCTTTCCGAGCATTATCCAACGGTCGGTATTCAGGAACTCCCAAAGATCGGCGGTTGGATCATCCGCGCCAACCGCCTTTCCTCGCCGCAACGCCGCGATCGCCGGCACCGCGTCGATCGTGAACCGGGCCACCATCTGCGGCTTTGACTGCCCGCCGACCGTCCTGGCCTCGATGACGACGTCGCCCACGAGGGCCTTCAGCACCGGGGCCGCGGTGCCCACGTCCGAGAGCAGGACATCGCGGAGCCGGTTGAGTTCCGCTAGCACGTCCTTCTCCTTCACCCGCGTGACCGGCGGGCTCTGGTTGCGGCGGCGCTCGGCGACGAGTTCCGCCCTCAGAGCCTCCAGCTCCCGCTCCATCTCGGCCACCTTCCGAATGACCGCCTTGATGGCCGCATCACCCTCCAGTTCTTCGAGGTTGCGGTTCACGCGGGCGATCTGCCGCTCCCGCTTGGCGATCTCCCGTTCGAGTTTCACGGTCGAGCCCTTCGGCCGGCAGGCCGCCGCCGCGAGCACGGCGTTCACCTCGTCCGAGAGCTCGGCCGTGAACTCCTCGGTGAAGATCGCGGCCGACACGGCGCTGAGAACCGCCTCGTCGATGATCCGCGCCGACTTGTAGCCCGGGTTCGTGCAATCGTGGGCCCCGTGCAAGGCGTTGAGGCAGAAAAACGACTTGTACTTGCCCTTCGAACGCCCGAGCACCATCGGCGCCCCGCAGCCGCCGCACAACGGCCGCACCAGGACCTTCGGATATACGTCGACCCGCGAGACCTTCTGCCCTGCCAGGGATAATTCGGCGGCCTTCTTGCCGAACCGCTTGGCTCCCTCGCCGAGCTTCGCCTGCACGGCCTCGGCCAATTCGTCGGAGAGGATGCGCATGTGTGGCATGTCTCGCTCCATCCACTCGCTTCGATCCCGCTCGATGACATCGACGTGGCCGGTCTCCCGGTCGCGGAGTTGCTTCGTCTTCTGGCGAAACTCCTTGCCGACGAGCCGCTCGCGGTGGTAGAGCCGCCGCACGCGGGCATCGCTCCACGTCGCCTTGCCGCTCACCTTCTCCGCGTTGAAGAGCTTGGCCACGTCGGCCGGGCTCTTGCCCTCGTGGGCGATCATCTCGGCCCCCCGGACGATCCACGCAGCTTGCTTCGGATCGACCTCGGCCCGCTTGGCGTCGGTGCCCTTCCGGGTCTTCACCGTGTTGCCGTTTGCGTCCACGAAGGGCACGAGCCGGTAGCCGAATCCCGGCGGCTGGACCAGCCGCCCCTGCTCGAAGGCGTCACTCATCCCCCGGTTCACTCGGGAGGCGTTCTGGTCGATCTGCATCTCATGCATGGTCGCCATCATCGAGAGCAGGATCTTGGACTGCTCGTTGGCGCTGTCGAACGAGTCGCTGGCGCCCACCAGCCTCACGCCGGCACGCCGCACGAGCTCGTTCAGCCGCAGCGACTCGATGACGTTGCGGTTGGTGCGGCTCAACTCATCGATCACGAGCCATTCCACGTGCGTCTGCCCACGCTGCTCGACGATCGCCTTGAGCAGCAGGTAGCCGCGCCGACAGGCGAGCGTGCCGCTGATGGCGGCGTCGCCGCAGACATACTCCCATGGAATGAACACGTCGTCGCGCCGGGCCCGGGCGAGGATGTTGACGAGTTGCTGGTTCAACGACCGCGGGTTGGAGCCCTCGTCGGAGAAACGGGCATAGGCTCCGCCGAGCGACCGCCAGCGGGCCGGCACGCCGGCGGGTTCAAAGAGGTCGATCGACTGCGTCCGGAACCGCCGCTCGAACGCGGCGGCCATCGTGTCGATCGCCGGCTCCGCCACCACGGGCACGGCTGGCGTCCCCACGAGCCCGGGCCAGTGGATGGCCTGCTGCTCGAGGTAGGTGCGGGCGAGCGACCGGAGGGATTCAACCGACGGCAGGCCCCATTCCTCCCTGCCCTTCTCCTGGCTGCGGTAGGGCAGCGCGGGAGCAGCAGGGTTGGTGCGGCCGTCGGACGAACGGTGCCCCGAGCCGGCCGTGCCGGCGGTGGGGCGGATGGAAACAGAATCCTTGGAAACATCGCGGCTCTTCATAGCCATCTCCTAGAACCACGAGGGGTTGGAGTGGCCTGGGCCAAGGACAGCGGTTTACGGGCGGACGCCGGGCCACGCGGCCACGGCAGGAATTCCCCCTAAAACCAGACGGGCTGCGGCAAAATCGCTAGGATGAGCCGCAGGGCACGCCAGTCGTTCGGTGACGGCGGCGGAGGGCCCCGTCCACTCGTTGGCAGCATGGCCCGAATGGGGCGGAAGCCCACCTCCCTGGCGTTTGCCCTTCAATCTGCTGCTGAACAGGGCTCAAGTTCCAAGCCCGACTCTGACGATTGTGCCGATGATGGCGGTCGCGGACGTTCGGATTTCAACGCTCCGCCTGTGCTTCCCTGGCCCGCATGGCCGGGGCAACGGGGGCTGCGGTGCGTGCCAGACGATCCACGACAGGCGTGAGCTTCGCTGGCTGGCTGCAGACAGTCTTTCTCACCGTCGTGCCGGTGGTCGCACCGCTGCCAGCGGGCCAAGTGGCGGCCGCCGCCGGCGGCGTTGAGACACTGCTTCGCTCCCGCTGCAGCGACTGCCACTTCGATGGCGCGAGCGAGGGAGGCGTGCGGCTCGACGACATCGGCCGTATGGACGGGCCGGGTCGAGAGACCGCGATTGCCGCCTGGCGAAATATCCGCGCCGGCACGATGCCTCCGGCCGGTGAGCCGCAGCCGACCGCCGCGGAACGCCGCGACCTCCTGCAACGCCTGGAGCGAGACATCTTCGGGATCGATGCGACACGGCCCGATCCTGGCCGCACGGTGCTCCGCCGCCTCAATCGTGTCGAGTATGCCGCCACCGTGCGGGACCTGACCGGACTCGACATCAACCTGGTCGATGACCTGCCGGCCGACGACACTGGGTATGGCTTCGATACGATCGGGGCTGTGCTCACCCTCTCGCCGCTGCTCCTCGAAAAGTACATGGCTCTGGCCACGCAAGTGGCTGAGCGGGTGGTGGCGGAGGCGGAAGCCCCCGACGCGACCGCCCAGCCGCTCCCGCGGCTCTTTCCACTCGGCCTGCCGCCCGCCGATCCGGCGGCGCAGCCGCTGCATCTGCGGCGGACCCTCGAAATCCTTGCCTCGCGCGGCTTTCGCCGGCCCGTCGATGCCGCCACCATCGATCGGCTCATCGCGGTAGCCAGCCAGCCTGAGGCGCAGGCTCCATCGTTCCCCAGGGCAGTGGCCGCGGCCCTGACGGCGATCCTGGTGTCGCCGCGGTTTCTCTTTCATCTCCATGAGGCCGAAACCGAAGCTGACGCTGTCGATGCGGCACATCGGTCGCCGAGCGAATACACCGCGGTCGAACGTCTCGATGACTACTCCCTGGCATCGCGGCTGGCCTTCTTCCTCTGGAGCTCGATGCCAGACGACGAATTGTTCGCCCTGGCAGCCGCCGGCAATCTGCGGCGCGAGCTTGGCCCGCAGGTCAGCAGGATGATCCGCGATCCCAAGGCCGACGCCCTCGCGGCGAACTTCGTCGGCCAATGGCTCCGAACCCGCGACGTCGAGGCGGTGCCCGTGTCACTCAAGCGGGTGCTCGGACGCGGCGACGTCAAGGAAGAGCAAGAGGCGTTTGATACACGGATTCGACCCGCCATGCGTCGGGAGACCGAAATGCTCTTTCTGCATCTTCTCCGCAATGGCGGGCGGGCGACCGACCTGTTGGTGACCCGCAGCACCTTCCTGAATGCCGAGCTTGCAGACTTCTATGGGATCGAGGGGGTGGCTGGCGCCGAGATGCGGCTCGTCGATCTGCCACCTTCCAGCGGCCGCGGCGGCCTGCTCTCGCACGGCAGCTTCCTCGTCGTGACATCGACACCCACACGCACGTCGCCGGTCAAACGTGGCGTGTTCGTCCTCGAGAGTCTGCTGGGAGCACCTCCGCCCCCGGCGCCACCGGACATCCCCGGAATCGAGGCGGCGACCGCCGCTGCCGAACGCGGTGAGTCGATGCAGAACATCATGGCCCGACACCGGGCTGACCCCGCCTGTGCATCCTGCCATGCGCGAATGGATCCGATCGGCTTCGCGCTCGAAGAGTATGACGCCATCGGCCGCATCCGCTCGACTCACGCCGTGGCTGGCGCGACAGGCCGCCTGCAGACCGGCGAATCGTTCACAGGCGCCCGGGGCCTCGCCGAGGTCATCGCCACGGAACGCCGCCGCGACTTCCATCGCTGCCTGACGGAGAAGCTGCTCACGTACGCCCTGGGCAGGGGTGTGGAGATCGAAGACTCACCGACCGTCGAGGCAGTCATCGAGCGACTGCAGGAGGATGGCCGGCTGGAGACGCTGGTTCAGGAGATCGTGGCCAGCGTGACCTTTCAGATGCAGCGGCGACAGAGCAGCCCGGGCCCGAGTGACGCACGAACCGCAAGGAGATGACCGCATGCCGCGACTCACGCATCCCACGAACGCCGCGCTGCGGGCGGCCAGCCTCACTCGGCGAACGCTCCTGCATAGGGCCCTGCGCGGCGCGGGCGTGGCGGTCGCACTCCCGGCGTTCGAGTCCCTGCGGGCACCCTCGGCCCGGGCGGCCACCCCGGCGCCCCCGACCCGCATGGCGTTTCTGTATGTGCCGAATGGCGTGAACGTGCCCGAGTGGAAGCCCCGGGGCCGCGGACCGCAGTATCGGCTCGGCGCATCGCTCGCACCGCTCGAACCGTTTCGCGACGACCTGCAGGTGATCAGTGGACTCGCCCATCGGAGCGGATTCTCCGCGGGAGACGGCGGCGGCGGCCACGCCCGAGCTATGGCCACGGTCCTCACCGGCGTGCGGCCGCGGAAAACCGCCGGCGCCGACATCCGTGCCGGCATATCCGTCGATCAGGTGGCCGCTAACGCCATCGGTCAGGCCACGCGGTTTCCGTCGCTCGAACTCTCCTGCGACGGCGTGCGGAAGAGCGGGGCCTGCGACCTGGGCTACTCGTGTGCGTACTCCTACAACGTGTCGTGGCGGAGCGCGACTCAGCCCGCAGTGCCCGAGTCGAATCCGCGGCTGGTTTTCGAACGCTTGTTCGGGGCTGGCTCCGCCGGCGACCGGGCCAAGAATCTCCAGGCCCGGATTGCCAGCCAACGGTCCGTGCTCGACTTCGTACTCGACGAGGTGAAGCTGGTGGAACGCCGGCTCGATGCGCCGGACCGGAGCAAGCTCGATGAGTACCTGGTGAGCGTGCGTGCCATCGAGACGCAGGTCGAGCGGTTCGAGAGGATGCCCGTGCCACCGGTCGCCGACGGCGACCGGCCCGACGACACGCCCGCCGCCTACCCGCACCACATCCGATTGCTCACCGACATGCTCGTGCTGGCATTCCGCACCGACTCCACCCGGATCGCCACCTGCATCCTGGGCCACGACGGCGGCGAGCGAACGTTCCCGGAAATCGGCGTCGCGGAGGGACACCACACGCTGTCTCACCACCGCGGCAGCCCCGAGTCCCTGGCGAAAATCGCTCGGATCGACCGGTTCTACGCCTCGCACCTCGCATATTTCCTCGATCGGCTCAAACGCGTCGAGGAGGCCGACGGCCGCTCCCTGCTCGATCACTCCATGGTCGTCTACGCAAGCGGCCTCTCCGACGGCGACCGCCATCGCCACGACAATCTGCCGGTGATCCTGGCGGGCAGGGCAGGGGGCCGCCTGAACGCCGGACAGCACCTGGCACTCGACCGGGAAACCCCGATGACGAACCTGTATCTCACGCTACTCGACGTCCTGGGGGCCCCGCAGCCACGATTCGGCGACTCGACCGGCACGCTTCCGGGCGTGGTGGCCTGATCGGACTGCACGGGGGCCTAGGCCGCAGAATCGGCAAAAAACCCCAAAGTCCCCCAGGCCACACAGCCGATACCGCTCCATGAGGTCCTGGCGATCCCATGAAGCAGCGTCATGCATCCGCTTTTCGAAACGTGACGGCGACCCTCGGCCGTCCCGCCGCCATCCTGCGAAACAGGCGGGCGGCGTTTCGGCACGAACTCGCCGTGGGCGCGATCTTCAAGGACGAGGCCCGCTACCTGGACGAGTGGCTCACCTTCCACCACGGCGTGGGTGTCGAGCACTTCTATCTCTACAACGACGGAAGCACCGACGGCTCACTCGACGTGCTGGCCCCGTGGCAGCGACGAGGGCTCGTCACGGTGATCGACTGGCCGGCCCACCTCGGGCAGGTGCCGGCCTACAACGCCTGCATCCGCCGGTTCCGCAACGAGACCCGGTGGCTGGCATTCATCGACATCGACGAATTCCTGTTCTCGCCCACCGCGGTCGACCTACGGCCCGTCCTGCAAGGCTACACCGACCTCTCCGCGATCTTCGTCTACTGGGTGCTGTTCGGCTCATCGGGCCATGATCGCCGTCCTGCCGGGCCGGTCATCGAAGCCTACACCCGTTGCCTCGACCTGACCTCGGCCTCCCGTGACGTCTTCGACCATCGGGCCGAACCCGGCAAGGCAAACTATGTCACCGGCTGGGCACAGGACGGCAAGTCGATCTGCAATCCGCGACTGGTCCGCCGCTATGTCGTCCACCGGCCCGGCGAACTCTGGATGGGGCAGACGCTCGACGAAAATCGCTGCACCCCGCAGCAGCGGGAAATCGGTGCGGGCCTGAGCTGCGCGACGCTGCGCATCAACCACTACTGGTCGAAGTCACTCGAGGATCTCGAAGAGAAGGTGCGGCGAGGGAGCGTCTGCGACAAACGTCGGCCACCCCGGCAGTTCGAGCAGTGGCTCGAACGGGAGCGAGCCCTGAACGTCGCCAAAGACACGACGATCCTCCCCGTCTGGCGGTCGATCCAGGCCGGTGTGACCTCTGCCACCCGGGCTGCCTGAGAGGTTCCCATGCTCGCGAGCACTCCCTTCTTCAGCCAGTTGCACGCCCGCGTCATGGAACTGGGCGGCTTCTTCAACGCCCATCTGCATCTCGACCGCTCGGGCACGCTCGACGCGACTCGCGGCCTCCTCGCTGACCGCGATCAAGGCCAGGAGTCACGGCTCTCGCTCCAGGCGAAGCACTCGCTGATTCCGGCGATTCACGCCAGCCCCGCCTACGATGCCCGGCCACTCGCGGACCGCGTCAACTGGTTTCTCGACCGCATGGTCGAGGCCGGCACGACGCGGGCGGCGACCGTCATCGATACGACGGCCGACCGTGTCGGACTCACCGCGCTGGAGCAGTTGCTCCGCATTCGCGACGAACGGCGCACGACGCTCAGGCTCGACGTCGCGGCCTATTCGCCCCTTGGATTTCGTGACGACCAGCCCGAACGCTGGGAGATGCTGGCGGAAGGAGCCGGGCTGGCGGACTTCATCGGCCTGCTCCCGGAGCGGGACGACCAGCGCCGGTACCCGGAGCACATCGGATTCGAGGCCTGCTGCAGGCGCGGCCTGGAGCTGGCGACCGATCTCGGCAAGGAGATCCACATCCATGTCGATCAGATGAATCACCCTGGCGAAAATGCGTCGGAGACCGTGGTGCGACTCGTCGACGAACTCGATCTCGGCTGCAGCCGCTGGGCGTTGCCCCGCATCTGGCTCGTGCATGTGATCTCGCCATCGACCTACGAGGAAAGCCGCTTCGCCCGTCTGCTCGACGGCATGGCTGCCCTGAACATCGGCGTGATCTGCTGCCCATCGGCGGCACTCAGCATGCGGCAGTTTCGCTCGGTGGCGACACCGACATTCAACTCGATCGCTCGTGTGCTGGAGATGCTGGCCGCCGGTCTGCACGTGCGGCTCGGATCCGACAACATCTGCGACATCACCTCGCCCGCCGGCACGCCCGATCTGCTGCACGAGGTGTATGTGCTCTGCAACGCCCTCCGCTACTACGACGTGGAACTCCTGGCCCGGCTCGGGGCCGGCCAGCGGCCCGCCCGGGCCGATCTCAAGCGGCTCCATCAGCACCTGGATGAAAACCGGGCTGAAGTGGCGCGAATCGCCAAGGCAGCCTGACCGATGATCGCCTTTCGCCAGCACGAACCGTCGGCGCCAGACACGGCCGCACCGATCCGCGACATTCTCTCGTTGCTCGAGGCTGCCGCCGCCGCGCGGAATCACGCATCAGCGATCGAGACACCGAACGGCAAGACGCTCACGTATTGCGACCTGCTCGCGATCGTCAGCCGGATCGGCGACCATCTGCTCGTGCGGAGCGGAGGGGCGACCACGAACCGCCGACGATTTGCGATCGTGCTGCCGAACGGCGATGGGATGTCGATCGTGCTCCTTGCGGCTGCCACCGTGGGCACAGCCGTGCCGCTCAATCCCGCGTATCGAGACGACGAGTTCGCCCGCTACCTTCGCGCAACCAAGGCCGACTGCCTCGTCGTGGATCGTGACGACTCCGCCGCGGCGGCAGCCGCACGCCGCGCAGGCATCCCCGTCGTGATCGTCGCAGCAGCAGACATTGCGAATCTCGGTATACCTGCCGCGGGACGGCCGCTCCCGCGACCGCGGCCTGACGACGTCGCACTCATCCTGATGACCTCGGGCTCGACAGGTAGCGGCAAGATCGTGCCGCTCACCCACCGCAATCTCTGCGCCTCGGCGGCCGACGTCTGCCGGTCGGTCGGCCTCGACGCCGACGATCGCGTGCTCAGCATGTGGGAGCAATTTCACATCGGCGGCATCGTGGATCTGCTGCTGGCGCCGCTCGCCGCCGGCGGCACGGTGATCGCCGCCGGTAGCTTCGACGCCGCACGCTTCTTCGAATTGCTGCCGGTCGCGCGGCCCACCTGGTTCCAAGGGGTGCCCACCACGCTGCGGGAACTGTGCCAGCTCGCCGCCCGCCGTCGGCTCGCCTGCCGTGGAACATCGCTCCGTTTTCTCCGGTCGGTCGCAGCGGCGCTGCCAGAGGCCTTGCGGCATGAGATCGAGGATCTCTTCGCCACACCAGTGGTCCGCACGTTCGGCATGACCGAGGCAGCGCCGCTGATCACATCGACGCGACTGCCACCGCACGTGCCAAGGCCCGGTTCCGTCGGCGCGTCCTCCGGGCCCGAGGTACGGATTCTCGACACTGAGGGCAGACCGCTCGGAACGGGCGTGTCGGGGCATGTAGCAGTGCGTGGAGAAAACGTTTTCCAGGGCTACGAAGCCGACCCGGCCGCCAACGCCGCGGCATTCGTCGAAGGCTGGTTTCTGACCGGAGACCTCGGCTACCTCGACGTGGATGGCGATCTCTTTCTGACTGGACGGGCCAAGGAGCTGATCAATCGTGGAGGCGAGAAGATCGCGCCGCAGGAGATCGACGAGGCACTGGCCCGGCATCCAGCCGTCGAGCAGGCCGCTGCCTTCGGCGTGCCACACCCCACGCTCGGCGAGAGCGTAGCCGCGGCGGTCATCCTCCGGGCCGGCGCGGCGGCCGACGAGGCGACGCTACAGGCATTCGCCGCCCGGTTGCTGGCCGATTTCAAGATTCCGCGGCAGATCATTTTCCTCCAGCAACTGCCGCGGTGCCCGGTCGGCAAGGTGCGCCGCCGCGAGCTTGCCGACCTCGCGGCCCGTCGGACGCCGACCAATGCACACGCCCAGCCGACGAACCCACTCGAAGCAGCCCTCGCCGAACTCTGGGCCGCCGAACTCGACATCGATGCCATCGGCCTCGATGACGACTTCGCCGCGGCGGGGGGCGACTCGCTCTCGAGCGTGCGCCTGATACTGGCGGCCGAAGCCCTCGTGGGGATGAAGATCGCCGACCAGATCGCTGGCCGCTGTTCGACCGTCCGGACGATGGCTCGAGCCCTCGCCGAACTTGGCTGTTCGACCACCGGCCCCTGGCCGCGGGCGACGGCCGCCGAGGAGCCGGGGGCGGGGGGCGATCTGTCGCGGAAGGAGGTCCTGCTGGCAGCGGTCGCCGAGTCGCTCGTAGGCCGCGACCAGTTGCCCGCCGACCTGCTGTTCACGGCGCGGAGCCGCTTCGCCTTCGAGGCCGCGAGACACACGGCGGAGAACGTCTCGACGCCGGCAGAACTCGGGCGTCTGCTGACGGGCCGCCGCAGGCTGGCTTTCGGACGGATCTCGGCCGCCGTGCTGGCGCCGCTCACGGCGGCCGTGATCGTCGGCCGGCGGGCGACGCTGCGGCGCGACCTCGACCGGGTGATCGCCGGCGCGGATGAGCCGCTCCTCTGGCAGCGGACCGCCATCGCGGAGCAGGCCGATCTCTTCCACGGACCGGACACGCAGACCGACACAAAAACCTTGATCGTGGGCTTCACGAGCCGATCGATGCGACTCACGACGCCCACGTATCACGTGCTCTGCAGCCTCGATCCCATGCGGCACGAACTGCTCATGCTTCGCGATCCGCTGCGGCGACATTACCGCAGCGGCGTTCCCGGAATCGGCGACTCTGTCACGGCCGTCGCCCGCTGGCTCGAACGCTATGCCGCCAAGCGACGATACGGGCGGGTCGTGACGTTCGGCACAAGCGCCGGAGGAATGCCGGCCGTATGCACGGCCATCCTGAACCGCTGGCCGCTCACGCTGGCCTGCGGCGCCGATCGGCCTTCGAGTCATTCCCACCTCGCCCCGCTCGTCGCGGAGTGCGGCCGTCGGCTGGCGGACCACGGCGGAACCGACGTGCTGCTGGCCTACTCGGGCCGCAACGACCGCGACGCTGCGGGGGCGGCAGAGATTCGCGGGCTCGTGCCGGGGGCCCGCACGCTCCCGGACGACCGATTCGAGGATCATGCGCTGCTCTACCAGCTCCATCGGGCCGGTGACCTCCGCAGCTTCCTCCGCACCCACCTCGTCTGCGGCGAGAGGTCATCCGACCACTGGCAGCGGCAACTCACCACAAACCAGGAATCTATCGCCAGCTTATGAAACGTGTGATCGTGCTCGGATCGAAACCGGGAGCCGCATTCCTGCCGGGGGATGCCGTCTATGCAGCGAACGCCGCGCTCGGCTTCTATACCTCCGACGTAAAACACTATCCGACCACGGTGAACGTGGTCAGCGCTCTTGTCCTCTCGAAGAGCTTTGCCGACGCTGCCGGCATCTACGGCCGAAAGTGGCGGGCCGTCGCGGATGCGACGCCGTCGCGGATGGTGCTCTTCGCCGCGCCCGATACGCCAGGCTGCACGGCCGCCGTGTGCGAGGCGCTGACCGCCGGCGGTTATGCGGCGCCGATCGAGATCTGCTCGGTCCGCGACCGCATCGAGCTCGTCACCTCGGTGACCAGCCTCCGTTATCCGATCGTCACCGCGGCGGTGCTTGGGCAACCGCTGGCGACGCTGCTCGACGACGCCCGCCGGCTGGCACGGTTCGCAGTGCGGCGGCGGCATCAGCCAGATGCTTCCCGCGACTGCGAGACCGATGCGCCGGGCAAGTTCCGCCCATCCACCGGCATCCTCGCACTGCTCGTCGCGATCCGCGACCACGGTCCCAATGCCGAGTATGTCCTCGCGGGCATCGGGCTGGCAGGCCGCAACCTCCATCAAGCCGCCGGCGGCATCGTCGCCGGAAAGGATCGGTCCCGCGGCCGGATCCTGCCCCCGCACATCTGCGCCGACATCGCCGTGCTGAAGGCCCTGCGCGGCCGTTACCGGCTGCGGACGACCGAGCCCGAACTCGAGCCCCTCGTGGCGGCGGTCCCGCCGGACCGGTGCCATCCGGCGGCTGCCCTCGCCCTGTCGCAGGCAGCCCTGTAACGTCCCCACGCCTTTCGTCATCCCAGGAGACAGTGCCGTGTTGAGAATTTTCATCGGGTGGGACTCGCGATTCCCCGAGCCCGCGGACGTGCTCCGCCACAGCCTGCTCGCGCACGCCTCGATCCCACTCGACATCCGCTACCTCAAGCTCGACGAGCTCGCCCTCGCCCGCGAGCATGACCCGCGGGCATCGACCGAGTTCACCTATTCGCGGTTTCTCGTGCCCCACCTGTGCGGGTTTCAGGGGCGGGCGCTATTTCTCGACAACGACATGCTCTGCTTCGCCGACGTTCGCGAGCTAGCCGAGCTCGACATGGACGGCCTGGCGCTGCGGGTCGTGCAGCACGACTACCAGCCGACCAACGCGGTAAAGATGTACGGCTGCCCGCAGACGTCGTATCCGCGGAAGAACTGGTCGAGCATGATGCTCATGAATTGCGACCGGCTGCGGGTGTGGAGCAAGGAGGTCGTCTCGACGCAGACCGGCGCCTACCTGCACCGCTTCGAGGACATCCCCGATGCTGAAATCGGCGAACTGCCGAAGACATGGAACACGCTCGACTGGATGGACGACACGACGAAGCTCATCCACTACACCAACGGTGGTCCCTGGTTCGACGACTACCGCGATCACCCGCACGCCGCGGTCTGGTTCCGATACCGCGACGAGATGCGGTCCGCGGCGACTCGGCAGGCAGCGTGACCCGATCGGCCCCGGATTCCGTCGTCATGCACGGCCACCCGCTTGTCGCACGCGTCCTGCAGGCCCTGGGCGCGGCGGTTCTCGTGGCCTGTGCGGTCGAATGCATGTGTGGTCTGGCGCTCCGGTCGTGGCCTGAGGTAGACCACGGTGATGAGGTTCAGCGGTTGCTCGGACTCGATGCCGCCGTCGGCTACGGCCCGACGACTAACGGACCTCGTAACGCCGCGAGTGATGGCACCGGCTCTCGGTTCTTCACGCTGGAGTCCTTCACGCCACGCGCCGCCACGCGCGTTCCCGACAGCCCGACTGCCCGCGACGCGGCGTCACGCCCCCTGCGCATTCTGGCACTGGGCGGCTCGACGACCGACCCCGTCAGTAGCCTGAAGCATGCGGGACGAGGGGGCGACTGGCCTCATCTCCTCGGCCAAGAACTCGCCGCCCGTGGCCACACGGTCGAGGTCGCGAATGCGGGCCTCGTCGGCTGCCTGGCCGCGCAGGAACTCACCAGGCTGATCGCGATTCTGCCTGACCATCGCTTCGACGTCGTGATCTCGCTCACGGGGATCAACGAAACCTATTTCGCCGACCGTGCCTGGTACCACGATCCCGATGAGCGGATGTCGCCCAAGTTTCTGTTGGCCGCCTTCGAAGAATTGGCTGACGGTGGCACGCTCTCCGCTGGCGGCCAGACGCTCGTCGCCACAGGGATCATGCCCTGGATCAGACGGCGGGCCCCAGTCAGGCTCGCAGGCCAACTGCGCGCGATGACGGCATCGAGTGCCGGCAGGGGCAGGCCCGTCACGGCGATGTCATCGGCCGACTGGAACAAACTCGAGACACCCGTCATGCCGACAGCGGATCGCCACGCGGCACTGCAACGGGCAGCTACCGTCTGGCTGACGCATGTGAAGCTCATGGCGGCGGTGAGCCGGGAACTGGGAGCCCGGTACATCGGCGCATTGCAGCCGGCGCTGGGGGTCGGCATGAGCCGCGACGAACTGGTCGACTCGCTCCGCGAGTCGCTCGACCGCGGGCAGGCCGACGAAACACTCCACACACTGCTGGCGCGGCCCGGGTATCTCGAGAGCATCGACTCGCTGTATCGGTCGATGCGGGAAGGGGCGGCTGGTCAGCAGTGGTTTCTCGATCTCAGCGGTCCGGATGTGATCCCCGCTTCCACCGGGGGATTTCACAGCCCGCGCTACCCAAACGCACAGGGCAACCATCTGATCGCCGTCCGCCTAGCCGATGCCATCACCGACGCCCAGTGACGCCGCAGGCGACAGACGCAACTCAAGGCGAGAACGCTGAAGGCATGAACGACAGCGGGCGGTGCCTTTACCGGCACCGCCCGCATGCTGTTCAGTGATCCCATCGCGGCCATGCCGCGAACGGACGGCGATCAGCCGACGACCATCGCCTTGAGATTCTTCAGGGCGCGGACGCGAACCTTGACGCTGGCCGGCTTGGCCGGACGGTCCTGGAGCTCGCCGGTGAAGGGATTCTTCACGCCCTTCTGGGCGGGGCGGGCGGGAACCTTGCGACGCTCGATCTTCACGAGGCCGGGGATCGAGAACACGCCGATGCCCGAGCCCTTGAGCGCCTTCTGGATCTCGTGGGTCATGGCCTCCATCACCGCGACCACGTCCTTCTTGGGAAGGTTCGTCGTCTCGGAAATGCTGCGCATGATCTCGGTCTTCGTCATGGGTTTGCTGCCCGACTTCTTTGCCATAGCCATATCCTCCAAAGCGGATGGGAAAAGGGAAAACAGGTGTGCGATCAGGACCGCACCGCAAGGATAACTCGGCCGGAAATGCCGTACGAGCCGCTGATTAGAAGTTCTGAAAATGAAATTGCAAGGCGAAAAAATGGGTCCTGGGCCGGGAAAACGCCCTTTTCCAGCGCCGCGAACAGCCTCCGGGGCGTTGGCCCGCCCGTCGGCATGCCGGCCTGGACACCCGGTTTCATGCGGTTTTCCCCCAGTGTGATAGGCTCTCCGATGGCCCGGCCGTCATGAGCATTCGCGCCCCCATCACCGGCCTCATACGCCTCATCCCGGCCTCGGTTGGGATGTGCCGGGCCTGGTCATGGCTGCTGGCCTGGGTCGTGCTCGTCACATGGGTGGCGGTCCGTGCTGACGAACCCGCTCCCGACACCGCGGACGACGGCGTCTTCCTGCCGACCGACCGCGAGCTGGAGCGAACACTCGACAAGGCCCGTCGGCTGTTGGGCGAGAGCCGTTGGAGCGACGCCGCCACGCTCTTCGACGAGATCCTGGCCGCACCGCGGGATGCCTTCGGCAGTGCCTCGCCCCGGCGGACGACCAGTCGCAGCCTGAAGACCGAGGCCTGGGCCGTGTTGCAGGAGCAGCCCCGTGCCGGCCGTGACGCCTACGAGTTGCTTTTTTCCGCGAGGGCCGACCGTCGGCTTGCCGATGCCATTGCCGCCGACGACATCGACGCGATCGTCGAGGTGGCCCGTCGCTGGTTCGCCACGCCCGCTGGCCGCCGTGCCGCCGTCATCGCGGCGACCACGGCGCTCGAGGCCGGGCAGCCGGCGGTTGCCGCCGCGTGGCTCGACCGGCTCGCCGAGCAGAAGATGGGCGAGCCGGCCGAGCCGACGCTGTCGCTGATGCGGAGCGTCGCCCACGCGCAGGCCGGCGACATGGCCACCGCGGGCACGATCCTCGCCGCGGCCCGCGGACGCGATCGCGTGGCCGGCCTCGATCTCGCCCTCTCGCTGGCCCCCGCGCAGGCGGCCGAGTGGCTCGCCACGATGGCCCGCGTACGAACCGGGCGGGCTGACGAGTGGCCCCAGCCCAGAGGCGATGCGGCCCGCAATGCCACGGCCGTCGCCTCGCGGCCGCTGCTCGTGCCTCGCTACCGAGTGCCGCTGGCACGGCACCCCGAGGAGGTGCGGCTCCTCGACAAACGACGCCAGACGGCTGCGGCGGCGGAGCGGTTCATCATGCCCGCCGGCACGCCGGTGGCAGTCGATGGCATGATCCTCGTGCGGACACCGCTCGGCATCCTCGCGGTCGACTTTCCGACCGGCAAGCGTCTTTGGCTGCGAACGCTCGCCGACCAACTGGCCGGACCGACGACGGCGGACGAGGGAGCCGACGGTGCCGGTGGCGACGCCACGGACTTCATCTTCGACGACTTCACCTCGGCAGGCCTCGCCGTCGCGGAAGGGCTCGTCGTCGCGATCGAGACTCCGCCCCCGGCGCCGGGGGAGCGCGGGCCGCTTGCCGACCTCAACAACGGGCTGCAGCGGCGATTCGGCGAGGCCGGCCGCCGTGGCAACCGCCTCCGGGCATTCGACATCGCCGCCCGCGGCGCGTCCCGCTGGCAGCTGCCCGCCCCGGGCTCCGACGCCTGGTATCTCGGTCCACCGCTCGCGGTCGGCGGCGAACTCTACGCACTCGTCGAAGAGAAGGGGGGGGTTCGGCTCGACGTGGTCGATGCCGCCCGCGGCACGGTGCTCTGGTCGCAGCCGCTTGCGGAACTCGACGAGGACGAGCAGATCACGAGCCCCAGGGCACGGTCGCGACGCTTCGCCGGATTGTCACCGGCACTCGCCGACGGCGTGCTCGTCTGCCCGCTCGGCACCGGCACCGTGGTCGCGGTCGATCTCGCCACGCGACGATTGCTGTGGGCACACCGCTATCCCCGCGTCGATCGCCCCGACGCCGACCGCGCAGCCGCCAACGATGCGTCGAGCCCGGCCCGCCGGGGGATCGCCGCCGGCGATTCGCTCCCCGTGCTTGCCGCCGGCCGCGTGTTGCTCGCCGCTCACGACGCGACCGGCCTGACCTGCCTCGATCTCCGGCAGGGCCGTCCCGCCTGGGAGACGCTCGTGCCGGACGTCGTGCAGGTGGCAGGCGTCGTCGATGGACGCGTCATCGTGATCGGCACACGGGCGGTCGAAGCCCGGGCCCTCGCCGACGGCGAACGGCTCTGGCGGCTCTCCTATGCCGACGCGGGTGGCAGGCCGAGCGGCCGTGGCATCCTGACGCAGGATCGGCTGCTTCTCCCGCTCGACAGCCCGGAGGTCGTCGAGATCGATCTGCGCACCGGCGGGATCGCGGACCGGTGTCCCGCCCGGGGCGGGCTCGTGCCGGGAAATCTCGTCGCCTACCGTGGCGAGGTGATCTCGCGGGGCAGCGATTCGCTCGATGTCTTCCATCAACAGGCGGCCCTCGAGGCCCAGATTCAGACCGCCGAAGCCCGCGATCCGGCTTCCCCCTGGGCCTGGCAATGGCGCGGCCAGTTGCAGCTCGAGGCAGGCCGCGTGGCCGATGGCCTCGAACTGCTCGGTAAGGCGGCTCGGGCCGACGCCGCACGCCTGCCCCCCGAGGCCCTGCCGGACGCGATCGTGTTCGGCATGCAGCGCGATTTCGCCGCCGCGGCGCCGGCGTGGCGGGAGGCGTTCCGCTTCGCATCGCTTGCGCCGGGTGGTTCGGCCGCCACGCGGGCCGCAGCCCGCGTGGCCGTCGACGGCTTTCTGCGGGTCGAGTCGTGGGGCGACGCCTGGTCTGCGATTCACGATCTGCTCGCCACCGATCCCGTCGCGGCGCCGAACACGGCCACTCGCGATCCCGCCGATCAGATGCTGGTGGTGAACGACGACCGCTGGATCGCGGGTCGGCTCGCCACCCTCGTCGAGCGGGCCCCGGCCGCACTCCGAGCCGAGATCGCGTCGACGGCCGCCGCGGCCGTCGACGCGGCGGCGACTGCACCGGATGCCGGCGACCGACAACTGCGGCTCGAACGCCTGGCCGAGCGACTGGCAGGTCTGCCGGAGAGCAGCCGCGCGCGAGCGCTCGCCGTCGCCGCATCCTCAGCCCGCGGTGACGACTCAGCGCAGGCCGCCATTCGCACGGAATGGCATCTGCTCCACCTCGCCCGATCGAGCACCGGGGAGACGCGGGCCCGCACCCTGGCGACGGTCGCAGCGAACCGCCCCGCAAGCCTCCGCGATCCGCTGTCGCCAACAGCCATCGACGCAGCCTGGCCGCTCGGCCGCGTGGACCACAGACGGCTGCCGATCGGCCGCGACACCTTCGCCGGCGACGCTCCGCCCCGCCTCATGCCGCTGCCCGTGGAGCAGGATCGCGCCCCTGCCGTGCCCGGGCTGAAGCTGGCCTGCGACGTGCAGGAAGGACGACTCCATCTGTTCGACGGCTACGGTCGCCCATTGATGGATCCGCTCACGATCGATCCGGCCGGATCCCGGCTCGGCCTGCCCTGGCTGCCGCAGGCGAACGGGTTCGAGGCCTGGACGCTCGGACGACTGCTCTTCGTGCGTACCGGGCGGATCCTGTCGGCCTACGACCTCGCGGGGGGCAGCCATCCTCTGTGGACGCATCTCATCGCCGGATCGGCCGCGGAGCAGCAGCCTGCGGGACTCTGGGTGCGAGATGTCGGCGGCCGGGGAGCGCGGCACGGTGGCACTCCGCTCGGCCTGGAGATCAGCGAGCCGGACGACCGCTCCCGCACGGGGCTGCCGCGGGGTGGCCGCCCGCGGATCACCGGCGCGCTGCACCAGTCCGGCGGCACCCTGTCGCTCGTCGATTCATCCACCGGCGGGCTGCTCTGGGAACGGCATGCGTTGCCTGCCGGCGGTGAATTGGTCGGCGACGACGAGTTCGTGACCGCATGCACCCCCGACGGGGCGGACTCGCGGGTGCTGTCGATGCTCGACGGCCGGCTCGTCCGCACCGTGAGGCTGCCGCCGCGCAGGCGGCGGCTCACGACCTGCGGCCGCCGAATCGTGGCGGTGTGTCCGCTGGAAGATGGCCAGCCCCAGGGCACCGCGGCCACGGCCCGGCTCGAACTGGTCGATCCGGTGACGGACGAGACGATCGTGCTCGGCACCGTGGCAGGCAGGGCGCGGGCTGTGCCCCTCGACGACGACCGGCTGCTGGTGCTGGCTCCCGACGGCCGGCTGACGGCCTTCGATCTCGCCAGCGGACGAGAGGCCTTCGCCACGCAGTTGCCGTCGATGCCGGCGGCGTTCGACCGACTGCACGTCGTGCCCTGGCTTGACCGGCTGCTCATCGTGGCCGGCACGGAGTCGCGAGCCGATGCGGGCGAGTGGCATGCCGGCCTCGACGATCTCGCCCCGCTGCAACACCTGCTCGCTGCCGGCGAGATCAGCCGCCCGCTCTCGGGATCGGTGTGGGCGGTCGATTCCACCGACGGCCGGCTGCTCTGGCCGGGCCCCGCCACCCTCGCCGGCCACTGCCTCCACCTCGCCCAACCCGACGGGCTGCCGGTGCTGCTGCTCTCGCGGCAGATGCGGCGCCGGCCCGATGCGGAGCATGTGCGATTGAGCCTCGTGGGCCTCGACAAACGAACCGGGCACGCCGTGTTCGACGAGATCGCCCAGCCGATCCAGCCGCATGTCTTCTTCGGCTGCGAGCTCGTGGGCGATCCCGAGCGGCACTCGATCACGATCCGTGAGTCGGGCGAAACGCCGCGCTGGGCCGTGCTGGACTTCACGGGGGGCTCGGTGCCGCCCCGTGGCCCCTACCAGGCCCACGCCGCCGCGCCCGGCATGGACCGTCTGCTCGAGCAGATTCAGTCGCGGCGGAGGCAGCGGCCATGACGAATCCCTCGGCCCGCGGACATCGCAGCCGGTGGCTCCCGGTCGCCACCCTCGCGGTGATCGTCGTCGCGACGGCGGCGGCCGGATCCCGCGGCGACGACCGCATCGACCGCACCGTGTCGCGCGGGCTCGACTGGCTTGCGGCCAAGCAGTCACGCCGCGGCAGTTGGACGGCCAACGAGAACCGCTACCCCACGGCCATGACGGCGCTGGCCGGCACCGCGATGCTCATGGAGGGGTCGACCACCACGCAGGGCCGTCACGCCGAGCCGATCCGCCGCGCGGTGGACTATCTCGTGAGCCGGGCGCGGCCCAATGGCCTGATCGGCGACCCGAAGAACGACGACCGCTACACCTACGGCCACGGCTTCTCGATGCTCTTCCTCTCGCAGCTGCTGGGGGAGGAGGAGGACGAGCGGCGGCGGGAGGAGCTCGTGGGCGTGCTCACCCGGGCCGTCGAGTTTTCGGGCCGCGCCCAGACGAAGGACGGCGGCTGGGGCTACGTCAGCGCGAAGGACGGCAACGACTTCGACGAGGGCTCGACCACGATCACGCAGGTGCAGGGGCTGCGGGGCTGTCGCAACGCGGGGATTCCCGTGCCCCGCGAGATCATCGACAAGGCGATCGCCTACATCCATCGCTGCACGATGCCGGACGGCGGCGTGCAGTACAGTTCGAAGGGCGGGGGAGGGCGACCCGCCATCTCCGCGGCCGCGATCGCCTGCCTCTTCAATGCCGGCGAGGAGGACGACACCCACGTGCCGCGGATGCTCGCCTACGCCGCCAAACATCTCGGCAACATCTCCAACAACAGCTTCGGCCATTGGCACTACGCCCACTTCTACTACGCGCAGGTGATGTACCGCGAAGGGGGCGAGACCTGGGCCGACTACCGCGGCCAGATGGAGAAACGGCTCGTCTCGGAGGCGCGGGACGACCGGGATGGCGTGTTTTGGCCGCAGGGCTACATCGGCGCCGTGTACACGACGGCCACGAACCTCACGATCCTCCAGCTGGACCGGGCGGCGCTTCCGATCTACCAGCGGTAAGGCGAAGATAGACGGCGGGCGGCCACCGGCCGCCCGCGACCTCCGGAGACTCCCATGCCCCTGTCCCCCGATGCCTCGGCCGTCGAACGGCTCCACGCCGCCCACGATCAGATCCTCGACCAGCTGTCCCATGTGATCGTCGGCCAGCGGGAGGTGATCGAGGAGCTGCTGATCTCGCTCTTCAGCCGTGGCCATTGCCTGCTCGAAGGCGTGCCGGGGCTCGCCAAAACGCTGCTGATCAGCACGCTCGCCCGGAGCCTCGACCTCTCCTTCTCCCGCATCCAGTTCACCCCCGACCTGATGCCGGCCGACATCATCGGCACCGACGTGCTCGAGGAGGACAAGGCCACGGGCATGCGGCAGCCCCGATTCCTCGAAGGCCCGCTGTTCGCCAACATCGTGCTCGCCGACGAGATCAATCGCACGCCTCCCAAGACGCAGGCCGCGCTCCTCGAGGCGATGCAGGAGCGGCAGGTGAGCGTGGGCCGCGTGCGGCACGGTCTCACCGATCCGTTCTTCGTGCTGGCCACGCAGAACCCGATCGAGCAGGAGGGCACGTATCCGTTGCCCGAGGCGCAGCAAGATCGGTTCATGTTCAAGGTATTCGTGCGGTATCCCTCGTTCGCCGAGGAGTTCGAGATCGCCCGCCGCACCACCGGCCTGCCGCAGGAGGATGCCCGCCCCGTGCTCTCCGCCGCCGACATCCTCGCCCTGCAGCGAAGCGTGCGGGAGGTGCCGATCAGTGACCACCTCGTGCGGTATGCGTTGGCCCTCGTCCGTCAGACGCGGCGGGGCGAGCCGGGCGTTCCCGAGTTCGTTTCGGATCAGCTCGTCTGGGGCGCCGGCCCGCGGGCGGTGCAGTTCCTGATCGTGGGCGCGAAGGCCCGGGCGCTCCTGCAGGGCCGCAGTCACGTGACCGTCGAAGACCTGCAGGCGCTGGCGGCGCCCGTGCTTCGCCACCGCGTGGTGGTGGGCTTCGCAGCGGAGAGCGAGGGGGTGACGCCCGACGCCATCATCCGCCGCCTCGTGGAGATCACCCCGGCCCGAGAGGACGACCTGACGCGTGACGCCCGATTCCAGACGATTTTTGCATCCTGAAGCGATCGCCCGGATCGCGCGGCTGGAGCTGCGCGCCAAGGCCGTCGTCGAGGGCACGCTCGCGGGCCTCCACAAGAGCCCCTACAAGGGGCAGTCGGTCGAGTTCCTCCAGCACCGCGAGTATGTCCGCGGCGACGATCCCAAGCGGGTGGACTGGAAGGTATGGGGGCGGCAGGATCGGCTCTACGTGAAGGAGTTCGAGGAGGAGACCAATCTCCGGCTCACGCTCGTGGTGGACTGCTCTCCGAGCATGGACTACGAGCCCGAGGCCGTCCGTAGCCGCAGCCGGCTCGGCAAGCACGACTGCGCCGCCACGCTCGCCGCGAGCCTCGCCTGGCTCGCGCTCTCGCACGGCGACGCGGTGGGCTGCGCCGTGTTCGACGACCGGATCCGGGCGAGCGTGCCGGCGCGGACGAAGCGATCGCATCTCGCGAGCGTGATCGAGGTGCTCGAGTGGCCGCGGGGCAGGGGGGCCGGCACAGGGCACGCCTCGGCCTTCCTGCCGGCCTTCCGCGGACTCGCCGAGACGCTGCCCCGCCGCGGCCTCGTGGTGGTGATTTCCGACCTGCTCGGCGACCGCGACGGCATCATGCCGGGCCTGCGGTTCCTGCGGATGCGCGGCCACGATGTCGCGCTGCTGCACGTGCTGGACGACGATGAGCTCGACTTTCCGTTCGACGGGCCGACGCGGTTCGAGGGACTCGAGACCGACGCCCAGGTGAGCTGCAATCCGCGGGCCTTCCGTGCCGGCTATCTCGAGGCGCTGCAGGCCTTTCTCGGCGCGACCCGCCAGCAGGCGGCGGCGCTCGAGTGCGACTACGAGCTCATCCGTTCCGGTGAACCGCTCGCTGCGGCCCTCGTCAAGTTTCTCTCGCGCCGCGCGAGCCTGGCCGTCTGATACGCATGCCGACCTTCGACTTTCCGACGCTGCTCTGGTGGGGACTGCCGCTCGCGGCGGCGCCGCTCCTGATCCACTTGCTCAATCGGCTGCGGCACAAGCGGGTGCCGTTCGCGGCGGTCGAGTTTCTGCTCGCCAGCCAGCACCGCTACCGCACGCAGGCGCTGCTGCGGCAGATCCTCCTGCTCGCCCTCCGCACCGCCGCGGTGGCGGGAATCGTGCTGGCCCTCGCCCAGCCCCGGTGGACGAGCGGCCTCGCCGGGCTGCTCGGCACGGGCCGGACGCTGCACGTGGTGCTCCTCGACGACTCCGCGTCGATGGGCGATCGCGGCACGGCCGGCGGCGGCACGACGGCCTTCGACCGCGGCCGCGCCGCCATCGCGAGGCTCGTCACCGACGTGGCGGCCATCCCCGCCCAGGAGATCGCCCTCGGCCGGTTCACGCCGCTTGTGTCGGGTTCGGCCGCCGTGGCGGACCGGTTCGACCTGCAGCGGCAGCCGGCCACCGCGCGGGGGGCGGCGGCATTCGCCACGGAGGGCACGGCGGCCACCGCCACGACGCCCACGGAGGCCATCCTCGCCGTCGAACCCCTGTTCGCGCCGGCCGTGGGCCTCACGCAGGTGCTCTGGCTGGTGAGCGACTTCCGCACGCAGGACTGGCGTCAGGCCGACGAGGCTCGCGCCGCGCTTCGACGGATCGCCGATGCGGGCGTGACCGTGCGACTGGTGAATGCGGCGCCGCCGGAGGCCACCGAGGCCAACCTGGCAATCGACGCCATGGAGCTTGCCGGCGGCGTGCCGGCGACCGGTGCCGTCGTGACCTGCGAGGTCACCGTGCGAAACGACGGGGAGACCGCGGCCCGCGACGTGCGGGTGGGCCTGCGGGAGGACGGCATCGGCCGTCCCGGCGTGCGGATCGCGGAGATCCCGCCCGGCGACGTCGCCACGGCCCGGTTCGACGTGCGGTTCGAAACACCCGGCGGCCATGTCGTCGAGGCGGCGTTGCCGGCCGATCGGCTCGCCGCCGACGACTCACGCACGGCCGTCATCGACATCGCCGAGCGGGCCGACGCGCTGCTCATCGACGGCGACCCGCGGGGCGGCGGCCGCGCGGGGGATGCCTTCTATGTGGCCACCGCGCTGGCCCCCGGGGGTTCGGCAGCCACGGGACTGCGGCCGCGGGTCGAGCCCCCGGCGCAGCTGGCGACCATCGACCTCGCCGCCTTCGACAGCGTCTGGCTGCTCGACGTCGAATTGCTCGAGCCGAAGGCGGTCGACGCTCTCGAGGCGTATGCCCGCGGCGGCGGCGGGGTGGTCTTCTTCGTGGGCCCGCGGACCCGCGCCGAGGTGGTCAACCGCACGCTCTTCCGCGGCGGCGCGGGGCTCTTTCCCGTGCCGCTGGCCGGCGCCGTCGATCTCCCGCCCGCGGCCGGCGGCGGACCTGCCGTGCCCGACATCGTCGTGGACGACCATCCCGTGGTGGCCGTGCTCGCCGGCCAGCGGAACCCGCTGCTCGATGCCGTGAAGGTGGAACGCGTGATGGCGATCGACCGCGACCACAGGCCGGCACCTGGCGAGGGCCTGCGGCGGCTCCTCTCGCTGCGGTCGGGAGGAGCGCTCGCGGTCGAACGGCCGTTCGGCGACGGCATGGTCGCGGCGGTGCTTTCGACGGCGGCGCCCGTCTGGAACAACTGGGCCCGCGGCAACCCGAGCTGGGTGGTGGTGATGCTGGAACTGGAGGCGCACGTGGCCCGGGCCCGCCGCCGGATGACGGGCCTCACGGTGGGCGATCCCTTCATCGTGCCGCTCCAGGCGGGCACCGACGAGACCGAGGTGGCGTTCAGCGTGCCTCCGGATGGCGAGACGGTGCGGGAATCGGCCGTGGCCGTCGGAAACGACTGGCAGGCAAGTCTGACCGCGACCGGCCGGCCGGGCGGATACCTGGCGCGGTGGCGGCAGCTCGATGGCACGCCGCGGGAACGAGCGGTGGCCGTCAACGTCGATCCCCGGGAGGGCAGGCTCGCCGAGGCCACGCCGCAGCAGCTCCGCGCCGCGCTTGAGGGCGTGCCCTTCACGATCGACGCGGCCGACGAGCTCGATCCCGGTGCCAGCCCGACCGGTGGCCGGCCGCTGGTCAAGCAGCTCCTGCTCGCGGTCATCGCTGCGCTCGTGCTCGAACAGCTCGCGGCCTTCCTCGCCGGCTACCATGTGCCGGCGGCCGGACAGCGGCGGCGGCAGGGAGCCCTCGCATGACGGCGGCCCGCTGCCTCTTCGCCACCGCCGGCGTCCGGCAACGCATCACGAGCACGCTCGTGGATGGCTTTTCCACCTGGTGGGAGATGCCGGCACTGGTGCTCTCCCTGGCGGCGCTCGCCGCGATCGTCGTCCTGTTCTACCGCCGCGACGCGCGGGAGCTCTCGCGGCCCGTGCGGGCCGGACTCGCAGCCCTGCGGCTTGGCGCACTCGCAGCCCTGGTGGCCGCCTATCTCGACGTCGAACGAACCTCGGAACGCGAGATCGAATCGCCGTCGCGGGTGGCCGTGCTCGTCGACACGAGCGCGAGCATGGCGCTCACCGATCCGGCCGGCGGCGGCACGAGTCCGCCCCGATGCGACCAGGCCGTCGCGGCGCTCGACGCCGGGGGACTGCTCGAGGCGCTCCAGTCCCGACAGGACGTCTCGGTGTGGCGGTTCGACGCGACCGCCGAGCGGATCGCGCTCTTGCCCCGCGGAGGCTCCACGGTTTCCTCGACCGTGGCTACCACTACCGACACGCCACCGGCCGGTTCGCGCGGCGGCGACTGGCGGGATCGGCTCGCGGCACAGGGTTCCGACACGCGGCTCGGCGACGCGCTCGCCCGCGTCCTCGACGAGGAACCGGCCGGCACGCTCGCCGGCGTGATCCTGCTCACCGACGGCATCAGCACCGCCGGCACCGATCCGCGGGCCGCAGCCGCCGCGATCGCCCGGGCGGGCGTGGCGGTGCATCCGCTCGGAATCGGCAGCGAGCTGGTGCCGCCGGCGGTGCGGGTGGCCGACATGGCCGCGCCGGCCCGGGTGTTTCCCTCCGACCCGTTCACGGTGACGGCCCACCTCCAGGCCCAGGGAATGGCGGGCCAGACGGTGCGGGTCGAATTGACGGCGGCCGCCGACGCCGCGGTCGCAAGCCCGACGCCGCTCGACACGGTCGATGCCGTGCTCGGCGCCGACGGTGAGCTCGTGGCCGTACGATTCGATGTGGCGGGACTCGCGGCGGCCGGCCGCCGCACGCTCGGCGTGCGGGCGATTCCCACCGGTGGACGGCAGGCGGCGGCCACGGATCGGATGACGACGGACATCGAAGTCGTCGATCGCGTGACGCGGGTGCTGCTGATGGCGGGCGGCCCGAGCCGCGAGTATCAGTTCATGCGGAACGTGCTGCAGCGAGACCCGAGTTTTAGCGTCGACGTCCTGCTCGGCACGGCGACGCCCGGCGTCTCGCAGGATGCCCGCCAGGTCCTCGACGCATTCCCCGCGAGCGACCAGGCGCTCGCCGATTACGACGCGATCGCCGCCTTCGACTACGACTGGCGGCAGCTCGATCTCGCCGCCCGGTCACGACTCGAGCGCTGGGTGGCCCGCGAGTCGGGCGGTCTCCTGCTCGTCGCCGGCACGGTGTTCATGGAGGCCTGGCTCGCCGAGCCGCAGATGGGGTCGATTCGCAACCTGTTTCCCCTGGAGCTCCGCGGCCGCAATCAGATCGCCCGCGACGAGGGAGGGGGTGGCGGCGAGCCCCGGCCCGTGCGGTTCACTCGCGAGGGGGCGGATGCGGAATTTCTCTGGGCAGCTGCAACCCGGGGGGGCAGCGAGGGAGTGTGGGGTGAGTTCCCCGGCGTGTTTGGCCGCTGCCCGAACGGGCCGGCCAAGCCTGGCGCAACCGTCTATATGCAGCTCGGCACTGCACAGCTCGCCGATGGAGGCCGGGGGGTACGGCTCGACGTTGGATCACCGATCGCGACCGCGGACAATCAGTCCGCGTTCCTCGTCGGGCAGTTGTATGGCGCGGGCACGGTTCTCTTCGTCGGCAGCGGCGAGCTGTGGCGACTCCGCAGTGTGGATGCCGCCGCCCACGAGCGGCTGACGACGCAGATCGTGCGGCACGTCGCGCAGGGACGGCTCTTGCGCGGATCGCGGCGCGGCCGGCTGCTCGTGGACCGGGATCGCTATGCCGTGGGGGGTACGGTGACGGTTCGTCTGATGGTGCCGGAAGGCAGCGGCGCGACGCCGGCCACGACCTGCCGCGTGATCGGGCCCGATGGCGGTCCGCTCCCGGTGCCCCTGGCTGCGGAACCGGGCCGGGCTGACATGCTCCGCGGCTCGTTCGTGGCGGCCCGCGAAGGGGCCTGGCGAGTCGAGGCGGATCTCGGCGCCGCCGGCGACGACGAGCCGCTCGCCCGGACGATTCATGCCCAGCTGCCGGATCGCGAGCTCGCCCAGCCGCGGATCGATCGCCGGATCCTCGACGATCTGGCCGCCACCACCGGAGGCCGTGCGTGGTTCCTTCACGACGTCGCCTGGACCCAGGACGCTGCCCGCACGCTGGCCGCATCGCTCCCCGACCGTTCGCGACGTGAGTACGAGGCCGGGGCGCCGGACGTACGGTTCAAGCAGTGGCTCAACGGGCTGCTCGTGGCCATTGCCGTCGGCCTCCTGTGCGGCGAATGGATTCTTCGTCGGCTCGTCACGCTCGCCTGAAAGCCAGTCACACCATGGCATCCGCCGCTCTCGACACACCACCGCCACTCAAGTCGCTTCAGGCCCAGGTCGTCCCCCTGCGCGGGCTGTTCGCCGCGCTGCGGCGACAGACCCGACGCTGGGTGTGGATCGAGTCGCTCGGCTGGACGGCGATCACCGCCGCGGCGATCTTTTGGGCGACGCTGCTGCTCGACTGGAGCATCGAGCCGCCCGGGTGGGTGCGACTGGCGATGCTGGCGACCGGCGGTGGGCTGCTCGTCTGGCTGCTCGTCTCGAAGCTCGTCCTGCGGCTGCTCACACCGCTGCCCGACGCCGCCCTCGCCGTGGTCGTCGAACGCGCGCACCCCGCCTGTCGCGACAGCCTCTCGACCGCCATCGAACTGGCCGATCGACCGCGTGCCGACGTCGATCCCGATCTCGCGCGACGCACCACGGCCGACGCCGTGGCCATGCTCGGCGACATCCGCACCGCCGCGATCTTTCGCCGCCGGCCGCTCACGATGCTCGCAGCCGGCGGTGTCACGGCACTCGCCACCGTCGCGCTGCTCGTGGCCGCACGGCCGGCCGTGGGCGGCCTGTGGGCCAGACGGATGCTCGCCCTGACCGACGAGCCCTGGCCGCGGCGGGTGCAACTGGAGGTCGAGGGTTTTCCGGGGGGTGTTCGCACGGTAGCGCGGGGCAGCGACGTCGATGTGATTGCGCATGCGCGATCGGCCGGGGGACTGCCTGACGTCGTCGAGCTGCGGACCAGGGTCTCCGACGCCTGGCGGACGGAACGCATGGGCAGCCGCGGCGCGGCGACCGACGAGCGGGGCTCATTCGGCCACGTGATCCGCGGCGTCGTGGGCGACACCGAGCTCGAGGTGCGAGGGGGCGATGCCCGGCTCGCGGGACTGCGGCTGCGGGTCGTCGAACCCCCCGATCTCGCCGATCTTCGGATCGACTACCAGCCGCCGGCCTATCTCGGTGGTGACGAGCGCCGCGCCGCCTCCGCCCGGCTCGTCCGGCTGCCCCGCGGCTCACGGGTGCGGCTGACGTGCACCGCCACGAAGCCGCTGGCGGCGGCCCGCCTGACGGCCACTGCCGCCGGCACCGCTGCCGATCCCATCCTCCTCGCTGCTCTCGACGCCGACGCCCTGACCGACCGGCGCGGGATCACCGCCGCGATCGAGGCCCTCGACGCCGACACGCCCGTCGAGCTGACCCTCGTCGATACGGAAGGCCTCGCCAACCGCGAACCGATCCGTATTCTGCTCACGGCGGTCGCGGACGAACCGCCGCAGGTGGGCCTCGTGATCGCCGGCGTGTCCACGGCCGTCACACCCCAGGCCCGGCTGCCATTCGCAGGCACGCTCACCGATGACCATGGCCTTGCCGACGCCGCGGTCGTGCTCGGTCGCGACGGCGACGAGGCGACGAGCCGGCTGCCGATCGGACGTGTCCGCAACGGACTGACGGTCGTCGATGTCTCGCCCGAGACGCCGGAGATCGTGCCGCTCGCACCGCTGGGACTGAAGCCGGGAGACCGGCTCACCGTGACGGTCGAGGCCCGCGACGGCTGCGGACTCGCGGGCGGCCCGAACCTCGCGAGAAGCGACACCTGGCCGTTCGACGTGGTCACACCTGAAGCCCTCCGGTCGCTGCTCGAGGCCCGCGAGATCATGCTGCGGCGGCGGTTCGAGACCGTGATCGGTGATCTCGGGCAGGCCCGCGACATCCTCGCCGCTCCGCCGCGCGTCCGCGACGAGTCCGAATCAGGTGAATCAGCGTCGTCGGCGTCGTCAGCCGCGGCACGCTGCGGCGAGGCGGCGGCCCGGGCAGCCGGCGAGACGGGCGAGATCGCCGCCGCGTTTCACGGGATCCGCCGCGAGCTCGACATCAATGGCGTGCTCACGTCAGAGCTCGAGACGAGGCTCTCCACGCAGATTGCAACGCCGCTCGAGCGGCTGGCAGCCACCGATCTGCCGGCGGTCGTGCGTGCCTGTCAGGCGACCGTCGCCGCCGGCGGTCAGCCGCTCGGACCGCTCGTGCAGCGGGTCGATGCGGCCCTGGCCGCGATGCGGTCCGTACTCGACACGATGCTGGAACTCGAGTCGTTCAACGATCTCGTCGAGCGGCTGCGGACAGTGATCCGCACGCAGCAGGAGATCCGCGATGCGACGCTCGAGCAGCAGAAGAAGCGCGGCCGACAGGCGCTGGAGGGACCATGACCAGGCTCTTCGTTTGGACGACGACCATTCTGACCGGGGCACGGCTTGCCGTGGCCTCACTGCTCGTCGTCGCCGGCACCACGCGGCTCGTCACGGCGGCCGATCCGCCGGCCGCGACGCGACTGGCGGAACGTGAGCAGGAGCTCGTCCGGCAGTATGCGGAACTCGAACTCTCGTTTCTTCGGCTCGCCGACCTGCTCGACGCCTCGGATCCGCGCCGCGCGGCAGCACTGCGGTCGGCCTGCGAGACCGCCCGCAGCGAGCAGGTGGCCGACCGGCTGGCCACCATCGTCGAGTTGCTCCGTCAGGGACAGTTGCTCAAGGCCGGCACGACGCAGCAACAGGCGGTCGAGCAGCTGCAAACGCTGCTGGATCGGCTCGCCGCCGGAGCCGAGCCACAGCGGGCCGGCGACATCACCCGTGAGGTTCGGGCATTCCTGGGCAGGCTGTCGAAGGCAATCGCACGACAGCGTGAGCTCGCCGATGCCACGGAGTCGGGTCGAAGCGACGATGCACTCGCTCCGCGGCAAGACGACCTCGCGAAGGAGGCCCGCGGGCTGGCGGATGATCTGGGCCGATTCGCGGAGCGGATGGCTGACGGTGCGCCGGCGGGCGGTGACACGCAGCCTGCGGCGAACGGTGAATCGCCGGCCGATGGCGAACAGGCCGACGCCGAACCGGAGGGTGATGACGAGGCCGCGCGGGCGAAGCGGTCGCGGCGGCGACTGATGGCGGCGCAGGAGCGGATGGCCGCGGCGCGGGAGCGGCTCGAAGAGGCCAATCGCGCCGATTCACGTCGCGAGCAGGACAAGGCCCTGGAAGAGCTGGAGAACGCGCGGGCCGAGCTCGAGGAGATCCTGCGACAGGTTCGCGAGGAGGAGGTCGAGCGACTGCTCGTGCAGCTCGAGGCGCGGGTGCGGGAGATGCTGCGATCGGAGCGCGGCGTGCAGACGGCGGCCGAGGCGCTGGCTGCGGGCACGACGGCCGGCCGGGAACGCGAGTTGGCCGCCGCCACGCTGGGCCGCGACCAGGAGACGGTCGCCGGGGCGGCGGCGAAGGCGCTTCTGGTCGTTCGCGACGACGGCACGGCGGTCGCGATCCCGCAGGCGCTCGAGCAGATCCGCGACGACGCCCAGCAGGCGGCGGCGCGGCTCGCCCGCGGCGACGTGGGGGGCACGACCCGCGGGCTCGTGGACGATCTGGTGGTGGAACTGGAGGAGCTGCTGGCGGCACTCGAGAAGGCGCAACGGGACCGGAAGGAGCAGGAGCAGCAATCGAAGTCGATCGGCGGCGGCCCGCCGCAGCCGGGCGATCAGCCGCTCGTCGACGCTCTGGCGGAGCTCAAGATGATCCGCTCACTGCAGCTACGGGTGAACGGCCGGACCCAGCGGTTCGCTGCCCTGCTCGGCGACGGCGTCGAGCAGGCGGAGGAGCCGGAACTCCGGCAGGCGCTCGAACGCCTGGCAGCCCGCCAGCGGCTGATCGAGAAGGCCGCCCACGACATCGTGGCCGGCCGCACCGAGTAAGCCAGACGGCGGGCCGTGAGCATTCCCTCGACGTCACCGGACGTCAGCCTGCATCGGCGCCGAGGCCGCGTTTCCCGTTCTCCCATTGGTTCATACCGTTGCGCATGCTGCTCGCCTTGCCGCAGTTTCTCGTGAAGCACGAGTGGCTGGATGTGGAGGAACTTTTCGAAACACGCTTCGGGGTGTTGTTTTCGAACTGCTGTATGGCGGCCGCGCGAGCGTGTGACCGCCAACAGACGACGCTGGCTTCGTTCGTCCTCACTCGCGCGTCGTCGCAGGGCTGAACGACCGGGCTTGCACGAGGGCCGCAGCCAGCTGGTCACGAAGCGCAGCCAACCGCTGTGCCTCCTCCGCCACGCCCGAACGATCGTGCTGCTCGGCGGCGTCGGCCGCGAGGTCAAAAAGCTGGACGCGGCCCGCCTGCGGGTAGTCGATGAGCTTCCAGCCGTCCGTGACGAGTGCCCGCTGGACGTCCTTGTAGGCGAGCAGGAGCGACTCTCGTACGTCCTGCTCATGGCCCCGCATCACCGCCGCCAGACTCCGCCCCTCGTTGCCTTCCGGCGGTGCCACCCCGCAGAGGTCGCCGACCGTGGCAGTGAGATCGAACAGGTAGGCGAGGGCTCCGACGCGGCTCCCGGCCGGAACGCCCGGGCCGGCGAGGATCGCCGGCGACCGCATCGAGTGCTCGTAGAGGTTCTGCTTGCCGAGCAGGCCGTGGCTGCCAAGCGCGAGGCCGTGGTCGCTCGTGAACAGGACGATGGTGTCGGAGAGCCGCCCCTTGGCCTCGAGCACCGAGAGGATCCGACCGATGCGGTCGTCCATCGTTTCGACGCAGGCGTAATAATCGGCGAGGGCGTGCGCGATGTCGGCCCGAATGCGCGGCCGCGGCAACAGCAACTCATCGCGGATCTGCAGTTCACCGTTATCGAACGGGTGCTCGGGCAGAAAGTTGGTGGGGAGCGGCGGCTCGCGGCCCTGCCAACGGGCCCGGAATGCGTCGGGCGCCTGCCGCGGGTCGTGCGGGGCCGTGAACGACACCAAAGCGAAGAAGGGCTCGTCGCCCAGCCGCTCGGCGAACCGCTCGGCCGCTCTTCCAAACAACTCCGACGAGTGGATGTGGGGGTGCTCGTCGGCGACCGGCTCGCCGTGATTCCGAAATGACTGCGTCGGCACGGACCATTGGTCGTGCATGCCGCCGAGAAACACAGCGTCGCCCTCGGCGAAGCAGCGGCGGAGCGACTCCACGCCGTTGTGCCACTTGCCCGTGACGAACGTGCGATACCCGGCCCGCTCGAACCGCTCCGGCCAGGTGTCGCAACTGCCGAGCTTCGTGTCGGCATGGAAGAGCGAACGGCCTGACAGCAGCATGGCCCGGCTCGCAACACACACCGCCGGAACCATGCTCCCCATGCAGTAGGCCCGCGTAAAGGCGGTGCCGCGGGCCACGAGCGAGTCGATCGCGGGAGTGCAAATCACTTCATTGCCGAGAGCGTGAATCGTGTCGGCCCGTTGATCGTCGCCGAGAATGACGAGCACACTCGGACGCCGTGGGGTCGATGACTCCCGCGTAGCAGGCTGCTGCGTCCCCTTGATCTCGAGCACCTGTCCCTGCGCCTCGAGCAGGCCGCGGAGCGATGCGTAGTCGACGTCCTGCACGGCTGATCCGGAGCGGGCCGCGAGCACCGCGGCGTTGGCGGCCGCGTCGCCGAGCAGCATGAAGACGGGCTCCATCCGTGCCGAGCCGTAGGCGATGTGGCTCGCCGACAGGCAGACGGGCACGAGCAGGTTCGCGCATTCGTCCCGCTTCGGCACGAGCGAGCCGTAGCCGATGTGGTAGGGACCTGGTGGCCGGTGCTGGATGTCGCCCTCGTTCTGCACGGTGCCCTCGGGCGTGACGTACCGGCGGACGTTGTGTGAGTCGAGATTGTAGGAGCCCATGCCGACCGGCTTTTTCACCTCCCGCTTGCCGAGGCACTCGTGCTCGGTGAGCACGTCGGCGCCGATCATCCGCCGGGCCTCGCGGATATACAGTTGCGGAGACCAGTGGTCGTTGTCGTCATATTCGTCCTTCGGCAGCCCCCACTGCCGCATGCGGGTGCGGATGTCGGCCGGCACGCGTTCGTCGTGGGCGAGGAAGTAAAGCATCCCCCGCTGATACCGCTCGTGGTCGGCGATGATCTCCCGCCGCCGCTCGTACGAGGCCTCGGGGTAATCCTCGTTGGCCCCGATATGATCGAACGACACGGGGCCGTGGTTGTTGGTGTCTGTCTTGCGGTTGGGGATCGCATCGAATTTGTTGAACACGTCGCGCCAGCCGGCGGCGAGCACGCGGGCGAGTACCTCATACCGAGCCGGGTCGTAGCCCGGCGGCTTCGCAAATGGCACGCGGTTGTCCGGGTGATCGGTGAGGCACATGCGGAAGCAGTAGGCCTGCACCCGCTTGTCGCCTTCGCCTCGCGTGCCGGGCGGGTCGGCCGAGATGAGCGGGATCAGGCCGCTCTGTGGGTCGCCCGGCGTCTTGAAGGGATCGACCGGCACCTTGAAGAAATGCGAGTGGTGGAGGATCCCCACCTGGTTGCCGTTCCACTCCTCGCCGTAGACGGCATTCGCCTCGCGGCCCACGTGAAACCGCACGCCCGCGGCGGCCATGAGGTCGCCCTCGTAGGTCGCATCGATGAACACTTTCCCGGCGAACCGTCGGGCCTGCCCGGCGGGGCCGGCGAGCATGGTGATCGCCCTGATCCGCGGCCCCGCGGCACCGTCGGCCGCCGGCACGAGTTCCACGCCGTGCTCGCGGTCGAGCCGCACGTCGCGGACGACCTCGATCTCGTGCTCGGCCAGCCATTCGTCGAAGATTCGCTCGGCCACATGCGGCTCGAAAAGCCACATCGAGTCGTCGGCCGTGTCGGCCTGCTTCACGCCCTGGCCGAGCCCCCGGAACGTGTCGCGCGGCTGCCACTTCCAGGCTTCGGGCTGCTGGTAGTGCTTCCAGACGCGGCGATAAAACTCCCGCGCCAGCCCGCCGATCGCGCGGGTGTTGCCGCTGTCTGTATAGCCGAGGCCACCGCTCGTGAGCCCGCCGACGTGCCTGTCGGGCGAGACGATCACGACATCGGCCCCGAGCAGCGCGGCCCGGATCGCGGCGATCACCGCGGCGCTCGTGCCGCCGTAAATGACGACATCGCGGGTGCGTCCCGAGTCCGCCCCCTTCGCCCGGCGATTCTTGGCGGAGGGGGGAGCGGGATACTGGTCGAACACGTCCCCCTTGCCGAGCACGCGCGGATCCTCCTGCTCGCGGAGCGCCGCCATGAGCCGTTCCGCGAGCCGCGACCGCACGGTCACATGCGCGGCGTCGCCGGCGAGGTTCTTCAGGCAGTCGGGGTCTTTCTCGACGTCGTAAAGCTCCTCGGCCGGCCGCAGGCCGAAGCAGCGATTCCAGAAGCGGTCGAGCTGGCCCGCGACGGCGATGAACTGCTTCGTGGGCCCCGGGTCGGTGTCCGTGAGCCCCAGGTCGGGATCGCAGCAGGGCCAACGGTCCGGGGCGAAGTTCTTCACATAGAGATGGTTGCCCTCGCGAATGCCGCGGGCGGGGTAGCCGAGGCCAGAGGGTGTTCCCGCTCTTCCGTTCACGTCGTTTCGCTCGCGGCCGATGAAGGTGGCGTCACGCGGCGGGCCTGCCACCGGGCGATCCTCGAAGAGATCCACGATGCTCCGGCCCGTGATCGGTCGCATGCCCGATGTCTCCGCCGCGATGCCGAAGAGCTCGAGAAATGTCGGGGCGAGATCGACGAAGTTCACGAAGTCGTTCACCCTTCGCCCGCCAGCCTCGCGGCCGCCGGCCGGCAGCCGCACGACAAGCGGCACGCGGTGGGCCGCCTCGAAGCAGTGCCCCTTGACTCGCGGAAACGGCATCCCGTGGTCGCTCGTGACGATGACGATCGTGTTCTTGGCCTGACCGCTCGTGTCCAGCACGTCGAGGAGTGCCGCGATCTCCGCGTCGAAGGCCTCGATCCGCGTGGCGTAGTCGAGCATGTCGCGACGCACGATCTCGTCGTCGGGCCAGTAGGCCGGCACGCGGTCGATGTCGGTGAGTTGCTTTCCGGCGGCAAGTCCTGCGTCGCGGGCATAGGGCCGGTGGGGATTCGTGCTGCCAAACCAGAAGAAGGCCGGCTTGTCAGGCGGCAGGCCGGCGAGAAACTCGCGATAGCTGCTCGCCGCCTCGCCCGACCGCGCGAGACCGGGCGGGCCGATGCCCCAGGTGCGGTCAGCGCCGTCTGCTGTCTGCGCGACGCCAGGGCTCCAGAACTTTCCGGCGGCTCCCACGGCCACGCCCGCATCGGCAAGCGCCTCGGTAAAGGCCATGGAGTTCGGCGGGAAGAACGGATTGTGGTTCGCCGCAGCCTCGAGCTGCCAGGGGTAACGGCCGGTGAGGATCGCCGCCCGCGCCGGAGAACACTTCGCCGTGGGCGTGTAGGCCCGGTCGAACGTGATCCCTTCCTGGGCGAGCCGGTCGATCGCGGGCGTCTTCGCCCACGTGCAGCCGTAGGCGCCGAAGTGGGGCGAGGCGTCGTCGGCGATGCAAAAGAGCACCCGCACCGGTGCGCTCGTCCCCGCCTCCTCCACGACGGCCCAACAAAGCCCAGGAGCCAGCGACAACGTCGCCGCGACCGTCGCGATGGCTGTCCTCATGGCCATGAGCCTATTCGGGCGACCGCTTCCCTGCACGCCGCTCGACGTCGATTGCGCTCGCCGAAACGGCATAGGCCGGCTTTTCCGCGAGATTCATGCAGTCGGGTATGATTCAGGCACCGTTCCCCCGGAGCCGGACCCGTGGTCATGCTGCAGCGGCTGCTCACTGTGATCTGCGCCGGTCTCGTCTGCGCCAGCCTGCCCGGGCCGGCGGCGGCCACGAATCTGGCGGCCACCGCGATCGACGACGAACTGGCCCGTCAGCCGTCGTGGTCCCCGCCAAGCCGCGAGACGCTGCGGGAGCGGACAACCGCCTGGCTGGCCACGTTCAGTGGCGGCGCGGCCGCGGCCGCGGCCGAGGCGTGGAACGACTCGTCGGAGCCGCTCGATGCCCTCGTTGCGGTCATCCGCCGGGCCGACCCGCGGGCGGCCGCGATCGATGCCGCAACGGCCGGTCCCGCAGCCGCCGCCTGGCTCGACGGCTCCGACATCGAGCCCTTCGAGCGCGACGCCATCCGCCTCTGGCTGGCCCGCGAACTGGTCCGTCGCACGCGGTTCGACGAGGCGCTCCCCTTGCTGGCCGGGCTCGACGTCGCGACGAGCGTGGACCCTGCGACGCTGCTCTTTCATCGCGCCGCCTGCCAGCACTGGCTGCTCGATGCCGAGGCGGCGGTTGCATCGCTCGACCTGCTGCTGGAACGAGCCGGCGAGATTCCCGTCCGCTACGAGCGTGTCGCGCGGCTGCTGCGGGCTGACATCGCCGGCTTGGACGAAGGCTCCCTCGACCACATTTCCCGCAGGATGCGCGACATCACCCGTCGGCTCGACCTGGGCCGCGCCGGCCCGACCACGAGGCAGGTTCAGGAAGGCGTCGTCGCCTCGCTCGACCGCCTCATCAAGGAACTCGAGGATCAGCAGCAACAGGGGGCTGCAGGATCGGCGGGCGCCGGAGGCGGGGCTGCCGGAGGGCAGGGGGGCGCCGCCACCCCCATGGACGACAGCCGCATCGCCGGCGGGCAGGGCAAGGGAGAGGTGCAGGCTCGCGACGTGGGCGATGGTGACGGCTGGGGCAACCTGCCGCCGCATGCCCGCGAGGCCGCGATCCAGCAGATCAGCCGCGAGTTCCCGCCGCACTACCGCGAGGCCATCGAGCTCTACTTCAAGCGGCTCGCCGCCGGCTCCGAGGATCGCTGACCGCCATGCCGCGCTCGTTGCTCATCGTGCTCGCGTGCCTCGGTGTGTCGGGCCTTTCTGCTGGGGCTGCGGGCCCGCAGGCCCGGATCGAACTCACCGACGGAGCGGAAGCGGAGGGCACGCTGATGGCGATCGATGCCGACGGCGTGCGGCTCCAGACCGTCACCGGCGAGAAGACGCTGCCCCTCGCGGGCGTCCGCCGCGTCGTGCTGGCGGCCGCTGAAGGAGCGAAGCCGCCGCCGGCCGCGGTCACGGTGACGACGACCACGGGCAGCCGGATCACGGGTGACGACTTCGCCTCGACGGGCGACGTGGCCGCGGTCATCCGGGGAGCTGACCGACTCGAACTGCCGAGTGACGGCGTGCTGATGGTGGCCTGGCGCCGGCCCGAGGATGCCGCAGGCGATCCAGCCTGGCTGGCCACGCTCCCCGATCAGCCCGAGTCGGATCTCGTGGTCGTGGGGGCCGGCCCCGACGTCGAGTGCGTGGCCTGTGCGATCACCGCGGTATCGGCCGAGACCGTGACCGTCGTGCTGGAGGGCGAGACGATTCCGGTGAAGCGAACGCGGGTGGCGGGACTGCGCTGGATGCGGCCGCAAGCAACCGCTCCAGGTCGGATCGAGGTGGTCACCGCCGCGGGACGGTTCGACGCGGGCCGCGTGACCTGGTCGCCGATCGAGGGGCTCCTGCTCGACGGCCGCGTGCGGATGCCGGCCGCCTGGCTGACGGGCATCGACTACGCAGCCGGCCGCACGGTGTGGCTGACGACGATCGAGACGGAACGCCAGGAAGTGGAGCCATTCTTCGCCGGCCTGCGCGGTGTCGAGGGATTGACGGGCTTCTTCACGCCGCGGGTGGTGACGCCCCGGGCACCCGGTGCGGCGTCACTGCTCCTCCGGCCGCGCACCGTCAGCGTATGGCGCGTACCTGCCGACAGCCGGCGGTTTTTCGGCACGCTACGACCGGCGAGCGGAGCGGCGCCCCGGGCTGCCGTGGTGATCGACCTCGACGGCCGCGAGGTGTTTCGCGGTGGATTCACGGCCGACGAACCGCCCGCCGACCAGTCGATCGATCTCGACGTGGCGGGCGCCCGTCGCCTCACGCTCACCGTCGACTTCGCCGCCGGCGGCCCGGGCGGCCCGGTGCGGCTCGACGACGCCCGCTTCGAGAAATGATGCCCGCGATCCACCACCGCAGCCGTCTCGCCAACGCCCTCGCCGGGGCGGCCGCGCTCGTTCTTGGCATGCCGGGCCTGATCGTCCGTGCCGACGTCGATCCGGCCGTGCTGCAGGCCGAGTCGGCACGGGTCGAGGTGATCCGCGCCGCATCCCGGTGCGCCGTCTCGATCTTTGCCGGCGACGCCGGCGGCGGATCGGGCGTGCTCATCAGCCCGGACGGCTACGCACTGACGAACTTTCACGTCGTCGAGCCTGCCGGGCCGGCGCTGCGCTGCGGGCTCGACGACGGGCGGCTCTACGACGCGGTGCTCGTGGGCCTCGACCCGACCGGCGACGTCGCCATGATTCGCCTGCTCGGCCGCGACGACTTTCCCCATGCCACGCCGGCCGACAGCGATGCCGTGCAGCCGGGCGACTTCTGCTTCGCGGCCGGCAACCCGTTCCTGCTGGCCACCGACCTTCAGCCCTCGATCAGCGTCGGCATCGTCTCCGGGGTGCACCGCTACCAGTTTCCGGCGGGCACGATCCTGGAATATGCCGACTGCATCCAGGTGGATGCCGCGATCAATCCGGGCAACTCCGGCGGCGGGCTGTTCGACGAGGCCGGCCGCCTCGTCGGCGTGAACGGCCGGGCTTCGTTCGAGAAGCGGGGCCGCGTGAACGTGGGCGTCGGCTACGCGATCTCGATGAACCAGCTGCGAAACTTCTCCGGCCTGCTCAAGGGAGGCCGGCTCGTCGATCATGCGACGCTCGGCGCCACCGTGTCGTCGAGCGCCGACGGCCGCGTGCTCGTGTCGGACATCCTGCAGTCGTCCGACGCCTGGCGGCGCGGGCTGCGCTACGACGACGAGATCGTCGCCCTCGCAGGCCGGCCCGTCCGCACCGTCAACGCCTTCAAGAACGTGCTCGGCACGCTGCCGGCCGGCTGGCGGGTGCCGCTGGCCTACCGACGGGCCGGTCGTCGGCATGACATCGTCGTCCGACTCGCAGGCGTGCACTCGGCCGCCGCGCTCGCGGCCCTCGTCACCGGCGCGCCGGAGCCCCCGCAGGCCGGGCCGGACGGTCGCGCGCCCGAACCGCGGCCTCCTGAATCGCGCCGCCCCTCCACCGAAGCGGCGCGGCTGCCCGAGGCGATTCGCGGGCTCTACGATCCACGCCCCGGATTCATCAACGCCCACTTCAACACCGTGGAACGCGACCGCGTGGCGGCCAGCATCGCCCAGAGCCGCGCCGCCGCGACATCCGCGGCCTGGGAGTTCACGGGAGTCCGCGCGGAAGGCGGCCGGTTTCGGCTCGTGCTCGCCGACGACGACGCAGCGATCGACCTTCCCACGGGCACGTCGCAGATCGACCCCGCAGGCGATCTGGCCGCGGATCCGGCCCCGCCCGGCAGCGGCGGACTGCTCGCGGCGCTTGCCATCTGGCGGCGACTCGTGCGTTCCGGTCCGGCCGCGATGGGCAGCACGACCTACTGGGGCACGGCGCCCCGTGACCCGCAGGCGTTCGCCGCCGGATTCGCCGCGGAACTGATCGACGTGCTCGAAGTGTCCGTTTCGGGCATGACGGCCCAGGTCGCGGTCGATGCCGGCGGCGGCGTCACGCAGGTGGAACTCTGGACGGACGCCGACGCCGAGCCGTGCCGCGTGCGCTTCGGATCCCCCTCCCCCGACGACCCGCGCGGCCTGCCGACGCGGTTCGACGTGACCCGGGGCGACGAGGTCTTCGGCACGTTCATCGTCGAGCCGCCGGCGGAGGAGGGGGGGCCATGAGGGGCTCGATCCGCAGCATCGTCTGCCTGCTCGTCGGCGGCTGGGCCATGCTGACGATGGCAGCAGGCACGCCCCAGGAGACGATCCGTTCCGCGGCCCGCAAAGTCGTGAAGCTCTACGGCGCGGGGGGACTGCGGGGCCTCGAGGCCTATCAGTCCGGCCTGCTCGTCTCGCCCGACGGCACGATCCTGACGGTGATGAGCACGGTGCTCGACACCGACGAGATCGACTGCGTGCTCGACGACGGGAGCCGCCATCGGGCGACGCTGAAGGGGGTCGATCCGCGGCGCGAGCTCGCGGTGCTCACGATCGACGCAGCCGATCTGCCCGCGTTCGCGCTCGAGTCCGGCGGTCCTGTCGCGGTGGGCACCCGCGTGATCGCGCTCTCGAACCTGTTCGGCGTGGCCGTGGGGGACGAACGGGTGAGCGCCCAGCGGGGCGTCGTGTCGGCGCTCGTGCCGCTGGAAGCCCGGCGGGGAGCCACCGAGGCGCCGTTCACCGGCGACGTCTACGTGCTCGACTGCACGACGAACAACCCGGGAGCCCCCGGCGGGGCCGTCGTCGATTCGCAGGGCCGGCTCATCGGCATGCTGGGCAAGGAACTGCGGGCGACGGCCAGCGGCATCTGGCTCAACTACGCCCTGCCGGCTGCGGAACTCGACCGCGGCGTCCGCGACATCCTATCGGGCACCACGCCGCCGATCGCCGCCGATGCACCCCCGTTCGACGCCCGCCTCTGCGGTCTCGTGCTCGTGCCCGATCTGCTCGACAAGACGCCGCCGTTCATCGAGGCCGTGCTGCCCGGCTCGTCGGCCGCAACGGCCGGCCTCGAGCCCGACGATCTCGTGATCGCCGTCGCCGGCCTTGCGGTGGCATCCCGGGCCGCGGTCGAGCGGGAACTCGGCCGGCTCGCGGCCGGTGATCCGGTGCGGCTCTCGGTGATCCGGGGCGGCCGGATCGTGGAGTGCGATCTCGGCCCGCGGCCCGCAGCCAAGGAGCAGCCCACGCCATGAGGAGTCGACGGCAAGGCCCAACGGCCCTTATCGGCTTCGGGGGCGGTACAAGTCTCGTCGCGGGACCTCGAAGACTCGGTCCAATGCTCCTCGAGCTTGCACCGACCCCCTCGCCTTCCCGTTATGGCGATGTATCTCGAGTCACACAGTGTGTGTGTTGTGTTCTCTTCATCCTCATCACCGGGGCGGCGCTGGCCCGGGGTGGGGAGCCGACGCTGGCAGAGGAGGCGGCGTTTCGGGGGGCGGTCGCACGGGTGGCGCGGGCCGTCGTGCGGATCGAGCCGGTGGTGGCATCGGAGGCGGCGGTCGGCAAGGGGGCCGAGGCGGTCGCCGGCAGTGGGCCGTCCACGGGACTCGTCATCGATCCGGCCGGCTGGGTGCTCACGACGGCGTTCGCCGTGCCGAAAGACGTGACCGATGTCGTGGTCGTGCGCTCCGACGGCGGGCGGCAGGCGGCGCGGGCCGTGGGGCGCGACGTGCCACGCGGGCTCGTGCTGCTCACGACGGATGCCATGCCCGACTCACCGCCCCTGGAGATCGTGCCCCGTGCCGACCTCGCGCCGGGCCAGTGGACGATCGCCGTCGGCTGCGGCTGGGCGTCCGCGGAGCCGGCGGTGGCGGTGGGCGTGCTCTCGGCGGTGAACCGCGCCTGGGGCCTCGCCGTGCAGACGGATGCGTCGGTATCCCCGGCCAACTACGGCGGCCCGCTCCTCGACATCCGTGGCCGCGTGATCGGCATCCTCGCTCCGCTTCCGGCCGACACGGCGGGCATGAAGCTCGGCACGGAACTCTACGACGCGGGCATCGGATTCGCCGTGCCGCTCGCCGACGTGGCTCCGCTCCGCTCGCGGCTGGAACAGGGCGAGACGCTGGCCGGCGGCGTGCTCGGCATCTCGTATCGTTCCGCCGATCTGATCAACGGCGAGCCGGTGATCGCCAGCTGCCGGCAGGGCTCGCCGGCGGCTCGCGCCGGGCTGCGGCCGGGGGATCGGATCCTGGCCATCGACGGCCATGCCGTCGCGCGGGTCGCCGACGCCCGGCAGCGGATCGTCCCCCGACACGCCGGCGACACGATCCGGATCGAGATTGCGCGGGGCGACACGGCGCAGGAAACCCGCTCGTTCGAGGCCACGCTCGTGGCGACGATGCCCCCGTGGCGGCAGGCGATGCTGGGCCTCGTCGCAGCACCGGCCGCAGCAGATGCCGACGCCGGCACGGCCGCGGGCGTGACCGTCGAGTGGGTGCTGCCCGAGGGGCCGGCGGACCGGGCCGGGGTGCAGGTCGGCGATGTGATCGAAGCCTGCGCGGCGGCCGATGCCGCGGCGGTCGCCGGCGACGAGGCGACCCTCCGTGACACGCGCGATCTCGCCGGCCGCCTCGCGGGCCTCGAGCCAGGCACAGAAGTCACGCTTTCCCTCCGCCGCGGCGACGACCGCCCCCGAGTCACGCTCGAGACGACTGTCTTCGACCCCCGGCTCCCCGCCGCCCTGGAGCCGCTGACGACGGACGCCGCCGGTGATGCGGCGCAGGTCATCCGGCTGACCGCCGCCGAAGTGGCCGAACCCGCGCTGGCGATCCTGCCGACAGGGGATGCCGATGCGCCGCTCGGCGTGCTGGTCTTTTGTGGGGCACCGCGCGGGCCGGTCCCCGAGGCGGAGGCAGCCGGCTGGAAGTCAGCCGTGGCGCGGCACGGCGTGGCCGTCATCCTCGCCGGTTCGGCCGATCCCCAGCGGTGGAGCCGCGACGACGTCGATGGCATCAAGCGGGCACTGGCGGCGCTGCATGCGCGGCGGCCGCTCGATCCGCGACGCGTGGCGGTGGCGGGCAGTGGAGCAGGGGGGAGCTTCGCCTGGCTCGTGGCCGAGCAGCTCCCGACGGTGGTGCGTGGGGTGGCGCTGCACAATGCCGCGCTGCCCCGCACCGCGGTCATACCGGCCGCGGAGCCGGGCCGCAGCCTGTGGGTCCTGCTCGGAGACGAAGCGGGCGAGGGAGAGGTCGGCCGCAGGCTGGCCGATGACCGGCGGCGACTCGAACGGGCCGGCCACGCCGTCGGCACGCTGCCCGCGGCTGCGAACGACGTCATGCCCGCCGACGACGTCTGCCGCTGGGTGCGGCTGCTCGGAATGCTGTAGGGGATTATTTCCGCGTCGGCTCGAGGGCAGAGCGTTTGACCTGCGGCCAGTAGCGCGAGAAGCGGCCCAGGTCCGTCACGCGGGAGCGGTCGCAGAACATCGGCCACGGTCGCACCTCGACCGGCAGCCTAGTGGCGATCTCCGTGGCGGCAGACCGCACGAGCGGGCAGGGCGTATCGGCCAGACTCACGCCGTCACACCCATGGGCCGTCGCCCGCTCGGGAATGACGATTCGTGGATCGCCGATGCACACCTCCACTCCAGGCACGTCGGCCAGGCACTCGAGCAGGAACACGATCCGCTTGAGCGTCGGCCGCTCCCGCTGCAGCCAGGCGAGGTCGATCACGTGGACGCGGGGCGCATCCGGATGGGCGACGGCCGCGGGGCCCCGCGGCGAGGCCGAGTCGAGCGCCAGCCAGACAAGCGGCCGGCTCGGTATCGACTGCGACGCGGGGTGCCACTCGGCCGCGGGACGGATGCGGAGCGGCGGGCGGACAGCCGGCTCGGAGACGAACAGCCGCGCGGAGAGGTCGTCGTAGGATCCCTCCACGTCGCAGTGGTCGACCACCGGACACGTCTGGCAGTGAACGCCGGTGGTGAACGTCTCCAGATTCTCGCGATTGAAGAGATAGGGCTTGGCGGCGAAGGTGCCCGCCACCCACTGCCACGAGAGATGGTTGCTCGCCGGATCGCCGTCGAGCAGATGCTCGAGGAACCAGTCGGCACCTGCCTGCCACCGCACGCCACGGACGTGCACGAGCCAGGAGGCGAGCCACATCCGCTCATGGTTGTGCAGCCAGCCGGTGGTCTGCAGCCGCCGCACGAAATCGTCGATGCAGGCCATGCCCGTCGCCGCGGCGCGGACGTCGTCCGGCACGGCCTCGAGGCGGGCCACCGCACGCGGCGCCGAGGCCGGTGGCTCGATGTCGGCATGGATGCGCTCGCCGAGGGCCGCATGCACCTGCCGCCAGTAGTCGCGCCAGCCGAGCTCCGCAATCAACTTCTCCGCCTGCTCGGCCGTTGCGACGCGAGCCAACGCCGCATCCCGCACCTCGGCCAGCCCGAGCACGCCGTGCCGTATCCAGGGGGAGAGCCCCGTGACGGCGCCGGCGACGTGGTTGCGGCTGCGGGCGTAGGCCACGGGGTCGATGGCCGCGAGCCGTGCGGATGCGGCACGGCCGCCGCCTGCAGGAGTGGTCAGGGCTGCATCGATCTCGGCCTGGACATCTGCGGCGTGACACCGCGGTGCCAGCGCCGCGACGAGTTGGTCGCGCTCGCTGCCGACGAGCGGGCTCAGGTCGGCGGGTTCGGGGTTCCACACGGATTCGATCATGGGCATCAGTATCGATCCGCTCGCGGGGGGACAGGGGGTCGCGGGTGCGCCCTTCGCAGGCAGGCGACTGCCCTGAAAGTGAGCGTTGACATTCCGATGAACAATCGAGTCGCGGGTGATCGACTCGCGAATAGCCCCGCAGCATACGGCTTTTCTCGGCCGAACTGCAGGTTCCCGTCCCCCGCCCGCCCCGGCGGATCGTCCTGCGGGCCGGGTCGATGGCCGTGGCACGGTGTTTGCAACGTCGGTTGCATTGCCAGCCGGCAGCCAGATGTCGTCTGCGCGCACCGTCCAGAAGGATGCCCCAACGGCTTGGGTGAGCGCTCCGCCTAGCTCGCCCAGGCCGGGGCATTCTGGCTTTCACATTGGGGACGGCTCCGTAGTTCCGTCACTCCGCGACGGAGAGCCCGTTGCGGAGCAACGGGCCTACGGCAGCAGCACGGCACTCCAGCCGAGACACTACACTTAAGGCCCATTGGCCGTGGTCATTCGTCCGGCGGAGCGCTCCTTGAAACTCATCATCGCGATCATCCAGCCGAGCAAGCTCGAGAGCGTCAAGCAGGCACTCTCGGAGGTCGAGGTGTTTCGGCTCACCGTGCTCGACGTGCAAGGTTTCGGCCGGCAACGGGGCCACGCGGAGACCTACCGCGGCCACGAGATCGCCGTCAACCTGCTGCGGAAGGTGCAGTTGCAGATCGCGGTGAACGATGACTTCGTCGAGCCGACGATCGCCGCGATCGTGAAGGGGGGCCGCACGGGCGAGCGGGGCGAGATCGGCGACGGCAAGATCTTCGTGCTCCCGATGGACGAGTGCGTCCGCATCCGCACCGGTGAACGCGGCCACGAGGCGATCTAGCGTCCGCGGCCGCTACGCGTGTGGATGGAGCCGGGGCTGGGCGCCGAGGGCGAGCCGGTTGATCGCCGCGAGGAACGCCTTCGCAGAGGCCTCGAGCGAGTCGGTCGAGACGCCGCGGCCGCGCTGCACCTGGCCGGCATGCTCGAGTTCCACCGTCACCTCGGCCTGCGCGTCCTTGCCCACCGTCACCGCCTGCACGCGGAAGTCGCGGCAGACGGTCGTCATCCCGGTGGCCTTCTCGATCGCCAGGAAGATGCCGTCGATCGGGCCGTCGCCGGCCGTCACCGTCACCTGCACCGGCTGGCCGCTCTGGAGCACGTGCAGCTCGACGGTCGGCGGCGAGCCGCTCGCGGTCGAGAGCACGTAGCGGTCGAACGTGAACTGCTCCGGCAGCGCCGAGAACTCGGCCTCGCAGAGGGCCGCGATGTCGCCGTCGTAGATCTCCTTCTTGCGGTCGGCGAGCACCTTGAACCGCTCGAACACCGTCTGCAGCTGCTCGGGCGTGAGCTGGTAGCCGAGCGCCTTGGCCCGGTCGGCCAGCGCGGCGCGGCCGCTGTGCTTCCCGAGCACGAGGTCGGTTCGCTCCAGGCCCACGTCCTCGGGACGCATGATCTCGTAGGTGCTCCGCTCCTTGAGCATGCCGTCCTGGTGGATGCCCGCCTCGTGGGCGAAGGCGTTCCGGCCCACGATCGCCTTGTTGCGGGGCACCTGGATGCCGGTGATGGTGGCCACGAGCCGGCTCGTCGGCACGAGCCGCTGGGTGACGATCCGCGTGTCGCAGCCGTAGTGGTCGTGCCGCGTCCGCAGGGCCATCACGACCTCCTCGAGCGAGCAGTTGCCCGCCCGCTCGCCGATGCCGTTGATCGTGCATTCCACCTGCCCAGCCCCCGCCTCGACGGCCGCGAGGCTGTTGGCCACGGCGAGCCCGAGGTCGTCGTGGCAGTGGACGCTGATCACGGCCCGGTCGATGTTTGGCACCCGGTCGCGGAGCGTCTTGATCACGCGGTGCATCTGCTGCGGCGTCGCGTAGCCGACCGTGTCGGGAATGTTGACGGTCGTGGCGCCGGCCGCGATCACGGCCTCCACCACGCGGCAGAGGAAGTCGAGCTCGGTGCGGGCCGCGTCCTCGGGGGAGAACTCCACGTCGCCGCAGTGCCGCCGGGCCCGCGTGACGCCGGCGACGGCGCGGGCGACCACCTCGTCCTCGGTCATCCGCAGCTTGAACTCGCGATGGATCGAGCTCGTGGCGAGGAACACGTGGATCCGCGGCTGGGCCGCGTGCCGCAGCGCCTCCCACGCCCGGTCGATGTCGGCGTCGTTGCAGCGGGCGAGGCCGCACACCGTGGCGCCGCGGACGGCCGTGGCGATGTCGCGGACGGCCTCGAAGTCGCCCGGCGAGGCGATCGGGAAGCCTGCCTCGATGATGTCCACCCCGAGCTGCACGAGCGCCTGGGCGATCTCCATCTTCTCCGTGAGGTTCATGCTCGCCCCTGGCGACTGCTCGCCGTCGCGGAGCGTGGTGTCGAAGATGCGAACGCTGCGTGGTGTGGTCATGGCCGAAGCAGGGCGGAAACGCGGACGGGGCCCCGGGCAGTCCGGGCCGCACGCCCGCATCGTACCCGCCCACCCGAGGCCGCGGCACCCCGGTCCGCAGTGCCGCGGCCTTGGGCGGGGTTGTACACTCGGTGCCGCAGCACGGCCCCCCGGGCCCGCCCCCTTCGCTTTCGCGCACCCTCGAGATCGACATGACCCTCGGCGAATTCCAGTCCTTGATCCGCAGGATGTATCACGACAAGGACGCGGCCCGCGGCGTCGAGGGCACGTTCATGTGGCTCACGGAGGAGATCGGCGAGTTGGCGACGGCCCTCCGCAGCGGCACGCACGACGAGCAGACGCTCGAGTTCGCCGACGTGCTCGCCTGGCTGGCGACGATCGCCAACGTCGCCGGCGTCGATCTCGACGAGGCGGTGCGCCGCAAGTATGGCGGGGGCTGCCCGGGCTGCGGCCAGCTTGCCTGCACCTGCCCGGATGCCGAGAAGCCCTGACGCCCTCCCGCCGGAGGCTGCCAGCGGCGGCCCGACCGATGAACGCCCTCCACCGGTTCTTCGTCATGGCCGCCCTCGGAGCGGCGGGCGTGGCGACGGCCGCCGACGCCGTCACCGACGCCACCACCGACGCGTGGCGGCTCGACGTCGGCTTCGCCGGCGTCTCCCGCGCGGGCTCGTGGACGTCGGTCGTCGTCACCCCACGCGATCCGGAGACGGCCACGGTCGGCGACACGATCCATGTGTGGGCCGAGGATGCCGACGGGCAGTTCGTGCGGTCGCCGCCGGCGGTGCTCGCCCCGGCGGCGGGTGACGACGCGGCCACCGGCGACGCCCCCCCCTGGGTCCGCGTCTGTCTGCGGGTGGGACGACCCACCGGCCGCATGCGGATCGAGCGCGTGCGCAACGGCGAGTCGATCATCGTCGAGCAGAGCCTGCCGCCGCCGCTGCCGGCGACGCACCGGGTGCTTCTCGTGCTCGGCGACGTGCCGGCAGCCCGCCGCGCCGCCCGACTCCTGGCGACGAACGATGCCGCGCGCACGCAGGCCGTCGAGATCGCCGCGACCGCGGACCGCGGCCGGCTCGCAGCAGCCGCGGCGGCCCGCGACTTCGACGCCGCCGATGCGATCGTCGTGGCCGGCCGCGACGTGGCCCTGCTGCCCGCCGACGCGATCAGCGGCATCGATGCCTGGGTGCGGGACGGCGGCCGGCTCGTGGTGGCGGCCGGTGCATCGGCCCGCGCGGTGGAGCAGGGCGGGGGACCGGCGGCGGACTGGCTCCCGGGCCCCATCGAGCGGCTCGTGCCGCTCCGCAGGCTGGCGGCGCTGGAGGCCTATGCCCGGGCCGGTGGCCTCGCCTCCCGGCCGACCCCGACTCGGCTGGAGGTGCCGCTGTTCGCCGCCCCTCGCCGACTCGACGGCGTCGTCGACGTGTTCGACGGTGCGGCGGCCACCGACCTGCCGCTCGTGGTGCGGAAGGCACACGGCCTGGGCACGATCACCTGGCTCGGCTGCGACCTCGACGCGGAACCGTTCCGGGGCTGGCCCGGCGCCGACGCGCTGCTCGTGCGACTGCTGGGCGAGCGGGCGATCGAGGGCGGCGATGAACGCACCGCCACCTCCGGCGGCGGCCCGCCCGACCTCGCGGCGCAGCTCCGAATCGCCGTCGAGTCGTGGGGCCACGGCGGGCGGATCGCGCCGGTGCCGTTCGAGGCGATCATCGGACTTGGCCTGCTCTACGTGGCCTGCCTCTATCCACTCGACTGGTGGCTCGTATCGCGCGGCCGGCGGCCGGGGCTCGCTTGGGTCACGCTGCCGCTCATCGTGGCGGCGTTCACGGCCGCGGCGGCAGCCTGTGCCCACAGTTGGCAGTCGCGTGAACCGCTCTCCGGCCAGGCCGCCGAGATCGTCGATGTGGACGCCGACTCGGGGCACGTCCGCGGCACCTCCTGGGCGGCCGCCTGGCGGCGCGAGAACGGCGGCATCGACGCGGGTCTGCCGGTGCCCTCGCGCTCGGCGGCCGTGTCGTGGTGGGCCGACGCGGGCACGGGCTTCGGGGCGATCGATGCGGCGCTCCCGCATCCCTCGCTCGCCGCCGCCGACTATCGCTACGGCGAGACGCTCGCGACGCTCGAGGGCGTGCCCGTGGCCGCGGCCGCCGATCGACTCTTCGAGGCGGCGTGGACGGCGGCCAGCGGCACGATGCCGATCGTCACGTCCACGCTCGCCCGGGATGCCCAGGGGGCCCTCGCTGGCTCGATCGCGCACCACCTGCCGTTCCCTCTCGACACCTGCCGGCTCGCGTCCGCCGGCTGGATCTACGACCTCGGCCGGCTCGCCCCGGGCGCGGTCCACGACCTGCGGCAGGGCAGGGGCCCACGGTCGCTCGCCGGCGTGCTGACCCGCCGCGAGGCGGCGCGGGAGCGGGAGGGCGTGCCCCGCTGGAGCCTCGGCGAGAGCGACGTGCTGCGGATCCTGGAGGTCGCCGGCTTCCATTCCGCGGCCGGTGGCGTGGCCTACACCGGGCTGCCGGCCGGACGACTCGCCCGGCTCGATCTTTCCCCGCTGCTGGCCGTCGATCGGGCGGTGCTCTTCGGCACGGCGACCGATCCGCCGCCCGAGTGGACGGCCGACTGGCGGTTCCGCGAAGCCGGGGCTGGCGGAACGGCCGCCACGGCGGTGAAGATGACGGGCCGCCTCTATCGGATCGTGATTCCGCTGGCGGCTGCGGGAGACGCCGCGCGATGATCGAAACCATCGACCTCACGAAGAAGTACGGCGACTTCTGCGCCCTCGACTCCCTCGACCTGAAGCTGGCCGAGGGGGATCTGTTCGGCTTCATCGGCCCCAACGGCGCCGGCAAGACGACGACGATCCGCATCCTCTCCACGCTTCTGGCACCGACCTGGGGCGAGGCCTACGTCTGCGGCCACTCGATCTACACGCACCCGCGGGAGATCCGCCGCGCGATCGGCTACATGCCCGACATCTTCGGCGTGTACGACGACATGCTCGTAATCGAATACCTGGAGTTCTTCGCCGCGGCCTATCGGATCGACGCCCCGGCCCGCCGCCCGGTGGCCGAGCGGTGCCTCGAGCTGGTCGATCTGACGGCCAAGCGGGACGAGCTCGTGACGAGCCTCTCGCGCGGCATGACGCAGCGGCTGGGGCTGGCCCGCGTGCTGCTCCACGACCCGCAGGTGCTTCTGCTCGACGAGCCGGCCAGCGGCCTCGATCCGCGGGCGCGGATCGAGATGCGCAACCTCCTCAAGCGGCTCCAGGGGCTCGGCAAGACGATCCTCGTGTCGAGCCACATCCTTCCGGAGCTGGCCGACATCTGCAATCGCGTGGGCATCATCGAATACGGCCGGCTGCTGGCCTGCGGCGACGTGCAGGATCTGCTGGCCCAGGTTCGCGGCCGGCCGACGCTGCGAATCCGCGTGGCCGGCTCCCCCGAGGCCGCGGCAAAGACGCTCGAAGGCTGCCCCGAAGCGGCGGGCGTCGCCGTTCGCGACGGCGAGCTGGTCGTGGCGCTCGCCGACGGGGTCACCGATCATTCGCCGTTGGCGGCACGGCTCGTCGCCGCAGGCCACGGCCTGCTCGGCATGCGGGAGCAGGAGGTCAACCTCGAAACCGCCTTCCTCGAGCTCACCCGCGGCGCGCTCGCCAAGCCCGCCGACTGATCCCCTTCACGTTGGACCGCCGCCGCCCCAGACTCGGGAGGATTCATTCCATGCGTCCGCCATTCGCCTCGCTCCTGCACGGTTTTGGATCGGGCCTGCTCGCGGTCTCGATCGCCACGTCGGTCCGCGCGGCCGACACCGACGTCGAGCCGATCGCGCCGCCGGCAGCCGCCGCAGGCCAGCCCCCGACGCAGCCGGCCGCCGCACCGTTGGCCACACCCGCGGAGCAGCTCGGCTACGCGCTCGGCTACCGCATCGGCGGCCGGATCGTGGCCGACCACCAGTCGCTCGACATGGCGATCGATGAGCAGGCGCTCGCCCGCGGCCTCGCCGACGCCGTGCTCGGCGCGGCACCGCAGCTCGACGAGCAGCGGCTTCGGAAGGTGCTCGGCGAGTTCGAGATCGCGATGCAGAAGAAGCAGCAGGAGTTCATGGCCCGCATGGCGACGGCCGCCAAGACGAACCTCGACAAGGGCCGCGAGTTCCTCGTGGCCAACGGTCGGCGGAAGGGGGTCACGACGCTGCCGAGCGGCCTGCAGTATGAGGTGCTCGCGCAGGGCTCCGGTCCGCAGCCCGGGGCCGAAGACATCGTGGTCGCCCACTACACGGGCACGCACATCGACGGCCGGGAGTTCGACGGCACGGATCCGGCCGGCGAGCCGGCCTCGTTTCCGCTGCGGGGTGTGGTGCCGGGCTGGCAGGAGGCCCTGCCGCTCATGAAGGCGGGTGCCAAATGGCGGATCTACCTGCCCCCGGAACTAGGATACGGGGAGGAGGGCTCGCCCCCGGCGATCGAGCCAAACGAGGTACTCGTCTTTGAAATCGAGCTGATTCGCAGCGAAAAGCCCCCCCGCCGGTAGGCTTGGTCTGCCCGGGCCGCCGGGGGCGGTGAAAACCTCGGCTTCGGAGGCGAGGATACGCCAAATCGCCTCGATTTCCCCCGACCCCCGGCTCGTCTTCTGTTAGGGCCAGGATGTGGTCATTCGGCCTGGGCGGACAGCAGGCCACATATCTTGCCCAGGTTTCTTGATTTGCCTAACCCGCAAACTATGTTTGGGAGCATTGACCGTCCCTCGCCCGGAAGCGTTTCGGGGCCGGCGACGTCGTCACGGGCAATTTTTACCGGAGAAGATCGAATGTTGGCGCAGCGTCGCGGGTTGCGGGTTGTCGGAGTGGTCACGTTCGTCGCCGTCGCCGCGGCGGCCTGCGACGTGCACGCCGGCTGGAATCATCGTCAGCGGGCCTATGGCTCGTCGGGCGGCTCATCGGGTGGTTCGTCGGGCGGCAGCTATGGCTCCTCGGGCGGTTCGTCCGGCGGCAGCTACGGCGGTTCGTCGGGGGGCTCGTCCGGTGGTTCCTCGGGCGGCAGCTACGGTTCGTCGGGCGGGTCTTCGGGCGGCTCGTATGGCTCCGCCGGCTCGCACGGCGGCTGGGGCTCGCACCACGCCTACAAGCGTGCGATGCGTGCCTACCGGCACAGCAGCTACGGATCGTCGGGCGGCTCGTCCGGTGGTTCGTCGGGCGGTTCCAGCTACGGCTCTTCGGGCGGCGGTTCGTCGGGCGGTTCATCTGGTGGCTCGTACGGCGGCTACGCCGCCCCGGCCTACTCGTCGGGCATGCCGATCGAGTCGTACCGCGTGCTCAACGAGACGCCCTCGATGACGGGCGGCGAGATCATCGGCACCCCGTCGGCGACCGACTCGACGCAGGTCGAGAGTGTGCCGGCCGACGCGGCCCTGCTCGTGGTCGAGGTGCCGACCGGCGCCACGATCTTCGTGAACGGCTCGGAGACGAAGTCGACCGGTGGCGTGCGACGGTTCATGTCGCGCGGCCTCGTGGCCGGCAAGCAGTACGAGTTCGCCGTGAAGATGACCGTCGATCGCGACGGCACACCGGCCGAGGAGACGAAGGTCGTGTCGGTCACTGCCGGTGAGCGATCGACCGTGTCGTTCACGACGACCCCGAAGACGAGCCTCACGCTCCGCGTGCCCGCCGACGCGAAGGTGTGGCTGGCCGGCAACGCCACGGGCGCCGCCGGCACGGTCCGCCACTTCGAGACCGCCGGCCTCCAGGCCGGGCAGTCGTGGAAGAACTACGAGATCCGCGTCACTGCCGTCGTCGACGGCAGTGAGCAGACGATCTCGAAGGTGATCGACCTCGCCGCCGGCGACCAGCTCGAGCTTTCGCTCGACCCCGCTCAGCGGGTCGCCTCGGCCGACGCCACCGCCTCGCTGCGGTAAGCGGTCCGAGAACGGGACATCACGTGACGATTCCTGCACCCGTGCGGCCTGCCGCACGGGTGCAGTGCTTTTTGCCCGTATCGCCTGTGCGGGTTGTAGGGCCCGCGCCGTATGGGCAATCGTGACCTACGGTTCCCGAGAGCGGCCGATGAATCTGCACCGGCTCACGATCCGATCACGAACGAACCGATGTCAGCCTCCCGCACCGCCGCCGTTGCATCCGCGCCGTACGACCGAGGCTGGCCTGCGGCCGCACGACTGGTCGCATCACTCGCGATCCTCGTCTATCTCGCCGCCGTGATCGTGCCGCCGCTGGCAGGACCACCCCCGGCCAGCGGCCTCGCCGGCCGAGTCATGCAGCCGCTCCGGCCGCTCGTCGGCTTGTTGTATCTCGGCCACGGCTACCGCTTCTTCGCCCCCGATCCCGGCCCCGGTCATTCGATCCGCTGGACGATGCAGCTCGCCGACGGCTCCACTCGCTCGGGTTCGATTCCCGACCGCGACGGCGACTGGCCGCGGCTCCTCTACCACCGACGATTCATGGTGGCCGAGAAGATCGCCGCCCTCGTGCCGCCGCCAGACGCGCCCGAGGGCGTGCGGTTCGCAGCCCGCCAAGACTGGCAGCCGCTCGTGAAGGGCGTGGCGGGGAATCTTCTCGCCACGCACGGCGGCACGCAGGTGCGGCTCGAGATGGTCGAGCATTTTTTGCCGGGCCCCGAGGACGTCATTCAGCAGAAGACGGAGCCTGATTTCGTCACGCCCCTCGGCACCTACGCCCGCGTGAAGGGCAGGGGACCATGACACAGCACCAGCGTGCCGCGGACGCGTCACATCCGACGTCCGAATCCTGGGCCGGCGACTGGCTCCGGTCGTGGAACGCGTTCTGGTTCACGCCGGCCGACCCGCTCCCGCTGGCGGTCGTGCGGATCGCCGCCGGCCTGCTGCTCGCCTGGTCATGCTGCGTGTGGCTCCGCGACCCCGACGCCTTCTTCGGCCCCGGCGGCTGGCTGCCCGCCCACCAGGTCTGGCGGATGAACGACCAGCCCTGGCAATGGAGCTGGTACTTCGCCGCCTCGTCTCCCACCGCCGTCCGCGTGCTCATCGGCATCACGCTCGCCGCCGCCGTGCTGCTCACGCTCGGGCTCGCCACCCGGCTGGCAGCGGTGGTGGCGCTGGCGGGCCTCGTCAGCGCGGCCAACCGCACCCCGCTCAACGTCTTCGGACTCGACGACACGCTCGGCCTGCTGCTGATCCCGCTGGTGGTGGGGCCGGCCGGAGCCTGCCTCTCGCTCGATCACCGGTTCGGACTTACCACGGCGACGCCCTCGGTCGGGGCGGCCATCGCCCTGCGGCTGCTTCAGGTGCAACTCTGCGTGGTCTATTTCTTCTCCGGCTGCGGGAAAATGTTCGGGGCCAGCTGGTGGGAGGGGACCGCGATCTGGGGGGCCGTCGCCAATTCGCAGTACCGCACGCTCGACCTTACCGGGCTGGCACGGCATCCACTTGTGACGAACGCCCTCACGCTGGGTACGCTGTTCTGGGAGGTCGCCTACCCGGCCGTCGTCTGGCCGCGGCTCACCCGCCGGCTCGCGCTGGCGATGGCCGTGGTCGTGCATCTGGGCATCGGCCTCGCGATGGGCATGCTGGAGTTCGGTCTGGCCATGATCACGGCCAACCTCGCCTTCGTGCCCGCCGCCACCTGGCGGTCCCTCGCCCGTTCCTGCCTCACGTCCCCGTCTCGTCCTGCCGCACGTCTTCCAGAAAGGTCATCCGCAGGTTCTTCATGATCGACACGCTTGCAGTGGTCGGCGCCACCGGCGCCGTGGGCCGAATCATCGTCGATATGCTCGTGGCCCGGAAGTTTCCGGCGCGAAGGATCAAGCTGCTCGCCTCGGCGCGGTCGGCCGGCAAACCGATGACCGTCGGCGGCACGAGCTTCGACGTGGAAGAGATGCGGCCCGAGTCGTTCGCCGGCGTCGATATCGCCATCGGCAGCACGCCCGACGAAGTGGCGGCCGAGTTCGTGCCGTGGGCGGTGGAGCGGGGCACGGTGGTCGTCGATGAGAGCGCGTTTTACCGCATGAACCCCGACGTGCCGCTCGTGATCCCGGAGGTGAACCCCGATGCGATCGCCACCCACAAGGGGATCATCGCCAGCCCCAACTGTTCGACCACACAGATGGTGATGGTGATGAAGCCGCTGCACGACGCCGCTCGGGTGAAGCGGGTGATCGTGAGCACGTATCAGGCCGTGAGCGGCGCGGGCCTCGCCGCCACCGACGAGCTCAAGCAGGCCAGCCAGGGCTGGCTCGCGGGCACCGCCGAACCGCGGCAGGTGTTTCCGCATCCCATCGCCGCCAACCTCATCCCGCAGATCGGCTCGCCGAAGCCCAATGCGTTCACGAGCGAAGAGATGAAGATGGTGCTCGAGACGCGAAAGATCCTCGGCGACGAGTCGATCCAGGTGAGCCCCACGTGCGTGCGGGTGCCCGTTGCCAACGGCCACAGCGAGTCGATCTTGATCGAGACTGAGAAGAAGCTCACGGCCGACGAGGCCCGGCGGCTGCTGGCGAGCTTCCCGGGCATCGTCGTCCTGGACGATCTCGGGGCGAAGCAGTATCCGATGCCGCGGCAATGCAGCGGCCGTGACGAGGTGTTCGTGGGCCGCATCCGCGAAGACATCTCATGCCCCACCGGCATCGCCCTGTGGTGCGTGTCCGACAACCTGCGGAAGGGGGCGGCCACCAACGCGGTGCAGATCGCCGAGCTGCTTGCCACCCGCGGCGGGGCTCGCGCATGAGCCGCTTCGTCGGCGGTTTCCTCCAGCCGCGTTCGCAGCCATGACCAGGCGGATCGGCCTGCGGCTCGCCTACGAAGGCACCCGCTACTCGGGCTGGCAGATCCAGCCGGAGCGGCAGACGGTGCAGGGGAGTGTGACCGCGGCCATCCGCGAGGTGTCGGGCGAAGAGGTGCTCGTCCGCGGTTCGAGCCGCACCGACGCGGGCGTGCACGCCCTCGATCAGGTGGCAGCCTTCACGAGCGAGCGAGCGTTTTCGGCGGACGTCTGGGGCAGGGCCCTCAATGCCACGCTGCCCGCCGACATCACCGTCGTGGCGTCACGGGAGGTGGCCGCCGATTTCGATCCCGTTGCCGCGGCCCGCCGCAAGCGGTACCGCTATCGGATTCACGACGCGGCCTGGAAGCCCGTGCTCACCCGGCCGTTCGTCTGGCGGTGGCGGGGCCAGCTCGACGCCTCGGCCATGCATGCGGCCGCAGCGGCGCTCGTGGGCGAGCACGATTTCACCAGCTTCGAGACGACCCCCTCCACACGCGTTTCGAAAGTGCGCACAATCCAAGCTCTCTCGGTCTTCAGGCCCGCGCCTGCAGACGCCCCCGGCGTCGCCGAGGTGTGGATCGAGGTCGAGGGGAACGGGTTCCTCCACAACATGGTGCGGATCATCGCCGGCTCGCTGGTGATGGTGGGCGCCGGCCGGAGGCCGCCCGAGTGGCTCGCCGAGGCGCTGGCGGCGCGATGCCGGCCGGCGGCGGGTCCGACGGCGCCCCCCGAGGGGCTCGTGCTCGTGCAGACAACGCTGGATTCAACCGCATGGCCAGACTCCCTGAACAGATCGGACCCTTGAAGCTCGTGCAGCAGCTGGGCGTCGGTCGCCACTGCCAGATCTGGGAGGCCCGCGACGGCGCGGCGGCCCGGCCCGTGGCCGTGAAGGTCGTCGTGCCCGACATGGCGGCCGACCCGGTGCAACGCAAGCTGCTCACGCATGAGTTCAAGGTACTCACGTCGCTCGACCATCCGACGGTGATCCGTGCCGACCGGGTGTCGGAGGAGGGGGGGCTGCCGCATCTCGTGCTGGAGCTGTTTCCCCACGCCAACCTCAAGAAGCAGATCGCGGGGGGCGTGGAGTCGCTCGCCCCGCGGCTGCAGCGGATCGTCACGGAGACGGCGCTGGCGCTCGATCATGTGCATGCCCGTGGCTGGGTGCACCGCGACGTGAAGCCCGACAACGTGCTCGCGGCGGCCGACGGCCAGGTGAAGCTGATCGACCTCGCAATCGCGACCAAGTCCGCGGGCCTGCTGGGGAAGCTCCTCGGCGGCGGAACGAAGGCCCAGGGCTCGCCGAGCTACATGCCGCCGGAGCAGATCCGCGGCCAGGCGCTCGACGCCCGCTCCGACATCTACTCGTTCGGCTGCGTGCTCTTCGAACTGCTCGCGGGCCGGCCGCCGTATGCGGCCCCGACGGCCAACGAAATCCTCAACATGCACGTCTCGGCCCCGGTGCCCTCGATCAACGCGTTCAACCGCAACGCCACGACGAGCGTCTCGGAGTTCCTGCGGCAGCTGCTCGCGAAGAAACCGTCGGCCCGCCCGGGCTCGATGAAGGAGGTGCTTAAGCAGCTCCGCAGCATCCGCCTCCTCGAAAGGCTCGGCTGATCGGTAGGCCCGTTGCTCCCCGTAGGTCCGTTGCTCCGCAACGGGCTATGCAGGCAGCCCGTCACGGAGTGACGGGCCTACGTGTCTTGACGGACCCACGTGCCGTAACGGGCCCACACTCCCCTCCTTCTTCGCATTGACGCGGACGGGCCGGGCCGGGGAAAATACCGACTTCTCCCCGAACTCGTAAGGCGATCCTCCGATGGCTGCCGGCCTGCATCGACTGCCGCTCGAAAAACCGATCTACCAACTGGAGGACCAGATCGCGGCCCTGGAGGCGGCGCCGCTCGGCGGCCAGCAGCAGGAGGAACTGCGGCGGCTCAAGCGGGAGCTCGTCGAGGTGCAGAAGCAGGTGTTCAGCAACCTCGACCCGTGGCAGACGGTGGAGGTTTCGCGGCATCCCGACCGCCCGAAGACGAGCGACTACCTCGGGCTCGTGTTCGACGAGTTCGTGGAACTGCACGGCGACAAGTGCTTCGGCGACGATCCGGCGCTGCTCACGGGGTTCGCGAAGCTCGATCAATACAAGGTGCTCGTGGTGGGCCACCAAAAGGGCAAGACCCTCGCCGAACGGCAGGCCTGCCACTTCGGCTGCGCCCATCCCGAGGGCTACCGCAAGGCGATGGGCAAGATGCGGATGGCGGCGAAGTATGGCCTGCCGGTGATCTGCCTCATCGACACGCCCGGCGCCTATCCGGGCGTCGGCGCGGAAGAACGGGGGCAGGCGCAGGTGATCGCGGAGAGCATGTTCCTGATGGCCTCGCTCCCGGTGCCGATCGTGTGCGTGGTGATCGGGGAAGGGGGCTCGGGCGGCGCGCTCGGCATCGGCGTGGGCGACCGAGTGGCGATGCTTGAGCATGCCTACTACAGCGTGATCAGCCCCGAGGGCTGTGCCGGCATCCTCTGGAAGAGCGTCGAGTTCAAGGCTGACGCCGCACGGGCGTTGCGATTCCGCTCCCGCGACCTCAAGGAGTTCGGCGTGGTCGATGCGGTGATCGAGGAGCCGGCCGGCGGCGCCCATCGTCATCCGCGGCAAATGGCCACCCGGCTCAAGACCTTTCTCTCCCGCAGCCTCCGCGAGCTCGTCGGCCAGCCGCGGGACGAACTCGTGGCAGCCCGCTACGAGAAGTTCCGCCGCATGGGCAAGTGGCTCGACCTGCCGGCCTGACATGGCTGACGAGCGGGCACGGCTGCGGTTCTGGGGCGATGCCGAGCGGGCAGCGGCCACGTCCAGCGACCAATCTGCTTACGACATCGCTTCCGGCGTCGCGCACCTCCAGTCGCTGGCTCCCACGGCGTGCCCGTCGGACGACGACGACCCGATCTTCCTGCTCGCCGCAGGGTGGCGATCGGGCTCGACGCTGCTCCAGCGGTGCATCATGTCGGACGCTCGGATCCTGATGTGGGGCGAGCCCTATCAGGAGAGCGGCCTGGTGCAGCATCTGGCGGAGAGCGCGCGGGCGTTTCGGGCCGAGTGGCCGAAGCCGAAGTGGTTCTTCCCCGGCACACCGCCCGCCGTGCTCGCGACCACGTGGGTGGCCAATCTCTTTCCGCCGCCCGACGACCTCCGGCTGGCGCACCGCGCACTCCTCGACACCCTCTTCGCCGTGCCGGCCCGACGTGCCGGTGCCGCAAGGTGGGGCATCAAGGAGGTGCGGTGGACCAGCGGCCACGCCCGCTACCTGCGCTGGCTCTATCCCCGGTGCCGGCTCGTGTTTCTCTACCGCGATCCGCTCATGGCCTATCGCTCGTATCTCAAGCGGGGCGGCGGCTGGTACGACACGTTTCCTGGCCGGCCCGTGTTCACGCCCACGGCATTCGGCCGACACTGGCGGACGCTCACGGAGAGTTTCGTCCGCGACGCAGCCGAACTCGATGCCCTCGTGCTGCGGTTTGAAGACGTCGTCACCAGCCGGGCCTGGATTCCGTCCCTGGAGCGGCACCTCGACATTCGCATCGATCCAGCCACACTCGATGCCAAACTCGACGGCGCCGCTGACGGCACGCCCGACGTGACGCTCGGCCGTGTTGAAAGCTGGCTCCTCCGCCGGGCCGTCTCGCCGCTTGCCGACAGCCTCGGCCTGCGCGGCACAGGCTGATTCAGCCGCCGATCAGGCGACCTCTACCGCAAGTGGTCGTTCGCCTGCGAGACGAAGCAGTCAGTCGAGCGACCGGAGAAGGATCCGCTCTCGGTCGCCGATCCCGCCGGCCCGAAGGCCCGCCGCAAGAGCGGCACGAGCGTCCGCGGCACGGCCGGCTGGGACGACTCGATGATGGCCGCCCGCGGCCAGGCGGAAAACTACGTCCGGGGCCTCGCCGACGACAACGAGGGGTTGCCCATGCCCCAGGAGCCGGCGTATGCCGCCGAGCGCAGGCAGGGTGCCGAAGCGAAGGCGGCATACGAGCGAGCGAAGGACAGGATGTCCGTAGCGAGCCTCTGGCGACGGGGCATGGGCAACCCCGAACCCTCGCGACAGGACGTTGACCCCCGGCCGAAAACCGAACCGCTCCCCTACGTCCGATAATGTCTCTTATGTCCGTTTCGGGCTTCCCTGCTTTCGTCCCTGTTTTTTAGGGACGAATGCCAGATCACCCCCTCGCTGCCCTGTCCATCAGCGGATCGGAAGCGGACTCTGGGCGCCGACCGGAAACGGCTGCGGCGCGACAGCCTGATACCGCGGACCGGCAGGCGCGAAGCCCGACGCTGTAGGGGGCGTGGCGACCGGAGCCGGCGCGGTGAATCCGCTCGCGGGAGGGCGTGGCGGCGCGAAGCCCGACGCCGGCTGGGCGGCGGCCGGTGCGTTCCATCCGGCCGGCATCGCGGGCCCGCCGAACGCGGCTGCACCGCCTCCCACCTGCTGCCCCCCCTGCCCATCCGGCCCGCCGCCCGTCCAGGCGGCCGCCGACGTCACGCCCTCCCAGATCGCAGCCAGTGCCGACGGCTGGCCGGGGACGGCTGGATGCGTGGCATCGCCGCCATTGCGGAGCGTGTCTTCGAACTGCTTGACGAACGGGTTGACGGCCTCCGCGATTTCACGCGGCAGGATTTCGTCCGCCCGCGTGATGACCTCCGCCACGATCCGGCCGCTCTGACTGCCCACGACCTGCGGGCGATAGGCGGGGGCCAGCGTGACGGCGAAGAAGGTGATCACGATGCACAAGAGCGCCCCCTTGGCAACTCCGAGCAACAGGCCCAGTTGGTGATCGAAGGCCGAGAGATGCACGGCGTCGATGGCCCCGGAAACGACGCGAAAGAGCAGCCAGACGACGAGGGACGTGCCCACGTAGAGGACGAGCATCGCGATCAGCCGGTTCCATGGGGGCTGCTGGCCGACGAACGGCGCGAGATGGCCGGCGAACCGCAGTGCCACGAACGTGCTGGCCGCGATGCCTGCAATCCAGGCGATCTGCCAGACGATTCCCTTGAAATATCCGAGCAGTGCTGCGGCAGCCAGGATGCCCAGCATCATCAAGTCATAGCCTTCGACCGCCATCGCATTGATCCGAGGGGGTGAGAAAGAGCCGCGTATGGGGGCGGGAGTCTAGACGCCGTGCCACGAATTCCGAAGCCCAAAAACACGCACATTCGACCGAATCGACGCAAGCAACCTACTCGCCCCATCCGAAACCAGCAGCCCATTCGGCTCTTCTTCACCAATCGGCCCTTCTTCCCCAGGCATCACTTTCCCGCGCCGATCTGGCAGCGGTGGGGAAGTGCAGGGGATGCCGGCTGGTCCGCTGACGGCCGCCCGGAGGTTTGTCGATAGATGTCGCGAGGTACTGCGCACGAGGACCGATGGGCCCGCGTTGCGTCGTGCCTTCGGCATGGCTGCGTTCCAGCGCAGCAGCTCGAAGCGGTGTTCAAAGGGGGATCGTCGCAGTGCCGGGGTTCCGCGTGCACATCACGGGGTCGTCGATCGTGGGCGTCGCCTACGGCGCAGCGGCCTGGTACGTGGGCGACATGCACCCGGTCACCTGCGCCTTGGGCGGCGGTCTCTGCGCCGTGGCCGGCATGCTGCCCGACCTCGACAGCGGCCCGGGCATCCCGCTCAAGGAGAGCGTCGCTTTCGCCGCCGCGGTGGTGCCGATGATGATGATCCACCGCTTCCAGCAACTGGGCCTGCCGCTCGAGGCGATCATCCTCGCGGGCGCCGGCATCTACCTCGCCATCCGCTTCGGGCTCTCCTGGCTGCTCAAAAACTATTCGCATCACCGCGGAATGTTCCATAGTCTGCCCGCGGCGGCGATCGCCGGCCAAACCACGTTTCTCGCCTTCGCTGCCGAGGAGCCGCTCCGCCGTTACTTCGTCTCCAGCGCCGTCGTACTCGGCTTCCTCACGCACCTCGTGCTCGACGAGATCTGGAGCGTGAAGATGGGGTGGTTCGGGCCGAAGGTGAAGAAATCCTTCGGCACGGCCCTGAAGTTCAACGGCCCCGACCTGTGGCCGAACCTGCTCACCTACGCGCTCGCGATCATCCTCGGCATGCTGGCCGCGGGCGACGCCGCCTGGACGGAGAAGATGGCCAACGTGCGACAACAGATGGAGCAGGCCGCCCGCACGTATTACTACCCCCAGACGCCGCAGCAGTGGCAAATCCGCCGGTAGAAGCGCCAGCCGGTACGATGGGACGCTTCCCGACAACGGTGACTGATGGATTTGCTACTTGCCGCCTCGCTGCCTGACGCCCCGGCACTGACCGGTCTGGTCCTCTACCTTGCCCTGATCGCGACTGCGGCCTTTGCGGGCGGCTCGTCGGTCGCGTTCCTCTCGCTCGGCCACCGGCCGATGCAGGTGCTCCTGTCGCTCACCGGCGGCGTGCTCCTGGGCGTCGGCATGCTCCACCTCTTTCCCCACGCCTGCCTGGCCCTGCGGGGAGATGTCGAGACGACCGCCGGCTGGGCGCTCGGCGGCTTCTTTCTCATGTTCCTGCTGGAGCGGGCGTTTCATGGGCATGCCCACCACACGGCCGATGGCGGGCACGAGTGCGGGCATGATCATGCCCACGATCACGGCCACCACGACGCTCACGCCCACGCGGCTCCGACGTCTCCCTGGGCCTGGTGCGGCGCGTTTGCCGGGCTCGCGCTCCACAGCCTCGCCGACGGGGCGGCGCTCGCGGCCTCGGTGAACGCCGACGCGGCGCACGGCGGCGGCCTGCTCTCCGGCCTGGCGACGTTTCTCGCGATCCTGCTCCACAAGCCGTTTGACGCCGCGATCATCGCCACGCTCATGGCCTCGGCGGACACAGCCCCACGGCTGCGCACGATCGTCAACATCGCCTACGCCCTGATCGTGCCCCTGGGTGCGGCCTGCTTTCTGGCCAGCCTCCAACTCTTCGGCGGGCACCAGACGGAGGTGCTCGGGATCGCGATGGCGATGGCCGCGGGCGCCTTCCTCTGCATCGCCGCGGCCGACCTCCTGCCGGAGGTGCAGTTTCACAGCCACGATCGCGTGCTGCTCACGGCCTCACTCGCGCTGGGGCTGGCACTCGCCTGGGGCATCAGCCTCGTCGAACGGTCGTCCCACTCCCATGCCGCCCACTCGGCGGCGACCGCACCCGACGCTCACTGACCCCGCTCGACGTCGAGCCCGCGGGCGAGCCGTTCACGACGCACCGCCTCCATGACTTCGCCGATCAGATCCTGCTGGCGGCGAATCTGCGGCACCTGGGCCTGAAACAGCCAGGCGATGGCCGCCGCCAGGCCGATGCCGCCGACGAGATGCGGCGTCACCCAGTCCTGCGTGCCCTTGCGGCCCGACGCCGGATCGGCCGCGCCGCCCAGGGCCACGATCCCGACGACGGCGAGCATGCCCAGGAGCGCGAACGGAAAGGCCCTGCGCTTGAGCCGCTTGCTGCGGTCGAGCAGCGCTGCGTCGAGGCGATAGGTCTCGACGACTTCGCGGCACCAGCGGCTCGTGCCAATGAAGTAGGTGACGGCCATGCTGTTGACGAGCACGACGACGAGCGCCGCCAGCACGCCCGAGAGCCGGTGGACGGTGCCCCATCGCTGCACCTGCGGATCGGTGACGCCGTGCAGATCGCCGAGCCAGAGCCCGAGGCCGGCGGTGGCCGCCATGAGCGCCACCGCGAACCACGCCGCCCGAGAAAAAACCGTCGCCATGCCCACCTCTGCCTGCCTCGGCTGCTGGTCGCCGCGAGCCTGACTGCGGCGCTGCACCGCAGCCGCGATCGTTATAGGCTGTGATGGATGCCCCCACCACCTGCAAGCTCCGTTTCGGCCGCGGATCACCCCGTGCTGCTGCTCACCTGTGGCGACCCGGCCGGCATCGGCCCCGAGATCGTCTGGCACGCCTGGGCATCCACGCCGGCCCACGGCCGCGCTCGGCTGCGGGTCGTGGGGGATGCCGCCCAGCTCGCCGCGACCATCCGGGGACGGCCTGGCCTTCCCAGCCTACGGATCACCTCGCTCACCGGCGACGATCCGCGAGCATCGTCGCGTGATGAACTGCTCGTGATCGACGTCCCGCCCCCGGCATCAGGCCCCGACTCGATTCCGCTGGGCAGGATCACGGCCGCGGGCGGCCGCGCGGCGGCCACGGCCGTGCTCGCCGCGCACGCGCTGGTGCGCGACGGACTCGCCCGGGCGATCGTCACCGGCCCGCTCCACAAGGAGGCGCTGCATGCGGCCGGCTACGACGTGCCCGGCCACACGGAGCTGCTCGCGCGGGCCTGCGGACTGCCCGATGCGGCGGCCTCGATGATGCTTTGGCTGCCGCAGCAGGCGGACGGCACGATCCCCTCGCTCCCGCTCAGGGCTTGTATGGCGGAGGCGCCCGGCTCGCATGCCGGCCTCGGGGTCGTGCACGTGACGCTCCACGAGTCGCTCCGCACAGCGATCGCACGGCTCTCGACGGACGGCATCGTCGCGGCCGGCCAGCGACTTGCGGCCATGCTTGCTCCCCTGCTCGGCCGCCCGCCCCGGATCGCGGTGGCCGCGCTGAATCCACACGGCGGCGAGGGGGGACTGTTTGGCGACGAGGAGCTCCGGCTCGTCATGCCGGCCGTGGCAGAGCTCGGCGCCGCGGGCCTGGACGCCACCGGCCCGCTCCCAGCCGACACGCTCTTCCTGCGGGCGAGCCGCGGCGAGTTCGACGGCGTGGTCGCCCTCTATCACGATCAGGGCCACATCCCGATCAAGCTGCTCGGAATGCACCGGGCGGTGAACATCACGCTCGGGCTGCCGCTCGTGCGGACGAGCGTGGCCCACGGCACGGGCTTCGACATCGTCGGCACCGGCGCCGCTGATCCCGCGAGCATGCTCGCCGCGATCGACGCCGCCGAGCGACTCGTCCACGCGCAGCGTCCGCTCACGGCCGCATCAGGTGCAGCGTTTTGACGTGCTGTTCGGTCACGTCCATCAGGCCCGTCGTGGCCGGCTGATAGAAGAAGGCCGCCGTGTCGACCGGGCCGCCGAGTTGCGGCTCGTCGATGTCGAGCACTGCGATCGGCTCGGGCACCGCGTTCGCAGCGGCCGGCCGCGGCCCCGGGATGCCATGCCACTCCACGCGGCGCAGGAGCAGGTCGTTGCGGCCGATCGCCAGACGAACTCGCCAGGGCGTGCCGTCGGGGAGCGCGGCGGCAGCGACGCCTTCGGGCTGCCGCGCCTGCTTGGCGAGATCGGGCATCAGCCCGGCGAGCCGATCCGGGATCCACGAACCCTCGACGATCCACACGCTCTCACCGCCGAATTCCGCGGCCGTCGCAGCCGTGAAGCGAAATGATTCCCGCAGCAGCCAGAGGATGCGCGGCAGCCCGCCAAGGTAGGGCGTGGGATCGCTGCCCTCCGGTGCCTTCAGTTGGTCGATTTGATCGAGCACGCGACGGACGTCCACCCGCTCGAGCAGGGCCGGCTCGGGTCCGTTGCGGCGATAGTGCCAAAAGAACAGGCCGTCGCAGACCTCGAGTTGCTCGAACGTCTCGGTGTCGCACTTCAACGTCGACTCGAAGCGAAACCGGCGCTCTCCCCCCTGCCCCGCCTGCACGTAGCGTCCTGCGCCGACGAGCACGCGATCCCCAATCCGAGCCTTCTGCCTGATCCGCGCGGAGAACGAGTCGGCCCGTGAGATCACCCCGAGCGCCCCCGCTACGATTCGCTCCGCCTGGGGACTGTCGGCGGCGTCGGCCACCGCCTCGACAGCGGGTCGCGGCGGCGCGGGCGGGGTGGTCGTGGTGGCCAGGGCGGTGGCCGGTCGGCGGCTGTACACGCTCGCGGCCGGCGGATCCGCCCAGGCTCCGCCCGGCGCGCTGACGACCGCGGCCCACACCGGCACGAGCAGCCGCCATGGCAAGCCGGGGGGTCTGCGAAAAGAGGGGGCGACGAAGGGATGCACGGCTGCGTCGAGTTTGAGGATTTTGCCAAAGAATCCGCCGCGGCCACGTCGAAATACCTCCGTCGGAGCGATCGAGTCGCACACGAACGGCCACCGTGGCTAGCGGGCCGGGAGTGTACGGAATCGAGGCTGGTTCGGCCCACGGCGAAACCGTGGGCAAAACCGCCGGTCGCGGCCGGCGCAACACGTTTTTCAGGCCCGGAGGTGATCTCATGCTGAACCGACGTCTGCAGGGATTCGTCGGCATGTCGTTGGTGGCCTCGCTGACAGGCTGCCACATCGCGGCCAACTCTCCGCTCAGCGGCCTGGCCCAGATTCGCCCCGTGGCGACCCCGCACACCAATGTGCTGCCGCCGGCGGCGATGCTGCAGCACCCCGGTCCGGGCGTGGAAGGCCCCGGCCCCGGCATCATCACCCCCGCCTCCTACGAGGCCGCGCTCGATGCGTCGGGCGCCGGTGGCGGCCCCGGTGGCTTTGGCGGCGCTGGCGATGGCGCGGCGATGGGTGCCGCATTCGCCCCCACGTCACAGATCGGCTTCATGGGCCCCGACGGGATGCAGGTGCGCTGGGATATATCGACGGCCGGCGGCTTCGACTCGCCGCCGCTCGTGAGCCCCGGTCGCTACGACTTCCCGCAAGGAGGCATCTATCGACTCAAGCTCACCGACGTTCCAGGCCGCGAAGGGCTGGAGCTCTATCCGTCGCTCGAGGTCGCTCCGGTGACGCCGCGAACGGCAGCCTACCTGGCCCACAACGCGGTGCCGTTCCAGCTCACCGAAGAAGATCTCGACCAGGTCACGACCGGCAATTTCGTCACGAAGGTCGTTTACCTGCCCGACGCGGAATATCAGGAACTCGCGGTTGCGGGCGTCGAAACGCTCGTCAGCACGCGGCTCGATCCGGGCTGCGATCCCGTGGTCGAAGCCGACCGTCGCGGCTCGATCCTCGCGATCATCCGCATCGGCAACAAGGATCTCCAGGCACCCGGCTCGGCCGGCGCGGGCGGCGGCCTCGCGGCAGCGGGCTTCGGCGGCGGAGGCGGTGGTGCCGGAGGCGAGGCCTGCGGCATCGCGGCGCCCATGGGCATGCCCGCGGGGGGTGATCCGTCCCAGCTGCCGCCGGCGTTCGTCGCCGGGATGACCGCTCCCGAATACGGCATGCCGCGGGTCGGCACACCGATCGGCCTGCCCGGCCCGGCCCACATCCCGCTCGGCATCCCGGCCGGCCTGCAGCGGCACTCGATCACCAACCACACGAAGATGCACATCCCGCCGCCGTCGCGGTCGGTCGGCCTGCACGTGCAGCAAGCCCCCGGCCTGAGCTACCCGAAGCCGGCCCGCCACGCCTACGTCGCCGAGCGGCACGACGTGCCCCACATCAAGCTCCGGCAGCCGCCCGAAGACCGCACGCGGTTCGTCGGCAACGGCGGCCCCGACCCCGACGCCCTCGGCCCGGGCCTGATCCTCGGCGGGGCCCCCTGCCCGCCCGAGCCGATGGAGTGACACCCGTGCCATCACGCTGGAGACGAATCGACATACCACACTTTTTCCGGACAGGGACCGTGCTGCTGAACCCGTGCTGGCAGCCGGCGATCACTCTGCTCGTGCTCGTGGCCTTGGCAGGCATTCCCTGCCGGGCTACGGCAACCGAGCGAATCGAGCGGATCGCCGTGCGTGCAGAACCGGGAGCGATTGGCGCCACGCATGGGTCTCAGCTCGGTCCCCGTCCGGAATCGGTGTGCCCCGACTTCATCCAGCCCGTCGAGATCCGCGGCCCCGAAGGCATGCTCGTCTCGATCGAAACGGCCGCGGGCTGGTCGCCCCTGAAGCCGGCCCCCTACCGCATGGGCCTCGTCGTCGGCGAGGCCTATCGGATCCGCATCGGCGGGATCGAGGGCTCCGAGGGGCAGGAAGTGTTTCCGTCGGTGCGGGTGCTCGCGAAGCTCGCCACCCCGGCCGGCCAGGCCTGGCGGTTTCCCATCGAAATCACGATCGAGCCCGATGACCTGCGGCTCGCGCTCGATGGCGCCCACGTGCGGCGGGTCGTCTACTCCGCCTGTGATGCCGAACAGCCCGACATTCTGCCGGCTGCCTGGTTCGACGTGAAGCCGGGCCACGATGCCCTGGCGGTGGCGGGCACGCTCGGCGACCCCGTCGCCGAGCTCGTGATCGGCAACAGACTTCCCTCGACGAACGAAGGCCGATGACACACGACGCAGCGGACGGTTCGACGCGGTGGCTGCGAATCCTCGCGATCGCGGTGGCCGCCGTCATTCTCGCGTCGTGCCGCAGCCTGCCGCCCGTGGCTGCCGGCGGCTGCCCCCCTGCCCCGTGCGAGACCTGCGAGACCTGCGGACCGGTGGCCTGCGTCTGCCCGCCGCGGCCGGTGCCCGTCGTCCGCCCCTGCCTCGTCTGCGACGGTGGCGATCATGGCGCACCCGCCAAACCGGTGGGCGATGCCGATCTCGCGAATCTCACGGCCGGCGACACCGTGGCTCGCTTTCGTCCCGCTGATGAGGGCCCCGACGCCGACTGCGTCGACATCGCCGTCGCCAGCTGTGCCTGCGTCTACGCGCCGCGGTTCGCCTCCGTCCGCGAGATCGTGAAGCCCTTCGAGGATGCCAGGCCCGAGGGGCCCCGCGGGCTCGCGCTCGACGAGCGAGTCGGCGAGGAGTCGGAACGGCTCCCCCCCCTCGCCCGCACGCTGCCCGTCGGACCGCAGCTCGCCCGCAAGACACTGCCTGGCGTGGCGCTTGAAGAACGTCTCGGCCCTCTCGCCGTCGATCAGGGAACGATGCCGCGTGAAGACGACAACGTCGTGCAGCCGGTCGCCCACGCGCTCGACGACGCACCGGAACTCGCCCGCACGTCGCGGCGGCCGCTCGCCGTGGTCGGCTTCGACGTGCCGATCGCATGGACTCGCGTGCAGGCCGCCAACGTCCTCTCCGCCGGCCGCGAGCCCCGCATCGTGGCCTCCGACCGCGGCACGGCCACACTCCGGTTCGAGGAGCCCGGCCGAGCCGAACTCACGCTCTGCAAGCGGGCCGGCAGTGATACGGCGAAGCCGGGCGAGGAGCTCGACTTCACGATCGTGCTGCTCAATTCGGGCGACCGGCCGCTCACCGACATCGTGCTCGTGGATGCCGTGCCACAACGGCTCGACTACATCCCCGGCTCGGCGGCCGCGAACCTCCCCGCCGCCATCACCACCGAGACGGCCGACGACGGCTCGACCGTCGTGAAGTGGCGGTTCACGGAGCCGCTCCCAGCCGGTGCCAGCGGCTTCGTGCGGTTCCGCACCCTCGTGCGGTAAGAACCGCAAAGTTGCGGCCCGGTTGCCGACCGGGGTAGCATTTCGGCTCTCTGGTTCCTCCCCTCCCCTGCCCTCTCGTGGGCGACCTATCCGAGGCATTCATGTCCCAGCGTTCACTCTTTTTCTCGGCGGCCGTTTTGGCCGGTGGCCTCATTGGCGCGGCTGGGTTCCACGGAGGTTCGCCTGCCTTCGCCCGGCAGCCTGCAACGGCCGAGGCCCCCGCCGGCGGCCTGAAGGTGCCGCCGCTGCCTGCAGGCACGCCCGCGGAACTGCTCGCCTTCGTGGAGGGACTGCGGCAGCCGACCGTCCGCCCGAAGTCGCGGGAGGAGATGATGTCGTACATGAAGGACGTCGCCACCGTGACGGTGCAGGCGGCCGACAAAATCCTCGCCCAAGTGCAGCCCGCCGATCCGACTGCCGTGCAGGCCGCGAAGCTCAAGCTCGAGAGCCTGATGATGCTGGGCCGGCTCGGCGACGAGAAGGCCGCCGCCGACATGGCGGCCTATGCCAAGACGCTGGCCACCAGCCCCAACGCGGAACTCGCGGCCGATGCCCAGCGGATGATGGTCGTGGCCGACGCCCAGCAGATGTTCGCGACGGGCGACCTGCAGGCGGGCGCGAAGCTCGTCGAACGGACCGCGGCCCTCCTCGCCGCGAATCCCGACGACGCCGAGACGGCCGGCCTGGCCATGCAACTCTCCGGTGCGTTCGAAAACCTGCCGGGCGGCGAGGATCTGGCCGCGGCGTCGTTGCAGGCCTTTGGCCCGCTGTTCGCCAAGAGCAGCAATCCGCAGATCAAACAAATGGGCGAGAGCTTCGCCGGCACGCTGCGACGGCTGTCCCTGCCCGGCAAGCCGATGGAGATCAAGGGCACGCTGCTCGACGGCACGCCGTTCAATCAGGCCTCCGTCGCCGGCAAGGTGGTGCTCGTCGACTTCTGGGCCACCTGGTGCGGACCGTGCGTGGCCGAGATCCCCAACATGCTCGAGCAATACGAGAAGTATCACGACAAGGGCTTCGAGATCGTCGGCGTGAGCCTCGACGAAGACCGCGACGCCCTCGTGCAGTTCGTGAACGAGAAGAAGCTGCCGTGGCCGGTTCTCTTCGAGAAGCCCGGGGGCGAGGGCTGGCAGCACCCGCTGGCGACCTTCTACGGCATCACCGGCATTCCGCAGCTGATCCTCATCGGCCGTGACGGCAACGTGATCACGCTCAACGCCCGGGGCGAACAACTCGGCGAGAAGCTCGCGGAGCTGTTCAAGGACGCGGGCTGAGCCCGGCGTCTGGAGACCCGTCGCGTGAGCATGCCGATTCCGCAGCCACAGAGGCCGCCGAGGAGCCCGATCTCCCGGCGGGCCTCCGCCTTCGATTCCTCGGGCATCCGCAAGGCCTTCGACCTGGCGGCCCGGCTCGAGGATCCGATCAATCTCGCCATCGGCCAGCCCGATTTCGAGATGCCGGAGGCGGCCCGCACGGCGGCAAAGGAGGCGATCGACGCCAGCAAGCACGGCTACACGCCCACGCAGGGCATACCCCAGCTGCGTGAGCGGCTGGCGCAGGACGTCCGTCGTGAAACGGGCCAGCCCGGCCGGACGCTCTGTGTCACCAGCGGCTCGAGCGGAGCGCTCGTGCTCGCCCTGATGGCCCTGATCGATCCCGGCGACGAGGTGATCCTCTTCGAGCCGGCGTTCGTGATGTATCGGCCGCTCGTCGAGTTTCTCGGCGGCCGGGCCGTGGCGATCGACACGTCCCCCTCGTTTCGAATCGACGTCGATCGCGTGGCGGTGGCGATCACGCCGGCCACGAAGGCGATCCTGCTCAACACGCCGGCGAATCCGACCGGCTTCGTGGCCGATGCCGCCACGGTCCGCGACCTCGCAGCTCTCGCCGAGCGGCATGGCGTGACGCTGATCAGCGACGAGCTCTATCGGTCCTACTGCTACGACGCCCCGTTCGCCTCCCCTGCCCTTCACTCCGACCGCGTGGTCGTGATCGACGGCTTCTCGAAGTCGCACGCCATGACCGGCTGGCGCGTCGGCTGGGTGCATGGCCCGAAGGAGATCATCGACGCCTGCACGATGCTCCAGCAATACACGTTCGTCTGCGCACCGCACGTGGGTCAGTGGGCGGCGCTGGCCGCCCTCGACGCGCCGATGGAAGGGCCGCTCGCCGAGTGTCGCCGCAAGCGGGATCGGCTCATGGCCGGCCTCCGCAGCCACTATGAGTTCGTGCAGCCCGGCGGCGCCTTCTACCTCTACCCTCGCGCCCCGGGGGGCTCAGGCAAGGCCTTCGCCGCCCGCGCCGCCGAGGAAGAGAAGCTGATCCTGGTGCCCGGCAGCGTGTTCGGCGCCGCCGACACCCACTTCCGGATCGCCTACACTGTCACTGACCGCACGCTCGACCGCGGCATCGCCGCGCTTTGCCGGCTCGCGGCAACGGCGGGCTGAGACCAGAGCGAGATCGAGATGGCTGCCCGCTCCGTCGCCGAGGTCGCCGCGGCGCTTGATCACGCCGTCTTGAAGCCCACGTTCACGCGGGCCGACCTGGCCCAGCATGCGGCGATGTGCGTGGACCTGGGCGTGGGCTGCCTGTGTGTCCGGTCGAGCGACGTGGCCGAAGCCACCCGGCTCCTCGCGGGCAGCCCGGTCGTGGTGGCGAGCGTGATCGGCTTCCCGCACGGCGCCTGCCGGCCCGAGGTGAAGGCGCTGGAGGCCCGACTGGCGATCGCCGACGGAGCCTGCGAGCTCGACATGGTGATAAACATCGGCCTCTTTCGCTCGGGTGACGAGCCGGCCGTCGAGGCCGACATCGCCGCGGTGGTGGCCGAGGCCCGGCCCCACGGCGTGCTGGTGAAGGTGATCCTCGAGACCTGCTATCTCGCTCCCGCAGCGATCGCGGCGGCCTGCCGAATCGCGGAGCGGGCGGGGGCCGCCTTCGTGAAGACATCGACCGGCTTCGGCATGCCGGCCTCCGGCCCGATCGGCGCCACGCCGGAGGCCGTGCGGATCATGCTCGACACCGTCGGCGGCCGGCTCCAGGTGAAGGCCTCGGGGGGCATCCGCACCTGGGACGACGCGGTCATGTATCTCGACATGGGCTGCACGCGGCTGGGCGTCGGCGACGCCGCAGCCATCCTTGCCGGCGCCCCATAGCCCGCTCCACCGTGCCGCCGTCGCCGGCCCGCGGACGTCTACAATACTGGCCCACACCCGGAGATTCGCGCGATGACTCATGCCCGACTGCCGAAGACGCTGGCCGAACTGCGGGCGAGTGGCTGGAAGAGCCGCTCCGTGAAGGACGAGGTGCGGGAGAACTTTCTCCGGCTGCTACGCGAGGGGAGCGAACTGTTTCCCGGCATCGTCGGCTACGACGACACCGTGATCCCGGAGATCAACATCGCCTTGCTCGCAGGCCACGACATGCTCTTCCTCGGCGAGAAGGGGCAGGCGAAGAGCCGGCTCATGCGGCTGCTCGTGCGGTTTCTTGACGAGCACCTCCCCTATCTCGACGATCCCGCGATCCCGCTCCACGACGATCCCTCTGCGCCGATCACCCGGGCCGGACGCCGGCTCGTGGCCGACCGCCCTGCCGAGGAAGTGCCGATCGCCTGGTGGCCGCGCGACGAACGGTATGCGGAGCGGCTGGCGCCGGGCACGAAGTTCGCCGACATCATCGGCGAGATCGATCCCGCCAAGCTGGCGGGCGGCACGAGCATGGCGAGCGAGGAGGCCCTCCACCTCGGGCTGATCCCCCGGATGCACCGCGGTATTTTCGCGATGAACGAGCTGCCCGAGCTCGACGAGCTGGTGCAGGTGGGGATGTTCAACATCCTCGAGGAGCGCGACGTGCAGATCCGAGGCTATCCGGTGAAGTTCGACATCGACGTGATGCTGCTCTTCTCCGCGAACCCCGCAACCTACAACCGCTCCGGCAAGGTGATCCCGCAGCTCAAGGATCGGATCGGCACCGTCATCCACACTCACTATCCGCGAGACCGCGACCTCGGCATCCGGATGGTGGAGCAGGAGGCGGGCATCGACCTCGGGGGCGACTGGCCGGTCGTCGTGCCCTGGTTCATGAAACAGGTGGTGGAGCAGATCACGATCGCCGCCCGGAAGAGCAAATACATCGACCAGCAGTCGGGCGTGAGCGCCCGGTTCTCGATCGCCAATTACGAGACGATGGTGGCGAGCGCCCGGCAGCGGGGCGTGCGGCTGGGCGAGCGGCCGGCCGTGCCGCGGATCAGCGACCTCGGCCACCTCTATGCGTCGAGCCTGGGCAAGCTCGAACTCGACCTCATGGGGAGCCACCAGATGACGGAGCGGCAGGTGCTCGACGCCGTCGTCGCCGAGGCCATTGCCACGGTGTTCGAGGAATATGTCGAGGCCCATGGGCTCGACGACATCGCGAAGGTGTTCGCCAAGGGCGTGAAGATCGAGGTGGGCGACATGCTGCCCAGCGCCGCCTACGAGCGAGTCGTCGAGGACGTGCCTGCCATATGGGAAAAGGCCTTCGAGGTGAACGCGTCGCAGGATCCGGCGGTGCGGGCGAGTTGCATCGAGTTCGTGCTCGC